>NHCFR00700__coassemble_896_pt1 | contig 70591 bp, 67 predicted proteins | sample NHCFR00700__metabat2_high_PE_034 | metagenome-assembled genome bin NHCFR00700 | reverse complement strand
AAGTAATAGTGAAGAGTGAAGAAGTAAGGAGTGCCGCAAGCGGCACGGATTTTATGTGTGGCGTGTCTTTACTTATTCCTTATTCACTATTCACTCTTCTCTAATATTTTTGCTCTTACTGGGGCTTGTGGAAGTAATAAGTAATAGTGAAGAGTGAAGAAGTAAGGAGTGCCGCAAGCGGCACGGATTTTATATGAGTGATACGTTACTTATTCCTTATTCACTCTTCCCTATTCTCTATTCTGTTCGGGGGTGTTGAGCTATGTCCAGTCCGCTTGGAGATAAATCCAAAGCCTTTGCCTTGGAAATTATCAAAATATGCAATGAGGTCAAGCGTTCCAAGCGAGAAAGTGTGCTTACCAATCAACTGATTCGCTCGGGAACCAGCATCGGCGCGAATATTCGAGAGGCATTCTATGGACATAGCCGGGCAGATTTTATCGCAAAACTCCAGATCGCCTTGAAAGAATGTGCGGAAAGTGAGTATTGGCTGGAACTTCTGATTGAAAGCGGATATTATAACGATTCTGCGATTCTGGAACAGTGCATCGAGATCAAGAAACTCTTGATTTCATCCATCAATACTGCAAAAAAGAATATGAAATGAGGACTTTTACCCTATTTGGGAGCTCTTTATGGATTGAAAGGACACGATCACAATCGTGTCCTTTTTTCTTACCCTAGTTCATTAGATAAATTTATAGAAAAATCACAATTCTTAATTTTATTTTATTGACACTTAGCGTTATAATCAGATCAGAAAGAAACAGATACACCATGTATCACAGGAAGGAGCGCTTTGATTATGTATGACATCCTTATTATCGGTGCAGGCCCTGCTGGTATCAGCGCAGGCATCTATGCAGTCAGCCGCGGCAAGAAGACCCTGGTTCTCGAGCAGGCGCAGGTCGGCGGCATCATCGGCAAGGTCTCGACCGTCACCCATTACACCGCATTGCAGGCACAGGAAACCGGCGCAACCTTCGCTGCTCGTATGAAGGAGCAGGCACAGGCTGCGGGCGTGGAGATCGCTTATGAGACGGTCACCGGCGTAGAGCTGACCGGGGATGTCAAGACCGTGCACACCGACAAGGGCACCCATCAGGCACGCCGGGTCATTCTGGCAAACGGCGGTACACCTCGTAAGCTGGGCATTCCCGGAGAGATCGAGCTTGCCGGCAAGGGCATGGGCCTGAACGCACCGCGCGACGGCGCAGCGTATGCCGGAAAGAACATCTATGTCGTCGGCGGTGCAGACGGTGCGGTCAAGGAAGCGCTGTATCTGGCATCCTTTGCTCGTCAGCTGACCATCATCCACTTTGAGGATCAGCTGGGCTGCATTCCGGAGTTCCGCAATAAGATTGCGGCTGCGGATAACATCAAGCTGTGCTTGGGTTCACGTCTGCACGCGGTACATGGCACCGATCAGGTCGAGCGTCTGGAAATCATCAGCGAGCACGACGGCACGGTGCAGACCATTGAAGACCCCGGCTGCGGTATCTTTGTCTACGCAGGCGTAACGCCCAACACCCAGCTGTACACCGAACTCGACTTGCAGGATGGCTACATCGTCACCAATGACAAAATGGAGACTTCGGTGCCGGGCGTATACGCAGCCGGAGACATCCGCGCAAAGCAGGTGCGCCAGGTAGCGACCGCGGTATCGGACGGTGCAATCGCCGCGATCAACGCTGCGCTGTAATACATTTCTTTCGTCAAGTCACTCCCCAACCATTTTCCTTTCCAATCTCCCTCTTGCGCACCGTCCCGCATATCCCCTAAAATGAGGACATCCCCTTTCGGGATGTCCTTTTTTATATTCTTTGAAAGTTCCGAAAAAATTTTTTAAGATTCTCCAAACTATTTGCCGCCTGCTCCGGTCTTACTATTCGAAAGGAGGCGCACAGTACCTCATGCAGCTGCTAAAAAAACATCCCGCAATCAGCGAAGAAACGTTTCTTGAACTGATCGACGCAAAGAAAGATTCCTTTTATCGCGTCGCTTATAGCTATACACGCCATCGGGAGGATGCCCTCGACGTGGTGTCTGAGAGCGTGTGCAAGGCCTACACCCATTTGCACCACCTCAAAGACCCGGATTCCTTTTATCCCTGGTTTTACCGCATCCTGTCCAACACCGCGCTGACCTTCGTCAAACGGCACCGCCGTTTCGCCTCGCTTGAGGACTGGGACGAAAGCGTCACACCGATGGAGCAAACCGCCGAGATCCTGGCCATGCGCGAAGAATTGGCGCGGCTGGAGCAGAAATACCGCGAGGTTTTGATTTTGAAATTCAATCAGGATCTTACGTTCCGGGAGATCGCAGAACTGACCGGAAAAAATGAAAATACCGTGAAAACGATCTACTATCACGCACTTGAATTACTGAGAGAAAGGATGAACCCACATGAAACGACCGAATGAAAGCGAGTTGCTGTACGTTGAAATTCCCGAAGAGCTGGACGCGGCCATTTTGCGTGGAGTTCAGAATGGTAAACGCATCATGAATCACAAGAAGTATGTTCAGAGAACGGTGGCAGGCGCTGCCGCAGTATTTGCAATTTTTGTGGGCAGCATCAACGCCTCCCCTGCCCTGGCTGCAAATTTGGAAGACGTCGCTGTATTGGGCTCGCTCGTGCGCGTGTTCCGCTGGAATACACCCGAGGCCGAAGGCGGTCAGACCGACGTGACCGCAAAGGCTGCGGTATCCTTCCAGAGCGGTGCGGACAGCGAACAGCTGACCTTGACCTTTGACGCGGCGAACGCTGCTGCATACAAGGCAAGCCTCGCCCACTTCCCCGAGACCGTCACCCTCACCCTGCCCAGTACGCAGGAGGTCGGCGTGCTCGAGGAGGTTAACCAGGCACGTGAAAACAGCCGGTTTATCAAGTCGGTCTACGTGCTTGGCCGCGCAGACGGCGCATCGCAGGTACAGATCGAGTTCGACGTAACGGCAGACGTTGCGGTCGAGGAATATAAGGACCCGGGCAGCATCGTCGTCCGCCTCAAGGAAGGCGAGTTCGTCGGTCAGAACGTGTACTCGCTGCGCACCCTGTCTATGGATCAGGACGCGCTGACCAAGATGCAGAAGGACTTCCCCGACGCACGTATTCTGCGTGATGACGGCGAGGGCTGGCTGCTGGAAGTCGGCCAGTACGACAGCGAGCAGGCCGCACAGGACGCGCTCAAGGCGCAGTCTGCACAGGATAACTTGACCGTCGAGACCCGCTTCGGCAACAACGTCCCGGCGCACTATGAGAGCATGGAAGCGTTCCAGGATGCCAAGCTCGAGACAGAATATAGCCAGCTGCTGAACCAGTCCATGACCATCGACCCCATTTTGGACTTCCTCGACAAGCACATGGCGCAGGCTTCGGACAGCGTCAAGGATACGCTGCTGCGTGGTCTGACCGGTTTTATCCGGGATGATGCATCCAAATACGATCTGGATGCGCTCAATCGCTATTATCAGATGGCAGGACAGGACATTCATCAGGCACTTGCCGCTTGATCCTCCTTTTACCCCTTTTCTTTTCCCTTTTTACCTCTTTTTACCGTCCCTGTCCTGCATATCCCCCAAAAAAGATGCCCTCCCGCCGGGGGCATCTTTTTTTGCATACGTGGAAACGATTTGCCCTGCTCATCCGTCTTATGAGTAAGAACCCTTGTGAATCACATGGAAAGAAGGCGACGACAATGAAACGTACACTCTCTTATTTACTCATTTGTGCATTGACGCTGGGATTGCTGGCCGGCTGCGGCGCACCTGCCGACGCTGCCACCGAACAGCAGCCTGCTGACGAACCGACAACAACGACAACCGAACAGACGGCACAGGATACGGTGACGCTGGACGGCTTGACCGGCCTGCTGGGCAAAACCGACGCGGAACTGACCGAGACGCTCGGAGAAGGCACTGAGAACTGGACGAGCGACAAGTCGTTCTTTATCGGACGTACCTACGAGGTCACGCTGGAGGACAGCGCCGCGACGCTGTACACCATCGCGCAGGACGAGGAAGCGCGCACGGTACAGTCGCTGTCGGTGTGGCTGAGCGACGGCGGTACGGAGGTCAGCGAGGAGACCGTAAACGGCTGGATTGACACGCTGACGGCGTATATCGGCGCGGATGCAGAGGTGAGCGGGCCGTCCGAGGGCGGCGCACAGACCTGGCACTGGAGCCGCGACGCGGTCTACTATGACTTGCAGCTGCTCGACCAGATCCTGACCCTGTCCATTCAGGCTGTGACCGGCGGAGAACTGCAATAAACGATACAGACGGGAAGAGGGCGTTTCCAGAGGGAAACGTCCTTTTTTATGGGGAATTGGAACTGAGATCGGGAAGTGAAATTTGAAGAGGGAAACCGAAAATGGTCTCAGAATGGGACAATATGAGACGTTTTGTAAGGCTTCTGTAACTACCATTGCGGCCTGTCCTGTGTTATGCTTAAACAAACGAACAGGAGGGACGTACGATGCAGGAGAGACAGAAATTCGCACATTGGCATGCGCGTCTGCGGCGCAAGATGATCCTGTCAACTGTGGGTATTTTAATCTGGGCAGGGCTGGCAGTTTTATCCGGCTGGCTGTATATCCGTTTTACCGGCGTGGACATTTTCCGCACACCGCTGGGTCGACCGCTGGCGCTTGCGGTGTTGGCACCGATCGTGGTGACGGTGATTATGCAGCGCAAGTGGCTGCACTGCCCGCATTGCGGGAGAGCATTGGAGCCCCAGCCGTTCCACGTGCCGGATATGTGCCCGGCGTGCGGAACACAGTTTGACGAGGAATAAGGGACGCACCCATCCCGCCCGCAGGCGAAATGAAGCTTTCGCTCAAGCCTTTCTCGAAAGGCTTGCGGAGTCTTGAGGCAGAGCCTCAAGTCGCCCGTCGCAACGGGCGAAACTCCCCTTTTGATTTTCGCTTTTGCGAAAATCAACGAAAAAAAGAATAAAAAAGCGCGTCCGCAGACGCGCAATTCTCTGGAAAGACCGTCCGAAGGGACGGTCTTTCCTTTTTTGTTTGTTTTCATTGAAACCCGGGTCGGACACCGGGTTTCAAAAAGAGATTCCGCCCGTTGCGACGGGCGTCTCAGGGCTCTGCCCTGAGAACCCGCAAACCTTTGAAAAGGTTTGATCCAAACTTCAATGATTGGTGCGGTGCTTACTCTTGGGCTTCAAGTGCGAGCTGATACAGTGCATTTTTCTTAACACCCAGATCAGCTGACACCATTTTGACCGCATCCTTGAGCGTTTCTCCATTCTCAATGCGCTTTTGCACGGCGTTCAATGCGCGTGCCATGCGATCATCTTCGGCGTCCTCATCCACGACATCGGGTGCACCCTCGACGATCATGACGAACTCACCGCGCGGTGCGGTTTCGGCGAAGTACGCGACCGCTTCCGCCAGTGTCATGCGCAGGGTTTCCTCGTGCAGCTTGGTCAGCTCACGGGACAGCGAGATGCGGCGGTCACCGCCGAAGGCAGCGCACAGGTCATCCAGCGTCGCACGCAGCTTGTGGGGCGCTTCATAGAAGATCATAGAGCGTTTTTCATTTTTGAGCGCGTCGAGGTGTTCCCGGCGGGCTTTTTTGTTGACCGACAGGAAGCCCTCAAAGCACCAGCGGCCGGTGGGCAGGCCGGAAGCGGCGAGTGCGCACACGGCAGCGCAGCAGCCGGGGATGGGGATGACGGGCACGCCCTCGGGGGCGCACAGGGCGACCAGATCCTCGCCGGGGTCGGAGACCGCAGGCGTACCGGCGTCGGTGACCAGTGCGCAGTTTTCGCCCCCAAGCAGGCGGGCGAGGATTTCCTCACCGCGCTGACGGCGGTTGTGCTCGTAGTAGCTGACCAGCGGTTTCTGGGGCAGGTCGAGAGCGGTCATGAGTTTTTTGGTCACGCGGGTGTCCTCAGCGGCGATGAAATCGACCTCAGACATGACCTCACGGGCGCGAGGGGAGAAGTCGCCGAGGTTGCCGATGGGCGTGGCGACCAGATATAAGGTACCGGGCATAAAGAGACCCCTTTCTGTGAAGATAGCGGGAAAAGAATGGATTTATTTGCCGTAAATGGTGCGGTATTCGTCCGAGAGTTCACCGTCCGGACGGCAGACCAGCAGGGGAGGCTCGACGATCAGGCCGTCACCCGCGCCGCGCTTGGCCGACACGAGGACGGCGGACGGAGCAGACTGGGCGGTCTGGTGGACGAAGCGCAGGCGTTTTGGCGTAAAGCCGCGGGAAGCGAGGCCGGACAGCAGCGGGCACAGCCGTTCGGGACGGAACACGATGCTGCACTGGCCGCCGGTGGGCAAAACCCATGCGATTGCGTCCAGAATGTCGTTAAGATCGGCGCTCTCGTCCTGTCGGGCGGTCTTGTGTGCGCTGTTTGCGGCATGTTTTCCGGTGTTCGATGCAAAATAAGGGGGATTGCACACGACATACTGCATGGATGCGTGGGGAAGGAGGCGACGGATTTCGCGCAGATCACCCTGCACGACGCGCACGTTTTGCAGCTTATTTTGTGCAATGGACTGCGCAAACAGGTCAGCCGGGCCGGGCTGGAGCTCCAGACCGGTGATGGTCAGGTCATCGCGCCAGCACAGCAGGGCGAGTGCACCCGTGCCGCAGCCCAGATCGAGCACGCGGGCACGTTTTGGGATGCGGGCGAAGGCCGAGAGCAGGACGGAGTCCTGACCGAGCTTAAAAAAACGGTCGTCCTGTAACAGGGTCAGACCGTTTGGCAGATGTTCGGCGGACAGCATGGGGCAGGCTCCTTTCGTTGCCAGAGGAAGCGTCCAAAGCGGCATGTCGTCCGGACAGGACGGACACGCGGGCGATTTGTACGCCTTTTGGGGCATTTGCTGTTATTTTTTATGATAACAGAAATGGAATCGGCTGTCAAACTGTGCAGGATTGGGTTTGACAAACCCGCAAAATATGGATAGACTATATTTGATATCATTTTTTCAGCGACTAGAAAAATACAATGATTTTGTAAGAACGAACGAGGAATCAAATCGTGAAAAAAGTAATGCTTTATGAGCACGGCGGCAGCCTCAACCACGGCTGTGAGGCGCTCGTCCGCACCATTTCCGCCATTGCCAAGGAGAAGACCGGGGCAGAGGTCACCCTGTGTTCCTACGCGCCGCGTGAGGATCATGCGTGCAACCTGCAGGAATCGGTGGACACCATTGTCCAGAACGATCAGGTACTGCGCCGTTTTTCGCCCGCTTGGTTTGTCTATCAGTTTGACAAGCGTGTCACCCATTCCAAGGCGCTGCAGGATCGTTTCCTGACCGAAAAGACCTGCCTGCGACTGGCCAAGGACAGCGATGTCTCCATCGCGGTCGGCGGTGACAATTATTGCTATAACAAGGGTCGTCAGTTCTGGCCGACCGACCGTGCGCTCAGAAAGCAGGGCGAAAAGCTCATGCTGTGGGGCTGCTCGATCGAGCCGCGCGATCTGGACGAGGAATTCACCCGCCAGCTGGACTGCTTCGACGTCATCTGCGCACGTGAGTCCATCACGGCTGACGCGCTGCGCGAGGCTGGCCTCGGCGACAAGACCCGTCTGATCCCGGACTCTGCATTCACCCTGGAAACCAAGGAATTGCCCCTGCCCGACGGCTTCCTGCCGGGCAACACCGTGGGCATCAACGTCTCGCCCATGATTATCTCCAACGAGGAGCAGGGCGGCGCGACCATGAAGAACTATGTCGCACTCATCGAGCATATTCTGAAAGAGACCGACATGGCCGTCGCGCTCATCCCGCACGTTGTCTGGAGCTATAACGATGATCGTCAGCCGCTTCGCATGCTGTACGACCAGTTCAAGGAAACCGGCCGTGTGGTACTGATCGAGGACGCGGGCTGCTCCGAGCTGAAGGGTTATATCGCCCGCCTGCGATGTTTCGTCGGCGCGCGTACCCATTCAACGATCGCAGCATACTCGTCCTGTGTGCCCACTCTGGTCGTGGGCTACTCGGTAAAGGCGAAGGGCATTGCCAAAGACCTGTTCGGCACCTATGAGGGCTACACACTGCCTGTGCAGAGCCTCAAGCAGCCGGATGACCTGAAGAATGCTTTTTGCTGGCTGATGGAGCGTGAGGACGAAATACGCGCCCATCTGACCGAGATCATGCCGACCTACGCAGCCCGTGCCAAAGAGGCAGGGGATGTGCTGGCCGAGCTGATGGCTCGCTGACCACCGGCTAACAAAAAGAAGGTTAATTTCTATGTTTCTCCGAGAACTCATTGAGGATGCACGTTCCATTCGCGACCGCGACCCGGCAGCGCGTTCGACTGCCGAGGTATTTCTGCTCTATCCGGGCTTTCACGCGGTGATTTACCACCGCTTGACCCACTGGCTGTACCTGCACAAGCGCTTCTTTCTGGCGCGTATGATCTCGCAGTTTGCACGTACCATGACCGGCGTGGAGATCCACCCGGGCGCGACCATTGGCCGCGGCCTGTTCATCGACCACGGCATGGGTATCGTCATCGGCGAGACCGCCGAGGTCGGCGACTACTGCACGATCTACCACGGCGTGACCCTGGGCGGTACGGGTAAGGATACGGGCAAGCGTCACCCGACTATCGGTGACAACGTGCTCATTTCGACCGGCGCAAAGGTGCTCGGCCCCTTCACCGTGGGCAATAACTCGCGCATCGGCGCCAACGCGGTTGTCTTGCAGGAAGTGCCGCCCAATTCCACTGTGGTCGGTGTCAAAGCGCGCGTGGTCAAGATCGACGGCCACAGAGTCCCGTCCTTCGACCTCGACCAGATCCACATGCCCGACCCGGTATCCCAGGAACTCTGCCGCCTCGAGCACCGCGTCTATCAGAACGAGCGGCGTTTGGGCTTTCAAGATGAGTCGGAACCGTCCAAAACGGTGGAAAACTCGGAAAACGGCGATTGTGATTGATATAAGAACAATTATTTTGTCTAAAATTTACAATTTACAAGCGGTTACAGGGTCGGTATAATATAGTATATAACCGAGAAAAATTCTCAATACTATTAAAGGAGGCCCCATCCATGGTTCAAACCAAACAGCGTCAGTTGATCCTGGAGGCCGTCCGTGCGACAAACAGCCATCCGACGGCCGACGAATTGTTCCAGATGATCCGCCGCAAGCTGCCGACCATTTCCCTGGCAACCGTTTACCGCAATCTCAATTTCCTGTCTGATATCGGAGAGATCCGCAAGCTGTCCATGCCGGGCATGCCCGATCGCTTTGACTGGCGGTTAGATCCGCACGATCACATGATCTGCGATGACTGCGGTCAGGTGGTTGATTTCGCCCTCTCGGGTGATCTCAAGCAGCAGATTGCACAGGCCTGCGGTGCACAGGTAGCAGGCTACACCCTGGTTGCCCATGGCACCTGCGCACACTGCATGGAGCATAAGGTATAAAACAAATCGTCAAAGCCGTCCCGATCGGGACGGCTTTTCCTGTATCTATTCTGAGCATGCTCAAATAAAAAGAGAGAACGCACCTGCGTTCTCTCTTTTTTTCATGTCTTATAGCGCATCCAGCACTTCGTCCAGCGTCGGGGTGCTGCCCTTGGATACATAAGTCGAGGCAAAGACACCGGCGAAGTGGACACGATCCCGGTCGGATAACCCGGCGAGCAGTGCAAAGCAGCTCGCACCGTTGAAGTGGTCGCCCGCACCGGTCGAGATGCGGGGCTGGGCGACAAAGCGCGTGTCCTCACGGGTCAGACCGTCCGGCGTGCGCAGAAGGGTCTCGTGGATGGTGTGTACGAGCACCTGCTGGATGCCGTACCGCTGGCACAGCGCCTCGGTCAGTGCACCGAGATCGTCCAGACCGTTCAGCAGCTTGCGGCCGCAGTTGAGTGCTTCGTTCTCGTTGAGACTGAGCACGACCGTGCGGCGGGTGGCAAAGCGACCGAGGAGCTTGAGCACCTGGTCGAGCTGCTCCGCCGACCGGCGGGTGCAGTCGCACAGATCGAAGAAGGCGAAGCGGCTGAAGTTTGCGCGGTCGGGGCGCACGGCGCGGTCGTAGACCGCCTGCCATAGCGCCTGCGACGCGTCCAGTTCGCTCCAGTTGACCAACGCAATCAGCTCGGCCTCGCGGAACAGCTGCTCAGCCTGCGGAACGTGCGCACAGACATCCTGCCAGGGGTCGTCGCTCCAGACAGCATCGGCGGCGAGAAAGACCTTGCCGTCGGAAAACTCCAGCGCGGTGGCCTCGCCAGCCGGTGCGAAGCTGTACAGCTTGCACGGCAGGTCGGAAAAGACCGGGTCGATGCCGGGCTGGCCGAGCATACCCACACAGGACACGTCCAGACCGAGCATGCTCACGGCACGGGACAGGTGGGGCAGGTTGCCGCCCAGCTGGCGGCGTTCGACGTGCAGCGCGATCGAGCAGCTTTTGCCGCCGTGCTCGACCAGATACTGCCCGAACGCCGGAATAGACTCAAAATACTGCGCGGGTGCGTCGGCAGTCGCGGTGCGCGCAACCGGTCGGGCGATGGTGTCGATGAAACCATCAAAGCCCACGGTCACACGCCGGCCTGCCGCGCGGCGAAGAAGCTCGCGCATGGTGCTCACAGCAGCGCCGCAGCCGCTTCGTCGGCTACGACATAGCAGTTCGGGTGGTTCTGCAGCACGCTGGCCGGTACTTCATTGGTGACCGGGCCGTGTACGGCTTTCTTGAGAATCTCAGCTTTGTGCGCACCGTTTGCGATCAGAATGACCGTCTTTGCCGCCATAATCTGACGGATACCCTGAGAAATGCCATGGGTGGGATGGAATTTCTCACCGAAATACTTGGTCATGACCTTGAGGGTGGTCTCGCTCAGCGGGATGATGTGCGCGTCCAGATCGAAGTCGACACCGTTCTCGTTGAAGCCCAGATGACCATTCATGCCGATGCCGAGCACGGATACGTCGAGCGGTCCGTACTGGGAGATGTAGTCGTTGAGGGCGACGCGCTCGGACTCAATGTCCTCGGCAGCGCCGTTGATGATGTGTGTGCCCGCGAACGGATGCTGTAAGCGGGACAGCAGGTTCTGCTGATTGAACAGACCGCAAGAACCCTCGTCCTCATTCGACAGACCGACCCACTCGTCGAGCGACACATAGTGCGTGCGCGAGATGTCGACCTTGCCCTCGTTTACCATGTCCGCGAAGACATGTACCATGCCCAGCGGGGTGTCGCCGCCGGGGAAGCTGATCAGACCGTCGGGGCGCTTTTTGATCTGTTCTGCTACGATTTCGGCCGCACGGCGGCTCATTTCCTCATAATCCTTGCAAACAACGATATGCATCTTGCGTTTCCTCCGTTTCTCAGTCGATCAGATGAATTTCACGCAGATAGTCCAGATTGCGGCGTGCAGCGGCGAATGCCTGCTCGGTGGTCGCACGCGGCATGTCCTGCTCGATGACGCCGATGCCCTCGAAGCCGATTGCCTCGATGGTGTCGCGCAGCGCATTAAAGTCGATGATGCCGTCGCGCAGATCGCACATCACATCGCGGTCGAATGCGGTATCGGAATCCAGATTTTGCTCGCGCACAGTGCGGAAAACGTCAAAATCTACGTTCTTAAAGTGCAGATATGCCATCTTGTCAGCGTACTTCTTCATAAAGTCGATGGCAGAGGTCTCGCCGCGCTCGCCGTTGCCGTTGACGTAAGCGTGGTGACCGGTGTCGAAGCACAGGCGCAGACCGGTGTAGTCCATCAGACGCTCGATCTCGGCCTCGGTCTCGATCATGGTCTTGATGTGCGGATGGTAAACTACCTCAACACCGTACTCGTTCTTGGTAAACTCGCCCATCAGGCGGATTTTCTCCAGGAAATTGTCCCAAACCTCAGCCGGGAAGTCAGCCTTCTTCTCGCTGTACAGACCGACGTCGGACTCGTCCATCGCAACCAGATACTTGGCGCCGAACGCAACCAAGCGCTTGCACAGTGCGTCGACCGGTGCGCGGAAGTCGTCGAACGAAGCGTAGCGGTCGAACTGATAGCAGCAAGTGCCCGAGCACACGTCCAGACCGCGGCGGGTCAGCTCTTCGCGCAGCACGTCCTCGTCGGTGGGCAGGTAGCCATCGGGGCCGAGCTCAAGTGCCTTGTAGCCAGCGGCAGCGGCCTGATCGAGGAAGACGTTCCAGGGGGTACCCGAGGGGGTGCCGTCTGCGTACCATACGCCCCAGGAGCACGGAGCGGTTGCGATCGTTACTTTGCTCATAGAAATAATCTCCTTTAATAATACAAATAGTTATATAGCAATCGTCAAGCAAGCGGCCAGGGAGAAACTCCCCGACCGCTTGTCAAGAGGAGAGCCCGGGAACAGGCAAGGGAACCGTTCCCGTGGCTTGAGAGGTTTTTTAGTTGCAGATGACCTTTTCGGTCTCCTTGTCGAAGATGTGCATGCGGTTGAGGTCGATGGCGAGCTTAACCTTGTCGCCGCCCTTGGCCTGTACGCGCGCCGGAGCCTTGACCGTAACCTTCTGACCCTGGCAGACCGTGTACAGGAAGACCTCAGCGCCCATCAGCTCGGCGATCTCGACGTCTGCCTCGATGAGGTTGTCGGTTGTATGCGCGAGGATGATGTCCTCGGTGCGGAAGTCCTCAGCGCGCAGACCGAGTACGACCGGCTTGCCGACATAGGGGCCGAATACGTCCTGACCGCCCTTGCCCTCGGGGATGGGTACCGAATATTCGCCGAAATCGACGTGGAAGCGGTCGCCGTGTGCCGAGATGGTGGCATCGATGAAGTTCATCTGGGGCGAACCGATGAAGCCGGCAACGAACATGTTGCAGGGCTCGTTGTACAGATTCTGCGGGGTGTCGACCTGCTGGATGATGCCGTCCTTCATGACGACGATGCGGTCGCCCATGGTCATTGCCTCGGTCTGGTCGTGGGTGACGTAGACGAAGGTGGTGCCCAGACGCTTGTGCAGCTTGGTGATCTCGGTGCGCATCTGGGTACGCAGCTTTGCGTCCAGGTTGGACAGCGGCTCGTCGAGCAGGAAGACTGCGGGGTCACGTACCATTGCACGGCCGAGTGCGACACGCTGACGCTGACCACCGGACAGTGCCTTGGGCTTGCGGTTGAGCAGGTGCTCGATGTCCAGAATCTTGGCAGCCTCGTGCACCTTGCGGTCGATCTCGTCCTTGGGAACCTTGCGCAGGCTCAGACCGAAAGCCATGTTTTTGTACACGGTCATGTGCGGATAGAGCGCGTAGTTCTGGAAAACCATGGCGATATCGCGATCCTTGGGCGGAACGTCGTTGACCAGCTTGTCGCCGATGTACATTTCGCCGCCGGAGATTTCTTCCAGACCTGCGATCATGCGCAGGGTGGTGGACTTACCGCAGCCGGACGGGCCGACCAGGATGATGAATTCCTTGTCCTGAATTTCCAGGTTGAGGTCGGGAATGACCTCAATATTGCCCGGATAGACCTTTTTGAGGTGTCGCATGGAGATATTTGCCATAACGGGAAAGCCCCTTTCTGTTTGTGAGTCAAAAAAATATATGCAGATAGGCAGGACGCGGCACGTCCGCGCTTGTTTTACTGATAACAGGATAACACTGGGGACAAGGCGAGACAATGGCAAAAAATTGATAAAGCTAGGATTGTTTTGACGATTTTGTGTCAGAAACAAGTGATTCAGAAACAGAGAGCAAAGCGTGCGCGAAGCGGCAAAAAAAGAACGCCCTGCCGGGCGGCAGAGCGTTTGCGGGGTCAGCGAACGAGCAGCGCAATCAGACCGATGATCCACAGATGAAGCGGATAGAACACATAGAAAAAGTACTTGGAGAACGCGGTTTTGGGGCCGCGGGTGCCGTCGTACATGGCCAGGAAGGGGATGACCAGCGGGAACATAAATTCCGAGTTGATGGCCAGCATGTTCAGGGTTTCGGACAGCGTGGGGTAGGGGACGAAGGACATGACGAACAGCAGCGCACCGAGCGCGAGATAGAGCAGATTGCGCAGCAGGACGCGGTCGCGGCACAGGTAGGTGATGAGCATGAAGGGCAGGACAACGATGCCGCCTTCTGCGAAAATGGACGCGAAGAGCACCAGAAAGATCATGCCGCAGATGCGCAGCGGGAGCGGGCAGGAGCCTGCGAGCACGCACAGCATGAGCACGCCGAGCGCGAGGGTGAAGAAAATGTTGTTGTGGAGAGACAGCGCCGGGTCGGCAGCAATCAGATTGTAAACGGTGTTGCCGGCCGCCATGATGGCCGCCCAGACGAACAGACGCAGGACATAGCGCTTGCGGTCGTGGGTGTAGCGGAAGCCGTCGACCGCGAGAAAGGCGAAGAATACGCCGACACAGCGGGTCAGAACGTGGAAAACACCGGCAAGTTCGATGGGGAGCAGACCGGGGATGTGGTCGATGTGATCAAAGACCATGAGAATGGCCATAAACAGTTTGAGCTGGAATGCATTGTATTTTGGCAGCATGTCGAAAAAATCCTTTCCTTGTTTTTTGCAGATCGACCATTGTAGCAAATTTGGCAGATTGGGTCAACCAGGGCAAATAAATCTTAAAGAATCTTAAATAAATCATAAGAATTTGCGCGATCAATAAAAAACCGCTCCTTGAAGGAGCGGTTTCATTGGAGGGGGCCTGCATCGTCCGCCGGACGGCGAATGAGCCATCCGGGCAGGGTTGGACGGAACAGGAAAGGGGACAAAAATTAAGTACCGAAGTAAGAGAAATGCATGAAGTCACGCTTTTTGGACCATGCATCACCGCCCCAGGCAAAGCCGTGGCGTGCGAATGCGCGCACGACATCACCGCCGGCGGGGATGGAATACGGATCGTCGCCGGGTGTCCAGTGGGAACCGGTGGTGATCTTTACGATGTTGCCGGATGCGTCAATGGTGCACTCCATGTTCTCCATGTAGTTGATATCGATCGCCGTGCCCTGACGGTGTTCGGATTTGGTGCTGGTGCGCCAGGAATAGCCGCCCACGTCCTTGATGGGGAACTTTTCGTCGCCCTCAAAGATTTCCTGGAAGACGGCCTGGATCTCGTCAGCGATGGCCTCGTTGACCTCGATGGTGCGGATGGCCGGGGTTTTCTGACCGCTGGACATGAGCGACCAGACCTGCACCTGAACCTTGACCATGTGCGACTCTGCGGTCGCCTGATCGGTGTAGTAGCTGCCGCCCGGGCCGAAGACCTGTTCCATCTTCTGCTCGACCGTACCCGCGACGGCAACCGGCGTGGGCATGGTCAGATTCTGGTCTGCGCCGTACTCCTCAGCCAGTTCTTCGCGCTCTGCATCCGAGAGGTTGTCCTCTTCGGAATCGTCCTCCACGTTGGCTTCGGGGTCATCCTCGACGGCAACCGGGTTGGTAATCATCTCGGAGGGCTTGAGCGGTTCTGCATCGAAGGTGTCCAGGAAGCGGCTGGCCATGATGAGCGCCTGCTCACGGGTGGCAGTGCCCTGAGGCTGGAGCAGGGTGATGGTCTGACCGGCCTGTTCGGGGTCGTTCGAGACGGTCGCCTCGACTCCTTTAATAATACCGGTCGACAGCATGGTCTCGGTGGCGGAAACCGCGTAGTCGCGCACCTCGCCGCCGTCGGGGAAGGAGGAAGCCGAAACTGTAGCGGCGGGCTTGTCCACCTCGCATTTTTCGCGCACGCTGTCCAGAATCACGCAGAGATCCTGACGGCTGACCGACTCGTCGGGTGCAAAGACACCGTTTCCGCGACCGGAAATGAGGTTCATCTCGTATGCGGTGTTGACATCGGGGTCATCGCAGTCATCGAAATAGACTTTGGTGGTTCGTTTGACCGTGGTTTCGCGCTCGGCCTCGTATAGATTGAGGGCGACAGCGCAGAATTCCGCGCGGGAGACCGAAGACTTGGCGGCAAGCGCGGCGAATGTATCGGGCATCAGACCGGCGGCAGAGGCTGCCATCACGTCGGGTTCAGCCCACGACGATACATCGGTCAGCGCATTACCGGGCGGGACAAACGAACAGGCCATTGCGGTCATAAGCAGCGCGCAGAGCGCGCGGGAATGCTTCATGGCAAAAAACTCCTTTCAGCAAATGTCAGAGCAGGCTGTTCGGAAAAATTACAATATGGTTACAAAGTCATTACACCACATTTTACCCTTTCTGTCAACCTTTTTCGCACAAATCCAGGTTTTGCGTGTACGCAGGATACAAAAAGGCAAAGTTGTGGATAAGTCTGTGCAGGATGGGGATTCTGATTACAGGGTCACGCGCGAGCGTCCGGGAATTTGGTCGGAAAATCAAACTTTTTTTGTGAAATTCCCGTCGAAAATGCGCGTCCGGGAAGTTGTGCACATCATCCACAGACTTATCCACAAAGCCTGGGGATGATCTGGGGATAACAAAACGTAATCAGCCCATACGGTCGACAGTGCGGTAGCTGAGTGCCTCTGCGATGTGCGGTGCGCCGATGACGTCGGCGCCTGCGAGGTCGGCCACCGTGCGCGCGACGCGCAGCAGACGGTCGTAAGCGCGGGCGGTCAGACCCAGACGGTCGAAGGCAGCCGCGAGCATGTCCTGCCCGGCGGCATCGACCGGACAGCAGTCGGCCATGTGAGCGGGTGGAATGGCGGCGTTGACGCGGATGCCCAGATCACGCAGACGGTCACGCTGCCGCTCGCGTGCGGCCAGCACTCGGGCACGAATGGCGGCTGATGTTTCCTCGGTGCGCTCGCCCCGCGCGGCCAGCGCGGCGTAGGACACCGGCTGCACGGCGACCTGCAAGTCGATGCGATCCATGAGCGGGCCGGAAAGCCTATGTATATATTGTTGTACGGCGGCGGGTGAGCACACGCAGCGCGGCGTGCCGTACCAGCCGCATCTGCAAGGATTCATTGCGGCGATGAGCTGGAAGCGGGCGGGGTAATCGACCTTGCCGATGGCACGGGAGATGGAGACCACCCCATCCTCGAGCGGCTGGCGCAGGACTTCGAGCACATCCTTATGAAATTCGGGGAACTCGTCGAGGAAGAGCACGCCGTTATGGGCGAGCGAGATGTCTCCGGGCTGGGGCAGACGGCCGGGACGACCGGTACCACCCGCGAGCGCCTGCGCCGAGGTGGTGTGATGGGGCGCACGCACCGGACGGCCGACCATGCGCGCGGCCTGCTCGCCCTGACCGAGCGCCGACCAGATGCGGATGACCTCCAGCCGTTCGTCGGGCTCGAGCGGGGGCAGGATGGTGGAAAAGCGCTTGGCCATCATGCTCTTGCCCGAACCGGGTGAGCCACATAATAAGATGTTGTGACCGCCGGCGGCGGCAATCTCCAGAGCACGCTTGACCGTCTGCTGACCGAGGACGTGGCAGAAGTCCAGCGCATCGTCCGCGGCTGCGGGCGGTGCAGGCGGCGGACAGGGAGACAGGGCAGCGCCGTGATAGAGGTGGTTCAATAATGTTGTAAGGGTGGGAACGGGGAAAACTTCGATACCCTCGGCGTAAGCGGCCTCGGCGGCATTGTCCGCCGGGACGTAGGCGCGGCGCAGACCGGCATCTCGCGCAGCCAGCAGCATGGACAGCACACCGGACACCGGGCGCAGCGCGCCGGTCAGCGACAGTTCACCGATAAATAAAGCGTCGTCCGGCGGCGGGGCGATCTGCCCGGAGGCCGACAGGATGGCCAGCAGGATGGGCAGGTCGTACACCGGGCCTTCTTTGCGCACGTCGGCGGGCGCGAGGTTTATGGTGATACGCGAGACCGGCCATTCGTACCCCGCGAATTTGACCGCCGCGCGCACGCGCTCACCGGCCTCGGAAACCGCCTTGCCGGGCAGTCCGACGATATCCAGACGCGGCAATCCGTTTGAGAAGAAACACTCGACCGAGACAATGTAACCCTCGATTCCGGAAAGCCCAGCCGCGTGTACCAGAGAAACCATACCCAAACCTCCCCGAAAAAGATCAATTATATGATACTAATATAATACACTTTTGCCTTGATTGCCAATCTTTTTCAGAAAATCGCAGAAGAATTGCAAAAAACTCACAAGCGAAGGTTTACATTGGCAGGCCAATTGTGATAAAATACGTTAGGTAACGTATTTTGTTTTTAGAATGCACGCAGTCCGTTCTGCGCCGTTCTGCTTTTTTCGTCAATCCGTAATTTCCATCAAGGAGGATTTCACAACATGGCAAGAAAAATGAAGTCCATGGACGGTAATACTGCTGCGGCTCATGTGTCGTATGCATTTACTGAAGTCGCGGGTATCTATCCGATTACCCCCTCTAGCCCCATGGCAGACAACGTTGACCAGTGGGCTGCCGCTGGCCAGAAGAACATCTTCGGCAACACGGTTAAGGTAATCGAGATGCAGTCCGAGGCAGGCGCAGCTGGTACGGTTCACGGCTCGCTCGCTGCAGGCGCTCTGACCACCACCTACACCGCTTCTCAGGGTCTTCTGCTGATGATCCCGAACATGTACAAGATCGCAGGCGAGCTGCTCCCCTGTGTCTTCCACGTATCTGCGCGTACCGTAGCTTCGCACGCGCTGAACATTTTCGGCGATCACTCTGACGTTATGGCTTGCCGCCAGACCGGTTTCGCAATGCTGTGCGAGACCAACCCGCAGGAGGTCATGGACCTGTCTGCTGTTGCTCATCTGGCAACCATCAAGTCCCGTGTTCCGTTCATCAACTTCTTCGACGGTTTCCGTACCTCGCACGAGATCCAGAAGATTCAGGTTTGGGATTACAGCGACCTGGCTGAGATGTGCGATATGGACGCTGTTGAGGCGTTCCGCAAGCGCGCTCTGAACCCGGAGCATCCGGTTATGCGCGGCTCGCACGAGAACGGCGACATCTTCTTCCAGCATCGTGAGGCCTGCAACAAGTTCTACGACGCCGTACCGGGCATCGTTGAAGAGTACATGGCAAAGGTCAACGCAAAGCTGGGCACCGACTATCAGCTGTTCAACTACTACGGCGCACCGGACGCAGAGCGCGTCATCATCGCAATGGGCTCCATCTGCGACGTCGCTGAGGAAGTTATCGACTACCTGACCGCTCAGGGCGAGAAGGTTGGTCTGGTTAAGGTACGTCTGTACCGTCCGTTCGCTGCTGACAAGCTGCTGGCAGCTATCCCGGAGACCGCAAAGAAGATTGCAGTCCTCGACCGCACCAAGGAGCCGGGCGCACAGGGCGAGCCTCTGTACCTCGACGTTGTTACCGCTCTGCGCAACGCAGGCAAGAACGACATCGTTGTTACCGGCGGCCGTTACGGTCTGGGTTCCAAGGATACTCCTCCGGCATCTGTCTTCGCAGTATACGAAGAGCTGGCTAAGGACGAGCCCAAGCACATGTTTACCCTGGGTATCAACGACGACGTAACCTACCTGTCTCTGGAAGAGAAGCCGGCTCCGAACACCGCAGCCGAGGGCACCACCGAGTGCAAGTTCTGGGGTCTGGGCGGCGACGGTACCGTTGGTGCAAACAAGAACTCCATCAAGATCATCGGTGACCACACCGACAAGTATGTACAGGCGTACTTCCAGTACGACTCCAAGAAGACCGGCGGCGTTACCGTATCGCATCTGCGTTTTGGCGACAAGCCGATCAAGAGCCCGTACTACATCAATAAGGCTGACTTCGTTGCTTGCCACAACCCGTCTTACATCACCAAGCACTTCCCGATCGTGCGTGACGTAAAGCCGGGCGGCGTATTCCTGATCAACTGCCAGTGGACTCCCGAGGAGCTCGAGCATCATCTGGCAGCTTCCGAGAAGCGCTACATCGCAAAGAACAACATCCAGCTGTACACCATCAACGCAATCGACCTGGCAATCGAGATCGGTATGGGCAAGCGCACCAATACCATTCTCCAGTCCGCATTCTTCGCACTGGCTAAGGTTATGCCTTCTGAGGACGCAATCCGCTTCATGAAGGAAGCAGCAACCAAGTCCTACCTGAAGAAGGGCCAGGATGTCGTTGATATGAACCATAAGGCAATCGACGCTGGCGCAACTGCATTCGTTAAGATCGACGTACCGGCATCCTGGGCTGACGCACAGGACGAGGCAAAGGGCGAGAAGCTGCAGGGCCGCGAGAAGACCGTCAAGATGGTCGAGGAGATCATGGAGCCGGTTGGCCGTATGGACGGCGACTCTCTGCCGGTATCCGCATTCGCTGGCGATCATGTAGACGGTACCTTCGAGCAGGGCGCTGCTGCATACGAGAAGCGCGGCGTAGCTGTTACCGTTCCGACCTGGAACCAGGATACCTGTATCCAGTGTAACCAGTGTGCATACGTTTGCCCGCACGCTACCATCCGTCCCTTCGCTCTGACCGAGGAAGAGGCTGCTGCCGCTCCGGAGGCTGCACGCATCGTCGATGTCAAGGCTGGCAAGGGCAAGGGTGTTTACAAGTACACCATGGCTGTTTCTCCGCTCGACTGCATGGGCTGCGGCGTCTGCGTAGGCATTTGCCCGACCAAGTCCCTGACCATGGTTCCGCAGGAGCAGGAAGCTGCACAGCAGGACGTATTCGACTACATGGTAGCAAAGGTTTCCGAGAAGGCAGACATGGTTTCGAACAAGTCTGTCAAGGATTCCCAGTTCAAGACCCCGCTGCTTGAGTTCTCTGGCTCTTGCGCAGGCTGTGCTGAGACCGCTTACGCTCGCCTGATCACTCAGGTTTGCGGCGATCGCATGTATATCTCCAACGCAACTGGCTGTTCGTCCATTTGGGGCGGCCCGGCTGCTACTTCTCCGTACACCGTTAACAAGGAAGGCCGCGGCCCGGCTTGGGCGAACTCCCTGTTCGAGGATAACGCTGAGCATGGTCTTGGTATGTACTACGGCCAGAAGGCAATCCGTGAGCGCCTGATCGGCAAGCTCGAGGAGATGGCTCAGAACGACCAGACTCCGGCAGAGGCTAAGGAAGCAATCGCGAAGTTCCTCGAGACCAAGGACGACGGCGAAGCAAACGCAGAGGCTACCAAGGCTCTGGTTGCTGTACTCGAGAAGGGTGCAGAGGCTGGCTGCGCACTGTGCAAGGAAGTTCTGGCTGAGAAGGAATACCTGTCCAAGAAGTCCATCTGGATCTTCGGCGGCGACGGCTGGGCATACGACATCGGCTTCGGCGGTCTGGATCACGTTCTGGCTTCCGGTGAGGACGTCAACGTTATGGTATTCGACACCGAGGTTTACTCCAACACCGGTGGACAGGCTTCCAAGGCAACCAACATCGGCGCTGTTGCTCAGTTTGCTGCTGCTGGTAAGCAGATCGGCAAGAAGAGCCTGGCTGAGATCGCAATGAGCTACGGCTACGTATACGTTGCTCAGGTTGCTATGGGTGCAAACCCGGCTCAGACCCTGAAGGCAATCGCTGAGGCAGAGGCTTACCATGGCCCGTCCCTTATCATCGGTTACGCTCCCTGTGAGATGCACTCCATCAAGGGCGGCATGACCAACTGCCAGAAGGAAATGAAGAAGGCTGTTGACTGCGGTTACTGGAACATGTTCCGCTTCAACCCGGCACTGAAGGCTGAGGGCAAGAATCCGTTCATCCTCGAGTCCAAGGAGCCGACCACCAGCTACCGTGACTTCATCATGGGCGAGGCTCGTTACTCTGCTCTGACCCGTTCCTTCCCGGAGCGTGCAGAGAAGCTGTTCACCGAGGCAGAAGAGGCTTCCAAGAAGAGATTTACTCATCTGCAGAAGCTGCAGGCTCTGTACAGCGTAGACTAATCGCATAGATGGTTTTTAAGAGACCGTCCCTTCGGGGACGGTCTTTTTTTCGCAAAAAGCACCGCAGCCAAATTGAAGTTTTCGCTCAAGCCTTTTTCAAAAGGCTTGCGGGTTCTCAGGGCAGAGCCCTGAGACGCGCTCCGCAGAGCGCGGAATCCCCTTTTTGATTCCGGCTTATGCCGGAATCAACCAAAAATAATAAAAAAGCGCCGCCCAAAGCCCGTAGGTCACTATCCTTATTCCCGCGCTGTGCGCGGATAAACGAGTGGGCGGCAAGACTCTCTTGCGGCTGAAAGCCGCTCATAAAAACCGTTCCGAAAGGAACGGTTTTCTTTTTTGTATGTTTTGATTGAAACCCGGGTCGGACACCGGGTTTCAAAGGGGAATTTCGCCCGTTGCGACGGGCGACTTGAGGCTCTGCCTCAAGACTCCGCAAACCTTTGAAAAGGTTTGATCCAAACTTCATGAGGGGTGCGGTGCTTTTGTCGGAAAAAACCGATCAGTTTGCTTAAAGTTCACAATTTCGCCCTTGTAATTTATACAAAAAACCGTTAAACTAAAATACAGTACGGAAATTTAACCCCAAGGAGGAGGAAATAGACGGATGCGCTGGAAGTTTTTGACTGCCATCGCGCTGTGCGCCGCACTGGTCGCAGTTCCCACCCTAACATTCCAGGGTCGAGCACGCAATCAGGCGCAGGCGGCTGAGTCGCTCAGCCCCGAGGCACAGCCTTACAATACCGTCGTGCGCTGGACGCGTGAGACGCAGAGCAATAAGATGGGCGATGATATCGTGATGACGCTGGGCTATAACGCGCAGGGTGACACGGTGGTCACCGTTCTGGAAAATGAAGACCCCATCATCACGACTTATACCTACGACGAACAGGGCCGCAAGGTCGCCGTCCATAGCTACGACGACGGCAAGGAGTTCGTTTACAGCCAGTATGCCTATAATGAGCAGGGCGACCAGACCCAGTGGATCTATCAGGCACGCACGGCTGAGGGTGTGACCGAGACCGTCTGCACCTATGAATATACCTACGACGCAAACGGTGAGATCACGCAAAAGGACAGCTATCAGAATGATGTATTGACCGCTCGCGAGACCTATTCCCGTGAACATACCAACGAGGGCACGGTCGTCCGCACGATCACCGACGGCGACCTCGCCTCCGACCTGACCTGCTATGACGATAACGGCAAGCCGCTCTGGCGTGAAAAGGGCGAGTACCGCATGGTCTACTATTACGACGACCAGGGACGTGAGACCGAAAACTGCGTCATCAACGCCGGTATGCAGCAAAATCGCACGCTGACAGTTTACGGAGACGACGGCAACGCCATCCGCCGCATTCTGTACGGTACTGATATCAATGACGTGGTGAGCACGAGCGAGATCGAGACGCTGACCGGTGCACCCCAGGCGTGGGTCGACTTTGCCCAGTCCCAGGATACCACGGTCATCGCACCGCAGCCGCAGGAGCAGCCCAAGGAAGAGCAGCCCGCCCAGACCACCGAGCAAGCCGCTGACCAGACGGCGGCTGACGGCCAGACGGTCACGACCGACGGTCAGGCTGCTGCCACTGAGGCGACTCAGCAGGCGCAGACCAATCCGACCACCCAAACCACCCCGTAACCTCCATACCTGCCGCAAGGCAGGTATTTTTTTGCCTTTCTGATACCGATTTGTTTCTTGCCGGAACGAAAACGCGGGTGTAAACTGAGGAAAAGGGGTGATCGTATGAAGGGAGAACGTATTTTGGCCGCACTCATCGCCGCTGCGCTGACCGCAGGCGTGACTTATGCCTATACCAAACCCGTGCAAGACCGTAATCAGATTGCCTTTTGGCGCACGGCGGACGGGACACAGGTAGATGCGTACAATCTATTCGGTCAGCCTGTGACAACCTATTATTTCCCGTCATCGAACCAGCCGCCCAATGTGATTGTACGCAATGCCTACGACCGCGACGGCAACCGGCTGCGCGCGTCCCGGACGCTGGCAGACGGTGCAGTCGATCTGGAATTGCGGTGGACGTACGACCGAGAGGGACGCGTTCTGTCCCGGATACAGACACAGGGACAAGACCAGTTGGTGACGACGTACGCGTACGAGCTGGACGCACAGGGGCGAGTCGTGCAGATTGAAGAGATCTGCGAGGGTCAGACCCAGAGCACGATCTGCAAAACCTATGCAGATACACCGGACGGCGGTTGGTGCGAAACTGCCGTGTACGAGGGCATGGGCATTCTGGATATCGGGGGTGACGTCAACCCACTGTCCCTTTTGACGCCAAACGAAGCCTGTCTGCGTTTTGGACGGTCGGAAACCGTCTATGACGCGCATGGTGTCGTGCAGAAAATCACCGTTTGGGATGATTTGGGCGCACGAACCTGGGTGTATGCGTATAACGAACAAAGACAGCCGACTGAGATTGTCGAACAGCTGGACGGGCAGCCGGTCGGACGGATGGCCATTGACTATGACGCGGACGGCATGATGGCCAAGGTGGTTTTGGATGGCACATTCGGTCAGAAAACGGTTGTTTTTCAAGAAACCAACCCCATTTTTGCATAAAAAAATCCCCATCCGAACGGATGGGGATTTTCCTTTTTACTTGTGCAGCAGTGCGCTGATCTGGCTTTCGCCCAGCACGATGATGCCGTTGGCACGCAGCAGTTGGGTGGTCATGCCGTCGCCCGGCACGCGGGTGTGGGAGAAGTTGCCGTCGTAGATGACGCCCGCACCACAGGACGGACTGCGCTCCTTGAAGATGGCATAGCGGCAGTCGTACTCCTTGGCCAGCCGCAGGGTCTCCTGCGCGCCGCGGATGTACGCGTCGGTCACGTCGGTGCCGTCGCGTGCGATGATGCGGTCACCCTGACGCTCGGCCGGTTCCCGCGGGGTGTCCAGACCGCCCCGACGCTCGGGACAGACCGGAATCAGAATGTGCTCTTCCATGAGCTTTTCCAGCTCAGGACAGTAGTTGTGCGAACCGTCGTACCGGCAGTTCATGCCGAGCAGACAGGCGCTGACTAAAATATTCATCGAAGTCCCTCCGTCAAATCCTTGATGACCTCGCCTGCGAGAATGAAGCCCGCGACAGGCGGAACGAACGAAACGCTCGCGGGCACCGGACGGCCAGCCGTGCCCTTGGACTCACCCGGACAGAGTGCATAGCGTTCGGGCGGAATTTTTGCCGCCTCCTCGGTGGAAAAGACCACTTTCAGACGCTTGATGCGGCGTTTTTTGCACTCCTGCCGGATGACACGCGCGAGCGGACAGACCGAAGTCTTGTAGATGTCCGCGACCTGGAAGCGGGTGGGGTCGAGCTTGTTGCCCGTACCCATGGACGAGATGAGCGGCACACCCAGCTTGTTGCAGGTTTCGATCAAAAACAGCTTGGCGGTGACCGTGTCGATCGCGTCGATCACGTAGTCGAACTGGGACAGATCGGGCGCATCGTCGGGCGTGACGAACATCTGGAGCGGGGTAACCGTGCAGGTGGGGTTAATATCGTGGATACGCGCGGCCATGACCTCGACCTTGGGCTGACCGACGGTGGAGGACAGGGCGATAATCTGGCGGTTGCGGTTGGAGACCGAGACTACGTCATTGTCTATGAGCGTGAGGGCGCCGACGCCTGCGCGGGCGAGCGCCTCGGCGGCAGCTCCGCCGACACCGCCGATGCCGAACACCGCGACATGCGCACCAGCCAGACGGTCCATGCCGTCGGCACCGAGCAGCAGTGCGGCGCGGGAAAATTCTTGCAGCATAGGCTTTTCCTTTTCTGTAAATTCCATTTGATTTAAAAATGAACGTAGCCGGTGTTTCACGGTCGTTCTTGCAAAATTATACTGCAAAATACGCGCGGATACAATCCTTTTATGCGCAGACGAGCGGGAAGGGATTGGAAAAATCCGGGAAATGGTGCGAAAACCGGTCAGCGTGTGCGTGATACCCTTTTCAAACGGGTAAGATTGTGCTATACTGAAGAAAATGTCCGAAAAAGAGAGGAAGTTCATGCAGTTGCATTTTAGAAAAAAATCCCTGCTGCGCCGCTTGGCAGCGGTTATGCTGTCGGCGTGCCTGCTGACCGGTCTGGCACAGGCTGCGCCCGCGGAAGCGTCGTCCGAGACGACCACAGCGGCAGCGGCACAGACCGCGCCTGCGACCGATTACCTGCCCGTCCTCATGTACCACCACTTTGACGAAGAGCCGGGCGGCTCGACCATGGTGGTATCGCCCGAGCGCTTCGCGGAACAGATGGCAGCGCTCAAACAGGCGGGCTATACGGCTGTCACACCTGAGCAAATCGTAGACTATGTGGACAACGGCACTCCGCTGCCCGAAAAACCGGTTTGGATTTCGATGGACGACGGCTATCAGAGCAACTTGACCTACGCCGCACCCGTCCTGCAAAAGAATGGACTGAACGCCACGATCTACTGTATCGGCGTTTCGGTCGGAAAATCGACCTATAAAGACTTCGGCGTGCCGATTATCCCGCATTTCTCGTATGAAGAGGCAAAAAAGTGGGTGGATGCCGGGGTTATCAACATCCAGAACCATACTTATAACATGCATAACGTGTCCGGACTGGACGTTGACGGCTACCGCCGCGGCGTGCTGCCGCGCCCGGACGAATCGCTGGATTCCTATATGACCACCTTCCGCAATGATTTTCATAAGGCAAATGATGCCATTCATGCGGCATTCGGCTATGATACCTTGGCTTTTGCCTATCCGTTTGGCTTGCATAACGCCGTGACCGAGGGTATGCTGCAAACGATGGGCGTGCGTTTGACTGTCACCATCCGTGAGGGTATCAATACCTTAGTCAAGGGCGACCCGTCTTGTTTGTATAGTATGACCCGGTTTAATATCACTGATGACGTGACTGGTGCACAATTGCTGGAAAAAATCAAGGAACCAGTAAAGTAAACGGAATCCCGCCCGCAGCCCGTAGGCCACTATCCTCATTCCCGCGCCGTGCGCGAATAAAACGAGTGTGCGAACTGAAGCTTTCGCTCAAGCCTTTCTCGAAAGGCTTGCGGAGTCTTGAGGCAGAGCCTCAAGTCGCCCGTCGCAACGGGCGAAATCCCTCTTTTGATTCCGGTCAAAGACCGGAATCAACTAAAAAAGAATAAAAAAGCGCATCCCGCAGGATGCGCAATTCTCTGGAAAGACCAACCATCCGGTTGGTCTTTCCTTTTTGTTTGTTTAGTTTGAAACCCGGGGCGGACACCGGGTTTCAAAAGAGAGTTTCGGACTCTGCGGAGTCCGACTCAGGGCTCTGCCCTGAGAACCCGCGGCCTTTCGAGAAAGGCCGGCGAAAGCTTCAATTAGGGGTGCGGTGGTTCTTTGGTGAGGTCGAGCAGACCCTGTAAATAATCATGTGCGTCGAGCAGATTTTTGAGGTGATACCCCAAAACCAGACTCTCTTCATCCAATCCCGGAATCGGAATTTCGTCGGGCACATCCACGTTCATTTCATGCAGTCGTGCGCGCATTTCATCATTCGGCACGCCCAGCGTATCCATCCCCGCCAGCGCAGCGAGTTCAAAGTGTATTTTCTCTGCCAGCTGATAGCATCCCCATAGATAAGCGGTGTCCTGTTTGCGTTTCTGGTTGGCGAAGGGCTGGTCGCCAAAGATGCGGATTTCGTCGTATAATCTGCGGCATTGACGCTCAAAGGGTGCAAGATCGGGGTAATGTCCGTCGACGAGCAGTTCCCGCAAAGCAGCCGGACAGGTCTCCTGATAGGTGTGGAACAGGCGCAGAATGAGCGGATAGTTATTGTACGGCTTGAGCACGGCATTGATGACAAAACCGGTGGAAAGACCGATCGAGGTATCCAAAAAGCGGTTGATACCGTAGGCGATGGGTGAACCGGTCGATGGGTCGTACAAACAGACCGAGACAAAGACGATGCAGGTCAGTGGGACGGCGAAGCCGATGCGCAGGGGATGACAGATGGGAATGAGCAGGATTAAACCCAGACCGATTGCAATATAATGGTTATTGGGAAAGAGCAGCGAGAACAGACAGCCGGCAATCGCGCCGCAGGTGATGCCTGCGAGCTGGGTGGACGCGGCGGTGATGGCGTCGGACAGCGTGCGGCTCATCACGACGATGGCACCGATGGCGGCGAAGATGGGCATGGCAGAGGGGCGCATGCTGTCGAGCAGCAGCGCGAGCATGACGGCTGTACCGGTTTTGACCGTGCGCAGGCCGATGTGATAGCGAGGGTGAGCGGTACGGGGCATACAGCCGCCTCCTTTGGGATAAAATATAAGCACATTATAGCATACCGAACGGTGGACGGGAATAGAAAAATGCCGGATGACCGCAGGTGCGTGCGAAGACCGGCGAAATTCACATCCCGTTCATTGACTTTGTGCGCGGGGTGTGCTAAAGTCTAAGTATATCTTCGAGTATAAATCGGGATCAAGTCCGATGAACCTACTGACAGAGGTGAACAAAGAAATGAAAAAAGAACTTGGTTATGGCGTCGCCCTTGTGGGTGCACTGGCTGGCGCGGGTGCGCTGACCGCGGCGATGATCCGCAAGAAGAAGCGCGAGGAGATTTATCACGAGGCCGAGCTCAAGGCGATGAACGAGCTGGACGAGATGATGAACGAGAACGGTGACGACGCACTGGACTGCGACACCTGCTCGTGTGCGGAAGCATGCGCAGCAGCTGCTGAGCAGGCCGAAGTCGACGAGACCGAGCCCGAGGAGCAGCCCGCGGACGAGACGGAAGAAGAGCCGTCTGCCGAATAAAAAAAGCGAAACGCGATCCAGCAGGCGGAGCGGTAAGCCCCGCCTGTTTTTCGCTCTCAAACCAAAAAACGACGCTGAAAAAGGAGAATTTCCCATGATTCATTACGAAGGCCGGGTATTTCGCCCGCCGTCCGAGGCATACAGCCTGATTGTACAGGTGACCATTGGATGCAGCCACAACAAGTGCACGTTCTGCGACATGTACAAGGAAAAGCAGTTCCGCGTATGCAAGCTCGAGGACGTCAAGCGCGACTTTGACGAGGCGCGCCGCGCTTATCGTCAGGTCGACCGCATTTTCCTGGCAGACGGTGACGCGCTCATGTGCCGACCCGAGCACATGGCCGAGATTCTGCGCTATATCCGCGAGCTCTTCCCCGAGTGCGAGCGCGTGACCAGTTACGGTTCGCCCGCGTCCATTCTGGTCAAGAAGCAGGAAGACCTCAACATGCTGCATGAGCTGGGTCTGGATATGATCTATCTGGGTCTGGAATCGGGCTCGGACGAGGTGCTGCGCCGCGTCAATAAGGGCGAGACTGCGGACGAGATCGTCCGTGCCGGTCTGATGGTCAAGGAAGCGGGCATGAAGCTGTCGGTGACCTGCATTGCCGGTCTGGGCTCGCTCGAGCTGTCCGAAGAGCACGCGATCAAGACCGCAGAGGCACTTTCGCGCATGAAGCCCGAGTATATCGGCCTGCTGACTCTGCTGTTCGAGCTGCCCACGCCGCTCATGCGTGATTGGCAGGAGGGCAAGTTCTATCTGATGAACCCCATCGAGATCGCACAGGAGACGCTCACCCTGCTCGAGCACATCGACTGCGAGGGCAGCATCTTCCGTGCAAACCACGCATCCAACTACGTGAACCTCGCCGGAACGCTCAATCAGGACCGCGAGGCCATGTGTCAGAAGCTGCGCGCAGCGCTTGAGGGCAAGGTACGCTTCAAAAATGAAGCCTTTCGTGCAAGATAAAATTTCTTTCTACAGGAAATGACGGAAAACATGCAAAAATGTCATCCAGAATCCGGCGCTTTTTTCTTAATTTTCACATGACAAATTGCGGAAAAGATGATATAATATCCATGTTCGGGCGTCCTAACAGGGGATACACCCGCACATTTGTTTGATAATATTTGAAATAAGAGAAAATAAGAGAAAGAGACTGCGACGCCAAGCGCCGCGGGATTCGTTAATCGTAGTTTGGAGGAAAAGCATGGATTCCATCTCGCATACCCGCGTCGCCAACCTGCTGTTGGCTCACATTCAGGAGAACGCCGGCGTCACGTTTGATGCAAACGCTTTCCGTTACGGCAATCTCAAGCCCGACCTGACCGGTACTTACCTGACCAAGCGTCACTATCCCTCGCTGATGTTCGACGAAGTGATGGATAAACTTCGTGCATTTTGCAGCAATTACACGCTGCGCGATGCCAACGGCCGCGATCTGTCGGTCGATCTCGGAGAAATCTGCCATTACCTGACCGATTTCTTCTGCTATCCGCACAATGACGACCTGTATCCGCACGGCCTGCTCGCGCATTACATCTACGAGAAGCGCGTTGCAATGCGCCTGAGCCGCAGCCTGACGAAAGAGCATTTTGAGGGCTGGGTCGATGGCGTTGTCGCACCGTATACGGTAGAAGGCCTGATCTCCCGCATTCAGGCGCTGCATGATAAGTATCGTGCGCTGCCCCATCATGGCATTGTCAGCGATATGGAGTTTATTTGTAAGGTCAATGTGCTGTGCGTATCTGCGGTCATCAATATCGCGTACGAGAGCGAGCGCGAGACCGTTACTGCGATGGCATAAGGCATAGCACCGCACCCATATTGAAGCTTTCGCTCAAGCCTTTCTCGAAAGGCTTGCGGGTTCTCAGGGCAGAGCCCTGAGTCGCCCGTCGCAACGGGCGAAATCTCCCTTTTGATTTTCGCTTCTGCGAAAATCAACTAAAATAAAAAATAAAAGCGCCGTCCGCAGACGGCGCAATTTTTTTGAAAGACCAACCATTCGGTTGGTCTTTCTTTTTTGTTTGTTTTGATTGAAACCCGGGTCGGACACCGGGTTTCAAAAGGGGTGTTTCGAGCCTGCGAGCTCGACCAGGTTCCACCTGGACGGGCTCAAGGGACTCGTCCCTTGAGAATCCCGATTTTCGCGCACGGCGCGGGATTCCGTTTTCGTGACCTTACACCGGATCATTCAGCAAATGCCGGACAGTCTCCTGATCCAGTTCCGGGAACGGGATGAACGTTTCGGGCGTTGTCACGCGCTGGCGCAGGGGCAATTCCATCCACACGACATCATGCCAACACTCAAACTTCCACCCGGTGCGCGGAAACGTGCCGATCTTCTGAAATCCCAGCGATTCATGGAACGCGATACTCGGGCCGGGAGAGGTAATGCACGCATAGGCATTAACGACATTCTGCGCATGCAGCAGGGCGATCAGGACGCGATACAGACGGGAGCCCAAGCGGTGACGCTGTAAACCGGGCTGTAAGTAGATGGAAAGCTCGGTGTCCCAGCCATACGCCGCACGGGCGTGGAAGGGGGAAGCATAGGCATACCCGGCGACCGCACCGTCGACCTCTGCGACAAGATATGGATAGCGCGTCAAGGTCTGTTCAATGCGTGCCGTGAACTCTTGGGCAGAGGGAACGTCGTATTCAAAGGTAATGGCGGTCTGGCGGACATAGGGGGCGTACACGTCTAAAAGGGCGGGTGCGTCGGCTGGAGTTGCGAGCCGAATGCGGATGTTTTGTGTCATGGTGGAGTGCCTCCAGACGGGGTTCGGGGTGTTAGCGGGATTCTTCGTCCCGGCGGTGAGACTGACGGCGCATCTGTGCGATGCGGGCGCGCTGACGGCGGACTTTGCGAGCGCGGTACATGCAGGTCAGCACGAACCAGAGGACGAACAGGACGATGAGTCCGAGCGGGATGAGCAGCCATTTGAGAAAGCTTGGGGCGGAAAAAGCAGGCGATGACGCACTGTCCTTGGTGACGGCCTGTCCATCCGCCGATGCCTGTGCAGCAGTCGGCTGGGCAGCCATGCCGAGCACCGAACCGGATACTGTGCACAGCACCTCGGTCTTGCCGTCCATGGTCAGGTTGACCGCGTACGCGTTATCGACGTCCAGCGTATCAGACAGGGACAGTGCATCGGCGTCAACGTTCTGTGGTACAGCCAGCGTGAAAGCTTCCTTGGGTTTCGCGTCGGCGATTCCGGCATCGTCAGCCATTTTTTTGAGTTGGTCGGCTTCGAGCGTCACCGGGTGCAGGTCGTTCAGCGCATAGGCAAACAGCGTGCGCATGTCGCGCCAGGGATAATACATATTCCCGGTCGAACCGAGCGAGATGGCGATATAGGTCAGACCGTCGCGGCGGGCGACCATGCACTGCGTGTGGCCAGCGGCGGTGGTGTATCCGTTTTTACCCGCGATCGCAAACTCGTTGTAGAACTTGGAGTCTGCACGCAGCATACGCTGCTTGGTATAGAAGGTGCGGGCCTCGGGCTGCTTGTTGGTGGCGGGCATGGTATACATGAGCGCACCGGCGATCTCGACGAATCGGGGGTCGTCGAGCAGAGCGGTTGTGATGCGCGCCAGATCGCGAGCGGTCACGACATGACCGTCGGCATCCAGACCGTGCGCATTGACGAAGTGACTGCCCGTGCAGCCAAGCTCGGCGGCCTTATCGTTCATCATCTGGGCGAAGCCCTCCTGCGACCCGCCGACATATTCTGCCAGCACGTTGGCCGCATCGTTGGCCGACTGCATGAGCGTCGCGTACATCATGTTCTCCAGCGTCACTTCCTCGCCGGGAATCAGCGCAATATTGGTGGAGTCGCGCTCAATGTTGACCGCAGATTCGGACACTGTGGTTTTCTTGGACAGATCGCTTTCATGTTCAAAGACGACGAGTGCGGTCATGAGTTTGGTGACCGAGGCGGGTTTGACCGACTTATCGGCGTCTTTTTCGTACAGGGTTTGACCGGATTCCACGCAGTAAAGCAGGGCTTCCGGGGCGTAGATCTCCTCCTGGAGCGTTGGGGTCAGAGCCATAGCCGAGCCGCTGACGAGCAGCAGAACGGTCATGATGAGCAGTGCCAAACGGCGGATGGACATGGGCGTTCTCCCTTCATTCGCTTTGTTATTATCATACACGATTTGCCCGCGCGATTCAAGGCGGACGTGTCGGACAAAGTTCTGCACAGGGTGACAAAGGCTGTTTCCGGTTATTTCTCCCAAGGCAAAAATACCAAATTGCCTGTGCGATCCTTTACACAAGCGGTTACAGCAGGATGGACAGAAAACGGGAAAAGAACGATCTTTTGCGACCGAAAATCGACCGGAAACAGTGCGCGCTGCCGCATACACGGCACGCCTTACCCGGTATCCCCTGCCGCCCTGTGCCTTACCTATATTGTGAAACGCCATCGGGCAGGTATACGCCGCGATCAAAGCCCTTTCCGCGTCCCGGACGGTTATACGTCAGGTGGTTTTGTCCAAACCCTGCCGCTGTGCGGGCTTTTTTCTTGCTCCAACGTGCGAAATCTGTTATAATATTCCAATGTCCAAAAATCTGAGACCGAAAGGAGGCGGCGAACGTGCATCCAATTGTTAAAATTTTGTTATGCTATCTCGCTGCCGTCAATTTGCTGGGCGCATGCGCGGTGTTTCTGGATAAATGGAAGGCCAAACACGGCAGACGGCGCATCCGCGAGCGCACACTGTTTCTGTATTGCTGGCTGGGCGGCTGTCCGCTGACCTACGCAGCCATGAAGCTGTGCCGGCATAAGACCCTGCACCGCTCGTTCATGTGGGGCATCCCGGCAATCTTTATTTTACAAATTGCAATCATATTCGGTATATTATACTTATTGTATTCTAAGGGGGTCTTACCGTTATGACCGAATTGTTGATCCGTCGCTTTTTGGGCGACGACCGTGACCGCACGAGCGATGCACGGGTGCGCGAGAGATACGGCATCCTGTCGGGCTGTGTCGGTCTGTTCTGTAATTTCCTGCTGTTTGCGGCAAAACTCATCATCGGTTTTGCCACGGGCGCGATTTCGGTTGCAGCCGACGCGGTCAACAACCTGTCGGATGGCCTGTCGTCGTTTATCTCCATCGTGGGCTTTAAGCTGACCGGCCGTGCACCCGACGAGCAGCACCCGTTCGGCTACGGACGTACCGAGTACATCGCCGGACTGATCGTCTCGCTCATCATCTGCGTGGTCGGCGTGCAGTTCCTGCAAACCTCGTTCACCCGCATCCTGCACCCCGAACCGGTTGCCTTTTCGGTGGTTTCGGCGGTGGTACTGCTGCTGACCATGCTGGTCAAGCTGTGGATGGGCTCGTTTAACCGCACGGTCGGTACGCGCATCGACTCGCCCACGCTGCTCGCTGCCATGCAGGACAGCATCAACGACGTGGTCACCACCGGCGTTGTGCTCATCGGCATGGTTGCAGGCCAGTTCACCACCCTGCCGATCGACGGCGTGGTCGGTGTGCTGGTTGCGCTGTTCATCATCTGGGCCGGTATCGGCATTGCACGCGATACGTTAAGCCCGCTGATTGGTCAGGCAGCCGACCCGGAGATCGCCCAGGCGATTGCCGATACCGTGCTGCAAAGTCCGGGTATTCTGGGCATTCACGACCTGATTGTACACAATTACGGCGTTGGCAAGTCGCTGGCATCGCTGCACGCCGAGGTACCGGACACGGCGGACATTGTCGCCGTGCACGAGCTGATCGACGAGGCCGAGCGGGCGGTCTGGGAGCAGACCGGCGTGTACACGGTCATCCACATGGACCCGGTACGCGTGGGCGACCCGCGCATTGACGCCATGCGTGAGACCACTTTAAACGTTCTGGCCAAGATCGACCCCGAGCTGACTATGCACGATTTCCGCGTGGTCGAGGGTGAGCGCCGCATCAACCTGATTTTTGACGTGGTTGCCCCCTTCGGATACAGCGAGGAAAAGAAGGAAGACTTGAAAACACGCATCCAGATTGGCCTCAAGGCGCGCGACAAGCGCTATTGCCCGGTCATCACGATGGAACATAAAATGGCGCTGTGATGGGAGCGTGTCCGCAGCGTTCTGGAAGGGGAGTGTGACGGCCATTTGTGCCGCTGCACTCCCTTTTTCCGCACTTTCGTTCGGCTGGAAATCGCTGGAACCCGGTAAAAAGTTCATGTTTTCGCATAGAAATTCCATGAAAAATATGCTATACTACTGTCAATTAGAAGCGGCGGGTGCGCGTTGGGCGCAGCCTGTCAGAGCCCCATTACAGGAGGAAAAACCATGCTTTTGATTCAAAACGCACAGGTGTTAGACCCATATACCGGACTGGACGCACGCCTTGATCTGCTGATCGGCGACGATGGCATCCTGTCCCAGATGGAACCCCACATTGACGCACCGGCAGGCTGTCCGGTGTTTGACGCGGCAGGAAAGACGGTTGCACCCGGTCTTGTCGATACCCACGTACACTTCCGTGACCCCGGTCAGACCCAGAAAGAGGACATGATGACCGGTATGCGCGCCGCGGCAGCGGGCGGATTCACCTCGGTTGTGTGCATGGCGAACACCCTGCCGACCTGCGACAACGTGGAGACGCTGCAATACGTGCAGAACAAGGCACGCGAGGCTGGCGGCTACGTCAACGTGCACCAGGCGTGCGCGGTGACCAAGGGACTTAAGGGCGAGGAAATGACCGATTTTGCCGCATTGCTGGCAGCCGGTGCGCCCGGATTCACCGACGACGGCATCAATCTGACCGACATGCACACCTGCCTCAAGGCAATGGAAGAGGCGGTCAAGCATGACACCGTGCTGTCCTTCCACGAGGAGGACAAGTCGCTCGTGCTGTCCCCCGGTGTCAACTACGGTTCCAAGGCAGCCGAGGAACTGGGCGTGCCCGGTGCGCTGCCGTCCTCCGAGGAGGCTATGGTTGCCCGTGATATCGCGCTTGCGCTGCGCACGGGCGCGCGCGTGGTCTTCCAGCACATTTCGAGCGGCCTGTCGGTCGATCTCATCCGTGCCGGTAAGGCAATGGGTGCCAAGATCTACTGCGAGGTCACCCCGCATCACCTGTCGCTGACCGAGGACGCAGTGCTCGAGCATGGCACTTATGCGCGTATGAATCCGCCGCTGCGCAAGGAAGCCGACCGTCAGGCACTCATTCGCGGCTTGCAGGACGGCACGGTTGACCTGATCGCGACCGATCACGCACCGCACACCGCCGAGGAGAAGGCCAAGCCCTTCGCACAGGCGCCGTCGGGCATCACCGGACTGGAAACCGCATTCTCGGTGTGCAATACCTACCTCGTCAAGACCGGTGCGCTGACTAAAATGCAGCTGCTGGAAAAGATGTCCAAGAACCCGTCCGAGGTCTACCGCTTTGCCGATAAGTCCATCGAGGTCGGCCACCGTGCCGAGCTGTGTGTACTGGACTGGGACTGCGATAAGGTATACACAGAGTATTATTCCAAGGGAATTAACACACCGTATACTGGTATGGCGCTCAAGGGCGCACCGGTGTGCACGATCATGGGCGATCGTGTCGTGCGTGCCGCCGATCTGGCGTAAAAACTTTTGGAATTTAAAAGAATCTTAATTGATTTATTGCAGAAAATCCGGTAATATGAATATAGTGACAAAGGAAATGAGGGGAACGATATGGCACAGCAGCAGAATCGAAAAGCACCGGTTCGCAAGACTAAAAAGCAGATTCGCAGACAGCGACAGCTGACCGTCGTCGGCGTAGTTGTCGTCATCTTTTTGATTATTTTCGGCCTGGGCGCAGCCTGGGGACACAGCCTGGGCGGCAAGGTCAAGGCAGAGGATATCGCGACGACCGTGCAGGGTCTGGGTCAGACCGTACAGGTAGACTATGACTACACCAAGGTACTCAGCGAGGAAGACCGCGACGACGCATATTACGGCTGGTCGCAGGCTGCCGATCTGGGTAACTTTACCATCATGTATCAGGGTTCGGTCAAGATCGGCTCGGATACTTCTACCCTGACTGCGGACAAGGTCAAGATCGACGGCAAGTCGGTCACCATCACCGTGCCTGCCATCAAGATCCTCCAGCATGATATCGCACAGGATTCGGTCAGCTACTACGATTCCGACGAGAAGATCTTCCGTCAGATCGAGCTCGGCCAGTTCGACAGCTTCTACGCCGACCAGCGCTCGGCGGTCGAAAACGAGCTGTATAACACCGACAAGTTCTCGAACGCTGAGACCCGCCTCAAGGACGTCATCGACAAGACCGTCAAGGCCATGGGCAATTTCAGCACGGTAACGGTCAACTTCGAGTAAACCGAAAATTTGACAGGACGACCAAACGGACGTGCATAAGCGCGTCCGTTTTTCTGTCTTTTTTGGCAAAAACGGCGGTTTTTCACTTTGCCCTGCGAAATTTTTTGCACCATGCTTGACACCGTCCTGCAAGTGTGATAGGCTAAATTCAAACGAAATACCGACAAGCGAAGTTTTTAGGAAAAAGCCATGTGCTTACCGAAGGAGTAAAACTCTCAGGTTTCCAGCCTGACCGGCTGGGAAAGGACTATAAACGGATGTGGCTCTGGAGAATCCCAACCATGGGTGCCGAAGGTGCAAGGTGCAGAAAATGCGCTAATCTCTCAGGCAAAAGGACAGAGTGGATTTTTTACCCGGTAGGGCCGGTTTGACGTACATTTTTTTTGACATGGATGCACGCAGACGGTGGCATCCGGGATCAGAGCGAACCATCCTCTTATTTTTCCGCAAAGACGCGGGAAAACCGAGGAACGGGGCGCTTTTTCTTTTTGCATCAATAAGATGCAGGTTTTCGGCTTGTTTGGGGAACAAAAAGAAAAGGGGTAACAAACAATGGATATGGATCAACTGGCGGTCTTGGTCAGCGACATCAGCGGCTTTGTGTGGAACAATCTGCTCCTGTACCTTCTGGTGCTGACCGGTGTACTGTTCTCCATTCGTACGCGTTTTGTGCAGGTACGCCATCTGGGTACGGGCTTTAAGCGCATGTTCGGCTCGTTCAGCCTGAACGGCAAGAAGGCTGACCACGAGGGCATGAGCTCGTTCCAGGCACTGACTACCGCGATTGCGGCACAGGTTGGTACCGGTAACATCACCGGCTGCGCAACCGCGCTGGCATCGGGCGGCCCGGGCGCGATTTTCTGGATGTGGCTGTCGGCATTCTTCGGCATGTCCACCATCTACGGCGAGGCCGTGCTGGCACAGAAGTATAAGACGGTCGGCGAGGACGGTCACGTGACCGGCGGCCCGATCTACTACATCAAGGCACGCTTCAAGGGCGGCTTTGGTACCTTCCTGGCTGGTTTCTTCTCCATCGCGATCATTTTCGCACTGGGCTTTGCCGGCAACATGGTACAGTCCAACTCGATCGGCGACTCGTTCCACAACGCATTCGGTATCAGCCCGCTGATCGTCGGCGTCATCTGCGCAGCGATTGCGGCATTCATCTTCCTCGGCGGCGTCAAGCGTATCGCATCGGTCACCGAGAAGCTGGTTCCGGTTATGGCACTGTTCTACATCCTCGGCTGCACCGTGATTCTGGTCATCAACCACGCAGCACTGATTGAGTCGATCAAGTCCATCTTCATCGGCGCATTTCAGCCGCAGGCGCTGGCAGGCGGTATCGCAGGTGTGACCGTCAAGGAGGCAATGCGCTACGGTGTTGCACGCGGCCTGTTCTCGAACGAGGCTGGTATGGGTTCCACCCCGCACGCACACGCACTGGCAAAGGTTAAGAAGCCGCAGGATCAGGGCATCATCGCAATGGTCGGCGTGTTCATCGATACCTTCATCATCCTGACCCTGACCGCTCTGGTTATCCTGACCTCGGGCGCTCTGTCCACCGGCGCAACCGGTTCGGTTCTGGCACAGACCGCATTCAATCAGGCGTTCGGCCAGTTCGGCAGCGTATTTATTGCAATCTGCATGCTGTTTTTCGCGTTCTCGACCATCATCGGCTGGTATTTCTTCGGTGAGGTCAATGTTAAGGCACTGTTTGGCAAGAAGGCAGTCAAGATTTACGCGGCATTGGTTGTCGTATGTGTTATCCTGGGCTCCAGCCTGAAGGTTGACCTGGTTTGGAACCTGTCCGACCTGTTTAATGGTCTGATGGTATTCCCGAACCTGATTGCACTGATTGCCCTGTCGGGCGTGGTTGCGAAGATGTCCCACGAGGATCACTAAATAAGCACCGCACCCAATATTGAAAGTTTCGCCAGCCTTTTCAAAGGCTGCGGGTTCTCAGGGCAGAGCCCTGAGCCGCGCTCCGCAGAGCGCGGAATTCCCCGTTGATTCCCGGTGTTCGGCCCGGGAATCAATTTAACTTTCGTTCTAAGCGCCGCCCGCAGGCGGCAAGACTCCCCTCTTTGATTCCGGTCAAAGATCGGAATCAACCAAAACAAACAAAAAGGAAAGACCACCCGATAGGGTGGTCTTTCCAAAGAATTGCGCGTCCTGCGGGACGCGCTTTTATTTTTTATTTTAGTTGATTTTCCCTCACGGGAGATCGGGAAAATCAAAAAGGGAATTCCGCGCTCTGCGGAGCGCGGCCAGCCTGCGCGGCTGGATCGCGCCGGGCCACGGGCCCGGACCCGTTTGTCGCCTGCGGGCGGGAATTATGCGCCGAAGATTTCTTCTTTCAGCCGAATACCGGTCGGGGTAGTTGCCAGACCGCCCTGAGCGGTCTCCTTGAGTGCGCACGGCATGGAATCACCGACTTCACGCATGGCATCAATGACTTCATCCACCGGAATGACGCTCTTGATACCCGCCAGAGCCATTTCTGCCGCAGCGAATGCGCAGGCCACACCGCCCGCGTTGCGCTTGATGCACGGAACCTCGACCAGACCGGCGATCGGGTCGCAGACCAGACCGAGCTGGTTCTTGATGGCGACGGCGCAGGCATGTGCACACATTTCCGGCGTGCCGCCAGACATCTCGACCATAGCCGCCGCAGCCATTGCCGCTGCGCTGCCGCACTCGGCCTGACAGCCGCCCTGTGCGCCTGCGATGGATGCACGGTCAGCGATGACCATGCCGAATGCACCGGCGGTGAACAGTGCCATAACGGCGGTTTCCTCGGGCATGTCGCGGTCTTCCATCAGCGACAGAATGGTGCCGGGCAGAATGCCGCACGAACCGGCCGTCGGTGCCGCGACGATCTTGCCCATCGCCGCGTTATATTCGGATACCGCAATTGCGCGGGTGAGTGCCTGGGTGAAGAAATTGCCGCACAGGCCGCCGCCCTGAGCGTACTGCTGCATCTTGTAGGCATCGCCGCCGGTCAGACCGCTCGTAGACTTGAGATCCTTGTCGACACCGGCCTGGACAGCCTCCTGCATGACGTGCAGATTGTCCTGCATCTTGCGGAACAGCTCGTCCTTGGGGGTCTCGGTCTGCACGGACTGGTCAGCCAGTACCAGCTCGGAGATCGTGCAGCCCTTTTCCTGTGCCGCATCGACCAGCGACTGAATGGAATGATATTCAAGCATGGGAAATTTCCTCCTTAAATGGCGCGGACGAGTACAACGCCCGTGATGTGGGGCAGCTCACGCAGCCAGCTGATCATCTTGTCGGATACGTCGCCGTCGACCTCGATGGTCATGACGGCCTCGCCGCCCTTCTGCGGACGGGACAGGCGGAAATTGCCGATGTTCGCGCCCGAGTAGGCCATGGTGTTGGTGACGGCAGCGATGACGCCCGGGGTGTCCTGATGCAGGACGATGAGGGTGTTGTACTGTCCGGTGAACTGGACTTCCAGACCGTTGATGTTGGTGACGATGATGTTGCCGCCGCCGATGGACGCGCCGACCACGCGGCAGGTGCCGCCCTTTTCGCCGGTCAGTTCCAGAATTGCGGTGTTGGGATGGGCGCCGGGGATGGAAGTCTGGTAGAATTCGTAGGTCAGGCCCTCCTCGCCAGCGAGCTCGAGCGCGTGGCGCAGACGGGCATCGTAGGTATGCATGTCCAGAATGCCCGCGATAATGGCCTTGTCGGTGCCGTGACCGCGGTAGGTCTGGGCGAACGAGCCGCACAGGCCGATGCGTGCCTTGACCGGACGGTCGCCGAGGATTTTACGGGTGACGCGGCCCAGACGGCACGCACCCGCGGTGTGTGAGCTGGAAGGACCGATCATGACCGGCCCGATGATATCAAATACTTGCATATTATGCTCCTTTGTGCAAAACAGGTGAATTGCCGGAAGATCTTATGGTCTTAGTATATCACACCGACCGGCGGCAAAACAGTATAGATGCGGTCAAAACGGTAGAGAACGCAAAAAAGTGAGGACGGGGCCTCACTTTTTTGCAGCCCGACCGGCTGTTACTTCTTAATCCACTTTTTATAGATGGTGTCTACGATCACGCCGATGGCATTGTCGCCCGATACGTTGCAGGCGGTGCCGAAGGAATCCTGGGTGATGTAGAGTGCAACCATGATGGCGCAGATGGGGCCTTCGGGGTCACCGAGCTCGGTGCCGAAGATCATGTACAGGAAGGGCAGAGCGGTCATGATCGAGCCGCCGGGTGCACCGGGGGATGCGATCATGGCGATACCGAGGGTTGCGATGAAGGGAACGACGGTTGCCAGGCTGATCGGGATCTGGTTCATCAGGCAGACCGCGGTCGCACAGGCGGTAATGGTAATCATGGAACCTGCCATATGAATGTTCGCGCACAGCGGCACGACGAAGTTGCGAATCTCGGAGGATACGCCGTCGGCCTGCGCACACTGGAGGTTAACCGGGATGGTTGCCGCAGAGGACTGGGTGCCGAGCGCGGTGGTGTAGCCGGGGATCTGGTTGCGGATGAGCTTCAAGGGGTTCTTGTGGCTGACGGCACCTGCGATGCAGAACTGAACGGTGATGCAGATGAGGTGCATGATGATAACGACCAGGAATACCTTCCACAGGATGCCCAGAATGACGAAGGTCTTGCCCGAACGGGTCATGTCCACGAAGGTACCGCAGATGTAGAGCGGCAGCAGGGGAACGATGGCGACGTGGAGCACCTTGTCGATGATGGCCGAGAAGTCGTGGAAACCGTTATAGAGCGAGTTGCCGATCTGCTTGCCGCGCATGGAGGACATACACAGGCCGAGGATGAAGGCCAGCAGGACGGCAGCGAGGGTGTCCAGAATGGGATTGATGGCGATGGTCAGATAGGGCGAGAGCGAGTTGCCAGCGGTCTCGGCGATCTGCTCGAGCGCGTCAGCGCTCATAAAGGAGGGGAACAGGGTGCTCGAAACCAGGTAAGAGCACGAGCCTGCGATGAGGGTGGAGGCGTAAGCCAGGCCGGCGGTGACCAGCAGCAGCTTGCCCGCGCCCTGCGACAGATCGGCAATACCCATAGTGACGTAGGCCAGAATCATCAGCGGGATGATGAACTTTAAGAACAGGCTGAACAGCGACGAAGCGGTGACGACCAGACGGCAGATGACTTCGGGCACGAACGGCTGGCCGAGCAGGATACCCAAAATGATACCGATGATGAGCTTGGGCACCAGCCCGAGCTTTCTTTTTTGTTTCTCCATAAAAGAAACCCCCGTAAATGTTATATTTTCCACGCCAGATAGGCACACTGGGTGGATTTGGTATCCATATTATAGCGACTGTACCCAAGGTGCGCAAGATGGGCGGCTGTGTCCGCCTAAGACGGAAAAAATTTCTAAAATCCATGAAAAGCACAAAAGTGGAACGGTAAAGTAACCGAAAAAACGCACGAAGCGTGTAAAATCCATGTAAAAAATCGAATGAAAAATAGCAGTTTCAACAAAGCATTTTACGTTTGATTGTGCAGTTTAGCTGATAAAATGTGTGGAATTTATGGGGAAATGTGCGAAAAATTCAGTATTTTAGTCAGAAAAAATCCTGATGCGGTAAAAGATGAAGAAACAGGATTCGTGTAACCGCACAGCAGGCGAAAATCCGGGTACAATCATATTGTATATGATTTGCATTTTAGGCGGATTTACCGCGAAAGACAGAAACAGACCAGCCGTCTGCCGTGGGAAATCGAACGACCGGGAGCACATACCGGACGAGAGTACCCTTGTGCACCTGACGGCACAAGAGAAGATCTTGCACAAACTGCCCGAAAATGCAAGTTCTGACAGAGAGAAATTCATTATACTGCACACAACACCAGATCATTTGTTCGAAAACCGTCGTTTCCGATGTTTCCCCGACCCGTCGGCAGCCGGAAAGTATGGGAAGCAGCCTGCGGCTGCAAGGCACTCTGTGTGCCCCTGCAATGCACACGAAATGCCTGCGCGGGCGGGGCGTTTGACAGACACATGTCCGCCATTTCACAGACCTTTCCGCTCGTCCGCCGTTGTCAATAGCTACCTCGCTTCACAATCGCCAAAAAAAACGGCAAAGAATTGTACATCTGTCCAAACGCCCAGCCCTGCCCTTGACAATCTTCGCCCAGAGGGCTATATTATTAAGTGCATCGAATCAGACCCCTACTAGATATGGTGCCGATACTTATCCACAACAACAAAAAGTTGTGCACAGATTTATACACAGGCTGCAAACCTGGGAAGGAGATCCCTTTTTACATGATAGCTCAGATCATCAAACGAGACGGCCGTCAGTCGGCCTTTGAACTGGATAAAATTACAAACGCGATCTTTCAGGCCGCGCAGGCCTCGGGTGGTCACGATTACCAGATGGCCGAGACCCTGGCACGTCAGGTCGAGCAAAACCTGGAACAGGCGCTGTCCGGTGAAAACCCGACCGTCGAGCAGATCCAGGACGAGGTCGAGCGTGTTCTGGTCGAAACCGGCCATGCGCGCACGGCAAAGCGGTACATCCTGTACCGTAACGAGCGCACCCGCGTGCGTGAGATGAATACCCGTCTGATGAAAGTTTATGAGGATCTGACTTTCAAGTCCTCGCTCGAGAACAACGTAAAGCGCGAGAACGCCAACATCGACGGCGATACCGCGATGGGTACCATGCTCAAGTACGGCTCGGAGGGCGCGAAGCAGTTCTACGAGATGTTCATTCTCGACCCGGAGCACGCACGCGCACACCGCGAGGGCGATATCCACATCCACGACCTGGATTTCCTCACCCTGACCACCACCTGCTGCCAGATCGATCTGCTCAAGCTGTTCCAGGGCGGTTTTTCGACCGGTCACGGCTTCCTGCGTGAGCCGAACGACATCCGCTCGTACTCTGCACTGGCGTGCATCGCGCTCCAGTCCAACCAGAACGACCAGCACGGCGGCCAGTCCATCCCGAATTTCGATTACTCCATGGCACCCGGCGTCAAGAAGACCTTCCGCCGCGCGTTTACCGATAACCTGACCAAGGCCATCGAGATTTACCTCGAGCAGGAGGACGGCGAGCTGCTGAGCAAGTCGATTGTGAAGAACGCCGAGCGCGAGACCGGCGAGATCGCGGTCTTTGCCGACGGCAACGGCTTCGACGAGGCGGTCGAGCGTCTGCTGTGCGACCACAGCGACGAGCGCACCGCGGCTAAGATCATGCGCTTTACCCGCAAGTACGCGGTCAAGGAGACTCGCCGCAATACCTATCAGGCCATGGAAGCACTGGTGCACAACCTCAATACCATGCACTCGCGTGCAGGCGCACAGGTGCCGTTTACTTCGCTCAACTACGGTACCGACGTTTCGCCCGAAGGCCGTCTGGTCATGGAATGCCTGATGAAGGCGACCGAGGCAGGTCTGGGCAACGGCGAGACCTCGATTTTCCCGATTCACATTTTCAAGGTCAAGGAGGGCGTCAACTACAACCCCGGCGAGCCCAACTACGACCTGTTCAAGCTGGCCATGCGCGTATCGGCAAAGCGCATGTTCCCGAACTTCTCGTTCCTCGACGCACCGTTCAACGCGCAGTACTATAAGCCCGGTCACCCCGAGACCGAGGCAACTTACATGGGCTGCCGTACCCGCGTGGTGGGCAACGTGTTTGACCCGACCCGCGAGATCGTAAACGGACGCGGCAACTTGAGCTTTACGTCTATTAACCTGCCGCGCATTGCGATTTTGAGCAAGGGCGATATTGACTGGTTCTTTGAAGACCTCGACCGCAAGATCGACCTTGTCATCGACCAGCTGCTTGCCCGTCTGCGCATCCAGAGCCAGAAGAAGGTCAGAAACTATCCCTTCCTTATGGGTCAGGGCGTGTGGATCGACTCGGAGAAGCTCGGCCCGGACGACAGCGTGGGCGAAGTGCTGGGGCACGGCAGCCTGACCTGCGGCTTTATCGGCCTTGCAGAGACGCTCAAGGCGCTCATCGGCGTACACCATGGCGAGAGCGACGAGGCACAGGAACTCGGCCTCAAGATTGTATCGCACATGCGTGAGCGCATGGATCAGGCGGCACAGCAGTATCACCTGAACTTCACTTTGATTGCAACCCCGGCAGAGGGTCTGTCCGGCCGCTTCGTGCGCATGGATCGTGCGCGCTTCGGCGAGATTCCGGGCGTAACCGACCGCGAATACTATACCAACTCGTTTCACGTACCGGTATATTATCCGATTTCTGCCTTTGAGAAGATTCGCCGCGAGGCACCGTACCACGCGCTGACCAACGGCGGACATATCAGCTACATCGAGCTGGACGGCGACCCGACCCAGAACCTCGAGGCGTTTGAGACGGTAGTCCGCGCCATGAAGGAAGCAGGCATGGGCTACGGCGCCATCAACCACCCCATCGACCGCGACCCCATCTGCGGCTATACCGGCATCATCGGTGATGTCTGCCCGCGCTGCGGCCGCCGTGAGGGCGAGGGCGTACCGCTCGAGAAGCTGCAGAAGCTTGGCATGTACAAGCACCTCAACTGGTCTACCCTGGGCTATCCGGGCGACCCGAACGAGGAACACGACCGTACTGTAAACCCGCTCTGATTTTGATATCAGGTTTGAACATAGGAGGAAGAATGATGACTAAGGAATTCAACGTAACCGAAGTAAATGGTGTCCCGGTTGTTGGCGAGGGTGTTGGCTTTGAGCGCATCCGCCGCATCACTGGTTATCTGGTTGGTACCCTCGACCGCTTCAACAACGGCAAGCGCGCAGAGGAACATGACCGCGTAAAGCATGGCGTATCCTGCTGCTCGTTAAGCGATAACACCCGTTCGGCATAAGCACCATGGGGAAAACATTGCGCATAGCGGGAACGATCGGTGAGTCCATCGTAGACGGCCCCGGATTCCGCTATGTCATCTTCACACAGGGCTGTCCGCACCACTGCCCTGGCTGCCATAACCCGGAAACACACGATTTTTCGGGCGGTACCGACATCGACAGCGATGCACTGGTCGCGGATATCCTCAAAAATCCGCTGCTGACCGGTGTGACCTTCTCGGGCGGCGAACCGTTCTGTCAGGCAGAAGGTTTGTGCGCGGTGGCGGACGGTTTAAACGGTAAAAAACCGCTCATGTCCTATACCGGTTATACCTTCGAACAGCTCATGGAATTGCCCGATCCGTGGGTGAGGAAATTGCTGGAAAAGCTGACATTGCTCGTCGATGGCAGGTTTGTGGAGGAAGAGAAAGGCTTAGAGCTTCGCTTCCGCGGCAGCGCAAACCAGCGCGTGCTGGATGTCCAGACATCCCTGAAAATCGGACAGGCAACTTGGATGGAAGAATATCGTTAAACCAGCACCGCACCCATAATGAAGCTTTCGCCAGCCTTTTCAAAGGCTGCGGGTTCTCAGGGCAGAGCCCTGAGCCGGACTCCGCAGAGTCCGGAACCCCCTTTTTGATTTTCGCTTTTGCGAAAATCAACCAAAAAATAAAAAAGAAGCGCTGTCCGCAGACAGCGCAACCCCCTGCGCGCTAAGCGCGCTCATGGAAACCGTTCCCGAGGGAACGGTTTCTTTTTTACCCCTACTGCCGCAATACGCCCTTTTAAACGTCCTCCTCCCCAGCAATATACATCTCTTCTGTTGTTCGCTGCGCGTCAACCAGAGCGAGGTATGCGCGAACGGTGTTGCCCTGTTCGAGCAGCGTGGCGGCGTGCGTAACCGAACGAAAGAGGGTGTAATACATCTGTTCAAAGTCCGGCTTACTGTCCATACTATTACCTCCTAGAGATATATTATATAAAATATAATACTTTATAATAGAATAGTCAAGCGGTCATATCCTAGATATGATATCTATAGGTGATAATATGGCTGAACGTTCTATTATAGTAACACAATCTTATGGCACTGTTGTGCTGCATTTACGCGAAATGCTGGAATCGCGCGGGATGAATAGAAACCAACTAGCCAGCGCAATTCATGTGAATTTTGCGGTTGTTGATAGATGGTATCAGGGCAAGGTCGAAAAACTCGACCTCGACATCCTCGCCCGTATCTGCTATGTGCTTGACTGTGAAGTGTCCGAGCTGCTCGAATATCGTGCAGATGCGGAGTAATTGAGGTAAAAAAAGAAACCGTTCCCTCGGGAACGGTTTCTTTGAGCGCGTTTTACGCGCCGGGGATTGCGCGTCCTGCGGGACGCGCTTTTTTGTTATGTTTGGTTGATTTTCGCGAAAGCGAAAATCAAAGAGGGGATTTCGCCCGTTGCGACGGGCGACTTGAGGCTCTGCCTCAAGACTCCGCAAGCCTTTCGAGAAAGGCTTGAGCGAAAGCTTCAATTGGGGGTGCGGTGGTTATTTTTGGAGCCAACTGGGTTTTTCACGCATTCTAACACCGGCGGCGACGCCGAGTGCAATATACATCGTAACGACCGATGTACCACCGTACGAGAACAGTGGCAGAGTAACGCCGACGACCGGGAACATACCCAGACACATCAGGATATTCTGGAACGACTGGAACATGAACATGCCCGCAATACCGACGGTCATCAGTGCCGAGAACGTCGAACCGGCACGATAACTGACGTAAAACAGTCTCAAAACCAGCAATGCCAGCAGGATAATGACCAGCATGGCGCCGATAAAGCCGAACTCCTCGCCCGCAACCGTATAAATAAAGTCGGACTCGTTAACCGGGACTTTATTATACTGCGTTTGCAGACCCTGCATATAGCCCGAGCCGCTGAACTGTCCTGCACCGATCGCAATTTTACTCTGTGCGGTCTGGTAGTAGTAGTCCTTGTCGCCGTACAGATTGTCGATCGAGGGGTCGAGCAGGACGAGGATACGCGCCAGTCGATAACCGCTCAGGAACTGAAACGCAATCGGGACGGCTGCAAGTCCGAGTACCGCGCCGCCGAAAATCCACTTATAGGAAATACCAGCGGCGAAAATCATCGTAATCGCAATCAGAAGATAGCCCATCGCAACACCTGCGTCGTGCTGGGCGACCACAATCGCGCCAAACGGCAGCATTGCGTGAATGCCGAGCTGAATGAGCGTCTGCCAGCGGTTGATCTCCTCATAAACCTGCATCAGATGGGCGGCAAAGGTGATGATAAACAGAATCTTACCGATCTCACCCGGCTGAACCGTGATCGGGCCGAGCTGAATCCAGCTCTGGTTACCATTTGAATTATGACCCAATACGAACATGGATAGCTGCATCGCGACGTTGAACAGCAGCAGCACGCGCCAATACCGCTTGATGGACTCCAGATCGACCAGAGACATAATGATAAACGCAATCACGCCAATGACGACCGCACCACCTTGAACGATCATATAACGGTCGTGCGAGGCACTGCTCGCGGTCGCGGAGTTGACTAAAACCAGGCTGTAAGCCGAACAGCACAGCGCGATAAACAGTAGATAAAGGTCGGTATTTTTGAAGTAGTGCACGGCCGAACGCAATGGCCTCATGTCAGCATGGCCTCCTTTTCGCAGACGCTGGGGTTTGATATAATTCCATAAAAGGCTGGAATCTATCATACCACAATTTCAGCGGAAAAGCGAGAGAAAATGCGCCGGGATTTCTTTTGGATTGATAAAAAATGTGGTATAATGTCACTAAAGTGTATCCCATAACAAGACGATGGAGGATGAATGGCAATGCTGACAGATATCGAGATCGCGCAGAACTGCAAAATGCAGCCCATCACGGAGGTTGCCGCAAAGGCTGGACTCTCCGCAGATGATCTGGAACTTTACGGCAAGTACAAGGCAAAGCTCGGCCGCGAAACCTGGGAAAAGATTCAGGATAAGCCGGACGGCAAGCTGGTTCTCGTGACCGCAATCAATCCCACCCCGGCAGGTGAGGGCAAGACCACCACGACCGTCGGTCTGGGTCAGGCAATGGCACAGCTCGGACAGAATGCAGTCATCGCACTGCGTGAACCGTCCCTCGGCCCGGTCTTCGGCATCAAGGGCGGTGCAGCTGGCGGCGGCTATGCACAGGTCGTACCGATGGAGGACATTAACCTCCACTTTACCGGCGACATGCACGCCATCACCGCAGCCAATAACCTGCTCTGTGCAATGCTCGACAACCACCTCCAGCAGGGCAACACGCTGGGCATCGATTCCCGCCGCGTCCTCTTTTCCCGCGTTCTGGATATGAACGACCGCGCACTGCGCAACATCACCATTGGCCTTGGCGGCAAGGTCAACGGCGTACCGCGTGAAGATCACTTTATGATTACGGTCGCATCCGAGGTCATGGCCATCCTGTGCCTGGCAAACGACCTTGCAGACCTTAAAAAGCGTCTGGGCAACATTCTGGTCGCTTACACTTACGCCGGTGAGCCGGTTTACGCACGCGACCTCAAGGCAGACGGCGCAATGGCTGCCCTCTTAAAGGACGCCATCAAGCCCAACCTCGTCCAGACCCTCGAGGGTACGCCCTGCCTGATGCACGGCGGCCCCTTCGCAAACATCGCACACGGCTGCAACAGCGTACAGGCGACCAAGATGGCGCTTAAGCTGGGTGATATCGCCATCACTGAGGCCGGCTTCGGCGCAGACCTCGGCGCGGAGAAGTTCCTCGACATCAAGTGCCGCGCAGCTGGCCTGACGCCGTCCTGTGTCGTTCTGGTCGCAACCGTCCGCGCACTCAAGTATAACGGCGGCGTGGCAAAGCCCGACCTCAACCAGCCCAATGTCGACGCACTGGCAAAGGGCATCGTCAACCTGGACGCACACATCGAAAACATCCGCAAGTTCGGTCTGCCGGTCGTTGTTGCAATCAACGCATTCCCGACCGATACCGCCGAGGAAATGGCGTTCATCGAGCAGCATTGTAAGGAAATGGGCGTGCGTGTCGCCCTGTCCGAGGTATTCGCCAAGGGCGGCGAAGGCGGTAAGGCACTGGCACAGCAGGTACTCGACGTACTGGCTGAGGGTCAGAGCGATTACCATCCGATCTATGAGCTCGATCAGCCCCTGACCGATAAGATTCGCGCTATCGCAACCACCATTTACGGTGCAAAGGATGTCAATATCCTGCCCGCAGCTGCCAAGGAACTGGCAAACATCGAGGCAATGGGCTACGGCAGCCTGCCGATCTGCATGGCAAAGACACAGTATTCGCTGTCTGATGACGCATCTCTGCTCGGTCGTCCGACCGATTTCACCATCACTGTCCGTACCGCTCGCCTGTCGGCTGGCGCAGGATTCGTGGTCTGCGAGACCGGCGCCATCATGACCATGCCCGGCCTGCCCAAGAAACCCGCCGCGGAGAATATTGACGTCGAGGAAACCGGTAAAATCACCGGCCTGTTCTAACCGAGCACCGCACCCCGAATGGAAGCTTTCGCTCAAGCCTTTCTCGAAAGGCTTGCGGGTTCTCAGGGCAGCGCCCTGAGTCGCATCCCGCAGGATGCGAAATCCCCTCTTGAAACCCGGTGTCCGACCCGGGTTTCAACCAAAAACAAAAAATAATCGCTCGCCGCAGCGAGCGAAATTCCCCCAGCGCGTCAAACGCGCTCATAAGACCCGACCGCAAGGCTCGGGTCTTTTTCTTTTTCCCGCCCCACCCCAAAACAAAAGAGAGACCGCACCCGCAGCCTCTCTCAAAAAACCTGAATCTTCACGCCCAAACGACTCCATCCTCCAATTCCTTCCAGCGCACATGCCATTCCTGCACAAACGACTCGCTCGTATACTGCGACGTGCGGCTGGTGGTCAACACCCGCGGCGTAATGCAGACCTCGACCGGGAGCAGAGACTCTTCGGTGTCCACAGCCGGTACATCTTCCTGTAAATCTTCCTCCTGCTCGGCATCGGGATAGCGAATGGTGAGCGGATGACCGGGGGTGATGTTGAAGTGCACCGACGGACTGTATAAAACCTGCGTCGGATCGCTCGACAGCGAGACCGCGCAGCGAAATCCCTGCGAAATTGGATCGTAAAGCAGCAAAATCCGAACCCCATCTTCCTCCTGTAAGACAATCGCCTGCTCTCCGGGCGAAATGTAGGGCGGAGTGGGGACGGCGGCGGGCGGACGCTGCGCATAGGCGCCGGTCAGAACGACCAAAAACAGCGTGCAAAACAGCAGTACAGTCAGCGCGGTTCGGCGGGAGGCAATGTAATCGGGCCATAAACGCATTGCGCTCACCTCCTGATGGCTTTATTTTCCATCCTCTTTCTAACTTTATGATATCATATATAACCGCACAGGACAAATGGAAAGTACAAAAAGAGACGGGGAATACACGAAAAAAATAAAGCATTTTTTGTTGCATCCTGATGAAAAGTCACAGGACGGGAACAAATTTCGGCAATGTGCTGGAATATCCGTCGGAAATTTGCTATACTGTACAAAAAGACAGGAGGGATGCGAATGGAGCGCAAAGCAGTGCGAATTGTGATGTGTATTGCCGCGATTTTGACCGCTGTGATTACCCTTTGGGGCAAGGGAACGGAGCGCACACTCGTGCCCCAAACGATCACTGTCGAACAGGTCATGCGCGAGTGCAGCGGACTGGTCATTAGCCAGACCGAACGGGACATGATCGACCAAGTCTGGGCCGATCAGCTGGATTATCCCGCCTATGAACGACGCGAACTCGACCATAAGACCTGCGACGCGCTGGGCGTGCCCGGCGGGGACGCTTTCGCACAGATCGCACCCGGAGAAAACGGCCCTGCGTCCGATTTTCTGTATATTGACTGCTGGACGACGAGCGGCGGACGGATTGTGTATGAAGTGTCCAACGAATTCTATAATAAGACCGTGGAACCTTCTGGTCGAAGCGTCCTTTATCTCAATCAAAACAACACCACTTACGAAAAGTATACAAGTCAGGTTTTATGGCCCTGGTCGGATTTTTAAAAGAAAAAGGACTGCGTTTGCAGTCCTTTTTGATTATTCCTGTACCGGAGTCAGCACAAAATCACCAACCGTCACCGATGCAACCTGTGCCAGCTCGACCGGTTCATCGGTCGACCACTCCATAAAATACTGTGTTTGCCCATCTGCGGCGGGATCGGTCAGGCTCCAACCGTTGCCGCTGCAAGTGACAACTTCACCGTTTTGATACCGGATGCTGACCGTTGTACCGCCGTAGGCGTAGGTCTGATCTTCCGGAACGGTCAGAAGGACATGGAACGCAGTCAGTTCCGCACTAGTCAGCTTGCAGCCTGCCGGGATTTGCAGCGGAATCTGCTCACTGACCGTGAAGGTGACCGGTATCGTCCAGTCGCCATACAAGACCGGCTCGGTGTAGTAGGTCAGACGGAAGGACAGGTCATCGGTGGCCGATGCATCGGGAATGCGTGCGCCGTGCAGAATGTAGTCTATGGCATGACCATCGTCGAAAATAATGTTGGATACGTAAGAATCCGGGTACGCGAGCGGCGAATCGGTCGAAATATCGCTATTCAGCTTGCCAGCCGTGCAGTCCGAAAGTGCCAGACGCACATGGTAGTCGTCTCCCAGCCGACCGGCTGCCGTGAGTGTGACACCCTCCGCGACGGGTTCGGACATGACCGCCTGCGGAACCTCAGCCGGCTCATCCGTCCGCGACAGACTGAGGTCAAGCGGCTGGTCTATGATCTCGGTCTGGGTAATGCTCTCGGATGCGGTGCTTTGGGGCAGGGTGAAGGTCAGTTCGTGCGCTTTGGGCAGGATGGTACCCAAGGTCAGCGTATAGGTGTGCTGCGAACCCGGCTGCGCGCCGCTCATCTGCAAGCCGCTGCCGCGCAGACAAAAGATAGCGGTCTGCGTCTGGTCATCGTAAGAGACCAGATTGTTCAGGTCGAGCACGCCGACACGGCTCAGCTTCGTATCGCTCTCGGCATCCAGATTCCAAGAGCTCAGATGACTGTCCGCGCTCAGACGGTTTTTGCCCTGCGTATCGCGCACGGCAACATATACCGTCGCGCCGTAGGAGTCGCTGTACGCGCCGACGACCGAAACCCCAATGCCGTCACGCTCCTGTACGGCTGCGGCCGGGGACTGGATGGCCGGGGCAAACGACCCGGCATGACTGCGCATTTGATCGACTACCGACAGTCCGATCGCACCGGCGGACAGCACAAGCACAGCGCACAAGCCCATGGCGATCACGGCGCGGCGGGTCAGACGGCGGGGCGCACGGCGCTCGTGCAGCCGCTGGCGTACCGCCTGTTCCATCCGGGGCTCAAATACGACCGATTCCATGATTCGGTCTAACTGCTCGCTCATTTTCTCATGGTTCGTCATAATACCACTCCTTTAACATCGACCGCAGTTTTTCCCGTGCCCGGAATAACCGGGTGCTGACGGTCGCGGACGGGATGGACAGGATTTCCGAGATTTCGTTTACCGAAAATCCCTGATAATAGTAGAGCAAAATCACTGCGCGGTGCGCCTGCGACAGGGACAGCACTGCCCGCAAGAGCGTGTCGTCGATGTCTGGAATCTGTGTCGTGAGCTGGTCGAGCAGTTCGGCAGAAGCACGCCGGGTGTGCCAGGGCGTGCGCAGGTAATTTTTACAGATATTGATGGCGATGCGCGTTAAAAAGGTCTTTTCGCTGCATTCCTGACGAAAATCGGCACGCCACGCCCGGACAAAGGTCTCCTGCACGGCATCTTCGGCTAACATGCGGTCTTTGAGATACAGCGTGCACAGGCGCAGAAGCTGGGTGCCGTGGGTCTGCATCATCCGTGTCAGTTCGGCTTGATTTTCCATACCCTTCCCCCTTTCTGCCTATTAGACACATCAAAACGGCCGTACATTCCCGCAAAACAAAAAAATTTCGGACAACAAAAGACCGCCGGGCGGCGGTCTTTCTCTTATATATCACTTTCGTACCAGTAAAACGTCTGTTCCTCGGGATAATACAGCCCGATGGAAAGATTTGCCCACGGTATACTGCCCGGGCCGTGCGCGTCTAGCATCCAATAGGCAGTTTCCGGGTCGGGAATCTCTGCATCGGTCGAGAACAGAACCAGATTCTCCACGGTCACTTCGGTTTCCCTACGGATTTCGATGGTAGATTCAAACGGCGGCGCGCAAAAGTCGTCAAATACCGACGGATCGGTCACGTCAAAGCGGATCAGCGTATCGCCATCGCCGTGAAAGCCGCCATGCGTCTCGACAAGCCAATCATCATATACAATGCCGGATACCACCTCGGGCGCGTATTGTTCTACGCGATGGATGGCCGAACGGCTGTTTTGTGTCAGATTTGCGGTCACCGCTGCACAAATGAGCGACACCGCGAACATCAGCATCATGCGTTTGTGTATGGATCTCATCGCTGGGTCCCTCCTGTCATCTGGATATCAATTCCATCATAGCACGCGGCCAGAGTGAACGCAATGCCCAGTGGGACAAGATTGGGGTTTGTCAATTTCCGGCCTGTGTGGTATGATAAAATATAAGTTATCATCGAAAGGATACGAGGTTCTTTTATGCAGATCATCACCCATTCCCCCGAGCAGACCGAGCAGGCTGGCGCAGATTTTGCCAAGACGCTCCGACCGGGCGACGTGGTCACGCTGGACGGCGATCTGGGCGCGGGAAAGACGGCGTTTGCGCGCGGGGTGCTGCGCGGTCTGGGCTATCCGGGCCGAGTCACCAGTCCGACCTTCGCCATCGCAAACGAATACAGCGCACCGGACGGCACGGTCGTGCACTTCGACCTGTACCGTATCCTGGACGAGGAAGCCCTGTTTGAGCTGGGCTTTGAGGAATACCTGGACGGTACGCGCATTTTGCTCATTGAGTGGAGCGAAAATGCGGGCGGACTGCTGCCCGCGCACCATAAATCGGTGCGCCTGACCTACGGCGAGCAGCCCGACGACCGTTTGCTTGAAATCGAGGAAATCCATGAAACTACTGAGCTTTGAGTCATCGGCGGTGTCTGCCGCCGTGTGCCTGACCGACGGCGAGAAGGTCGTCGCGTCGGCTTTTCAAAATTGCGGCCTGACCCACAGCCGCACGCTGCTGCCCATGGCCGAGCAGCTGCTTTCCAATGTAGGTTTGACCCCGAAGGAGCTGGACGGCTTCGCCGTTGCCTCCGGACCGGGTTCGTTCACCGGCATTCGTATCGGTGTGGCGACGGTCAAGGGTCTTGCGATGGGCACCGGCCTGCCCTGCGTGGGCGTGTCCACGCTCGAGGCGATGGCCTGGAACCTGACCGGTATGACCGGTACGGTGTCGTGTGTGATGGACGCGCGCGCCGGACAGGTGTACAACGCCAGATTCCGTTTAAATGGCGTCGGCGCACCCGAACGCCTGACGCCCGACCGCGCCCTGACCATCCAGGCACTGGGCGAGGAAATTGGACAAGATGGTGAAATTCTGGTTGGAGATGGCGCATATTTGTGCTATACTAAACTTACCGAAATTTGTCCCCATCTGGTGCTCGCACCCACGCACCTCATTTATCCCGGTGCGTACGGCGTGGCGATGGCAGCGCTGCAAGCCTTCCGTGACGGAAAGGCAGTCGACGCGCAAAGGCTCGACGCAGTCTACCTGCGCAAGCCGCAGGCCGAACAGATGCGGGATCGAAAATTGAACGGAGGTACAAACAAATGACCATTGCAATTGGTAACGACCACGCAGGTTATGCCCTCAAGGTCAAGCTTATGGAAATGCTCAAGGACAAGTACGAGTTCACCGACTACGGCTGCTACTCGGCTGAGCGTTACGATTACCCGGATGCCGCTGAGGCGGTTGCAAACGCAATCGTCGCAGGCAAGCACGAGCGCGGTATTCTGATCTGCGGTTCGGGCATCGGTATTTCGATCGCTGCAAACAAGGTTCCCGGCATCCGTGCCGCGGCCTGCCAGTCGCATTTCGCTGCAAAGTACTGCCGTCTGCACAACGACGCAAACATTCTGTGCCTGGGCGAGCGCATCACCGGCCCCGGTGAAGCGGCAGAGATGGTTGAGGTCTGGCTCGAGGGCGAGCTGGAAGGCGGCCGTCATCTGGGTCGCATCGAGAAAATCCACGCGATCGAGGCCAAGCACAGCAAGTAAAACAACCCCAGATCAATTAAAGGAGTTAAGAACGTATGGCACAGATTCATGTTATGGATCACCCGCTGATCCTGCATAAGCTCAGCCTGATGCGCGACCGCCAGACCGGCGTTAAGGAATTCCGCGAGGCGACCCGCGAGATCGCAATGCTCATGTGCTATGAGGCAACCCGCGATCTGCCGCTCAAGGAGATCAACATCGAGACCCCGCTGGCACACGCAAAGGCACGCGTGATCTCGGGTAAGAAGATCGCATTTGTGCCCATCCTGCGTGCAGGTCTGGGTATGATCGACGGCATGCTCGAGCTGATCCCGGCAGCAAAGGTCGGCCACCTCGGCCTGTATCGTGATCCTGATACCCTCAAGCCGGTCGAGTATTACGCAAAACTGCCGGTCGATATCGCAGAGCGTGATGTCATCGTCATCGATCCCATGGTCGCGACTGGCGGCTCTGCGGCAGAGGCGATTTCCGCACTGAAGAAGCGTGGTGTTAAGCACATTAAGCTCATGTGTCTGCTGTCCACCCAGGAAGGTCTGGATGTTGTACAGAAGGAACACCCCGATGTCGAAATCTTTACCGCAGCAATCGATCCCGAACTCAATGAGCACGGCTACATCGTACCCGGTCTCGGCGACGCGGGCGACCGCATTTTCGGCACCAAGTAAAATCTGACAAATCAACAAAAGCGCTGCGGGGACGCGGCGCTTTTTTGATGGTAAAATGTAAACAAATTGTGAAAAGGAGAGAACCAAACATGAAATTGAAGAGACTGTTTGCCGCAGTACTTGCGGCTGTGAGCATGCTCACGATGGGAATGATGCTCAGCGGCTGCGGCGGCTCAGGTGATAGCAAGGAAGATGCCGCGTCGGCAAGCTACACCACGCAGGACGAAGCCGTGCAGGCAGCGACCAAGGAGAGCCAGGAAGTTGTCAAGCAGATCGAAGCCCGTGAGGGCAAGGTCGTTGTCATCTGGGCGAATACCGCCGAGGATGCCAGCGTACCCTTCACGCTGGGACTGGTCGAGAAGGACGGCGACAGCTGGAAGGTGACCAACACCGCGAGCGTGACCATGACCGATAAGTTCAGCGGCAAGGGTTCGTACCCGGTCAATGACCCCATGATCACTTACGACGTCACCCCGGAGATCGACGACCCGGTTGCAGGCAACCATGCAAACCATGAGCAGGCGAACGACTGGTGCATCCATTGGACGCTGGTACCCGAGCTGCCGGCATGAGTGGATTCCCGTACAGCGACGATAACAAACGATACTATACTTATGCCTACTTTTTAAAGCACCGAAAAGGCGGACGCGTAGTGCGTGTACCTCTTGACGGTGGGTTTACCTGTCCCAATCGGGACGGTAAACTGGGCATAGGCGGATGCGCCTTTTGTTCGGGGCGCGGCAGCGGCGACCAGATCGCCGCTTTGCCGTCTTTAGAGGAACAATACCGGGCGGGAATCGAGAAAGTGCAGGGAAAGTGGAAGAATGCACGGTATCAGCCGTATTTTCAGGCATTTTCCGGCACATACGCACCGATTGAGACGCTGCGGGAGCAGTACGACCGCGCACTTGCCCTGCCGGGTGCGGCAGGACTGGTCATCGGTACCCGCGCCGACTGCATCGACGAGCGGACAGCCGATTTGTTGGCAGAATATGCTGAGAAAACCGACTTGACCGTCGAACTCGGCCTGCAAACCGTCCATGATCGTACCTTGCAGGCCATGAACCGCTGTGAGACGTTCGACCAGTTTTGTAAAGGTTATGACAGACTCAAAAAGCGCGGTATCTGCACTTGGGTGCACCTCATCAACGGCTTGCCCGGGGAAACTCTTGACGATATGCGCGAGAGTGCACATGTGCTCGGACACATGTACCCGGATGGCGTCAAAATCCACGCTTTGCACGTTTTGAAAGGCACAAAGTTGGCACAAATGGACTTTCCCTTGCTCACAAGGGAGGAATATGTCGAGGTGACTTGCGACCAGTTGGAACGTTTGCCCATGACGACCGTGATTGGACGATTGACCGGCGACGGCCCCGCAAAGGACGTGCTTGGCCCGATGTGGACCAAACGTAAACGCGAGGTGCTCAACGCAATCGATCAGGAACTCGCGAGACGGGATAGTTGGCAGGGCAAAAAGTTCGGCTGACGCACCCAAAATTGAAGCTTTCGCTCAAGCCTTTCTCGAAAGGCTTGCGGGTTCTCAGGGCAGAGCCCTGAGCCGTGTCCCGCAGGACACGGAATCTTTTTGAAACCCGGTGTCCGCCCCGGGTTTCAACTTAAATAAACAAAAAAGGAAAGACCAACCGAAGGGTTGGTCTTTCCAGAGAATTGCGCGTCTGCGGACGCGCTTTTTTTATTATTTTTTAGTTGATTTTCGCGAAAGCAAAAATCAAAAAGGGGTTTTTCGAGCCTGCGGGCTCGACCAGGTTCCACCTGGACGGGCTCAAGGGACTCGTCCCTTGAGAATCCCGAGCTGGGGTGCGGTGCTTTATTTTTCCGTGTTCAGGACATCTTCCGCAGCTGCAAAGAAGTCATCTGCCGTCCAATCGCCATCATTCGCGTTAATCGAATAATGCAGATCATCTTCATCCCAATCAACCACGTGATAAACACCGTCTTCACGGGTATCCGAACCGTAAGAGATAAACATTTCTCCGCGATCAGCTGCAGCCTGCTCTTCCGCGGTCGGCTTTGCGTCTTCCGTGGGCGGCAGGAAGATGGTCGGGATTTCGCGATAGATCAGGGTGATGCCGTTTACCTCACGGGTATCCACGATGGTCTTGTCGCTCACGCCCTCATCGCTGTCATTTTCACTCTTGATGACCGTCATAAACGGCTGGGTCGCGCCGTCGCGATAGGATGCGTAGAACTCCTGATAGCTGTAAACGGTGTTGCCGTCGGCGTCGATGGCATCAACCGGCTGCGCGACCATGTTGTCAAACGATGCGCCGTTCAGCGTCTCGGGCAGACGAACGGTGAAACCGGCTTCCTTTTCGACCTTGGCCTCGTCATCCAGCGAGGTGGACATCTGATTGAGGTTCATGCTGGACGCTAAACCTACGATCGGACCGGCTGCAAACGCGCCGCCGACCAGTACACAGACCATCGCGGCGGCCACAACGGCAAAGCGCATGCGGCGCGGACGGGATTTGGTGCGCTCAATCTGTACGGCGTTCATAACGCGCGCCCGCATTCTGGGGTCAGGCTGAACGTCCTGTGCGATTTCCTTCATCGAATCGTGCATATATTCATCAAATTTCATCGAACTCAACCTCCAAAGATTCTTTTAAGTGTTGACGTGCGTGATAGAGACGGGACTTGACTGTACCTTCAAAACAGCCCATTGCCTGCGCGATCTCGCGTACCGACATGTCGTTGTAGTAGTAGAGCACGGCGGTGGTGCGCTGCTTGGGTTCGAGCGACTGAAGCGCCCGAGCGACCGCACGCGCACGATCGGCACGCAGAAGCGGTGCGGATGCGTCCTCATCGGTGGGTTCCTGACTGTCGTACAGGTTCTCGACCGGCAGTTCGCGGCGGTGCTTCTGGCAGGCGCGCCATGCGGTGCGGGTCAGGATGCGGAACAGCCACGCCTTGACCCGGGTGGGATCGTGCAGCTGGTGCATGGACTCGTAGCACTTGACAAAGGTATCCTGTACCACGTCCTCGGCATCCGTTCGGTTTCCGCAGATGAGGTAAGCCGCGCGCAGCGCCTCGGTCTGGTAGGTTTCGAACAGGGTGTCGAAGTCGGGCATGATCGCGGGAAGCCCTTCGGCGGGTATACTGTAAGCCATGGGGCTTTTCACTCCTTTCTTGCTTATTCTGCATAATAGAGCCGCAGAAAGCAAGGTCGGTTCAAGAGAAATCAAAAAATTTTTCTCACACACGGATGAAAAAAAGCGCCGTCCCGAAGGACAGCGCTTTTAGATTGATGCACGGGAAAGGATCGATTACTGCGGAACCTTGACGTAAACGCCACCGTTGCGGCAGGACTCGGTCGCAGCCTGAGCCATGTAAACCGGGCGCAGACCGTCGATTGCACCAACGACAACCGGCTTGTCGTTAACAACCGAGTCAACGAAGTACTTGACCTGCTCGATGAACGCCTGGTTGTAGCGCTCGAGGAAGAACCACAGGGGCTTCTCGGAGTGCGCACCGTCAACGGTCATGATGGTAGCGGTGTTGAGCAGATCGTTGCCGTCGGAAGCCATACCCTTGGAGCCGAATACCTCGACGCGCTGGTCGTAGCCGTAAACAGCCTGACGGGAGTTGTTGATGACAGCGATGCAGCCGTTTGCCATCTTCATGGTAACAACAGCGGTGTCAACGTCCGGGATGCCGGACTCTTCCTGCAGCTTGGGGTTAACCAGGCAGGAACCAACAGCGGAGATCTCAACAGCCTCAGAACCGGTTACGTAGCGAACCATGTCGAAGTCGTGGATCATCATATCGTAGAAGATACCGCCGGAAACAGCAACGTAGGAAGCCGGGGGCGGCTCAGGGTCACGGGAAGAAACGATCACGATGTGGGGATCGCCGATCTTGCCGGACTTAACAGCGTCAGCAACAGCCTTGTGGTTGTGGTCGAAGCGGCGGTTGAAGCCAACCTGGAACTTAACGCCCTTCTCCTCAACAGCAGCCATAACAGCCTTGATCTTGTCTACATCGTAGTCAACCGGCTTCTCGCAGAAAACGTGCTTGCCAGCGTTGACAGCAGCCAGGGAGATGACAGAGTGAGTGTCGGTGGAGGAGCAAACGAACACAGCGTCTACGTCCTTGTTGTTGATGACGTCCATGTAGTCAGCGGAAACGTTGGTGATGCCGCGAGCAGCACACCAGTCACGTGCACCGGACTTGTCGATCATGGGGTCAGCAACAGCGATAACCTCAACGCCCGGAACAGCACCCATCAGGTTGTCGATGTGCAATTTGCCGATTCGGCCGCAGCCGACGACGCCAATGCGTAAATTTGCCATAATACATATCTCCTTTACACTTGTTCGAACGGGTTTGCACCCGAAATAAGAACAATTTAATGTACTGGATATATTATAAAACATGCATGGACGAGCGGCAAGTACGCATGGCTAATTTTAGCGATATGTATAAATGACAGCAATTCTTTTATATATTTTGCGCAATTTTATGACGGTGATTGTGAGGGGAGTCGGTGTGCATTGTTCAAAACGTAAAAAACGATTGGGCATACTTGCGTGGGCGGGCACGCCGTGATAGGATGGTAACAGATGGAACACCGGCAAAGCAGGAGGAATGCCCATGAAAATCACATCGCAGATGATTGCCGACAAGTGCGGTGTATCGCGCGGCACGGTCGACCGCGTGGTCAATGGCCGTGCAAATGTTGCGCCCGAGGTGCGCGCGCGCGTGCAGCAGGCGATTGATGAACTGGGCTACCGCACGCCGGCACAGAGACGGCAGGCGCAGCCCGCACGGCATGGCACGACGATCGGGTTTGTGATTCCGGGCTGGGGCGACTATTATACCCGCCAGACGCGGCGGGGTATTCAGGCCGCCTTGCGGCGCATCGGTGACCCCAGCTTCCGGGTGGAAATTCGTGAGCTGACCGGACGGTCGAACCACGAGTATTGCACCTGCATCAACGCGCTGGAAGAGTCCAAAATTGCCGGGCTGGTGCTCAACGCAGCCGATACCATGCCGATGGCGCAGGAGATCGACCGCCTGACCGCAATGGGTATCCCGGTCGTGACCTGTAATTCCGACGTGCCCGACTCGGCGCGTGTGTGCCACATCGGTCAGGACCTGGTCAAATCCGGACGCGTGGCTGCCGGTTTGCTGGTTCCCATGCTGGCAGGCGGCGACGTGCTGATCGTGTGCGGCAATCGTGAGTTCACCGCCCACCGCCTGCGCGTCGACGGCTTTCTGGAACGTCTGTATGAGCTTGAGGGTGACATCGGACATGCCCACGTCATCGAGTGCATCGAGCGCTATGATCTGACCTACGACGGCGTACTGCGCGAGGTGCGCCGCAATCCGCGCTTGCGTGCCATTTATATGGCAAACGAGAGCGTCAAGGGCTGTATGGACGCACTGGCGCGTGCGCGTGCGCCCCAGCCCATCCACGTCGTGTGCAACGACCTGACCCCGTACGCCCGGGAGTACCTGGCCGACGGCCGGGTGGACTTTATTGTCGATCAGGACTTTTCCGGACAGGCACGGCGCGCGGTCGAGGTGCTCTATGAGCTTTTGGCACGCCGCAGAAAACCAACCGAGACCATCATGCACGTGCGCACCAGTATCATTTCGCGTGAGCTGCTGTAATTTAATGGAAAGGCCGCCGATCGGGGCGGTCTTTTTTGCCTTTCCTACCGCATATAAAAAGAGAGCACAGACGTTTTGTGTCTTTTGTGTGAACATGGACACCGTTTCGATTGACGGCGCACAGCGGGTTGGCGTATAATAAAAACGATATCCGACCGACTGGTCGGTCGGGGGATTTTAGCATTCACTTGTGAGGAAAGTGAGAGAGGACGATTTATGAAAAAACAACTTTGCGCGGCAGCGCTGGCCGGTACGATGCTTGTCGGCCCGGCGGCACAGGCAGCGTGGACAGATAGTCAGATCCCGGCATGGCTCGACCCGAATGCGGGTGCGGTGACCGTGCCCACCGGCCAGACCGCGCAGACGACCACAGGGTCTGTATCCGGCAACCAGATCCCGTCCTGGCTGGACCCGAACGCGAGTGCCGTCACCACGCCGACCGCACCGACGACCACGACGACCACCACACCCAACAGCTCGACGACGAACGACTATTACCATATTCCGGGCACCGGTCAGGCACCGGGCACACCGGGTACCGTGACCACCAACACGGGTGACGTCTACCCGACCTACTGGCTGGGCTTTTCGGCCGAGGAGGCAACCTATTACCTCCAGCAGCAAGACCCTGAGATCGCAAACGCCGAAATGCTGTATTATAATCAGATCGAGGAACTGGTGCGCAACCAGAACAAGACGGTTTTAGCCAACCGCGAGACGCTGGCGAGTATCGAGGCGGTCGATCTGGACGCGGCCATCGACGACATGGAAGCCGCGATTGACGGCATGGAGCAGGCCATCGCAGGCATGCAGCAGCTGGCAAACAGTGTGTCGTCCTCGCTGACCACGGTTGACCCGACCGTGCAGAACGGTGCTGCGACGGTCACGGTGGGCAGCGCGACGGTCGTTCTGCTGCAAAACAATATTGCCCAGATGCAGACTCAGCTCGCGCAGCTGGAAGCCCAGCTGGAAGAACTGAAAAACACCGACTATGAGCCCTACGAAAAGCAGTTTGAGTCGATCGAAAACCAGCTGGTCATGGCGGCACAGGCGACCTATGCCGGTCTGATGACCATTCAGCAGAACTATATCGTCACCGTCCAGCAGTCCGACCTGACCAACGTGACTTATAACGAGATGCAGACCCGCTTCCAGCTCGGTCAGATCTCGCAGCAGCAGCTCGACCAGGCGCGTCTGGCCAAGACCCAGACCGACAGCGCCATCCAGAGCCTGTACCTGACCCTGCGCAACGCCAAGGAAGACCTGAGCGTCATGCTCGGCCGCGAGCCGTCGCGCAGCTACATGCTGGACACCATTCCTGCCGTCACGCCCGACATGCTGGCGCTTCTTGACTTGGACGCCGACATGGAGCGCGGCAAGGAAAAGAGCTATGACATCTACGCCGCCGAGCAGGCAGTCGAGGAGGCCGAAGACCTCGACCGCGACACCGACGGACGCGAGGAGCAGATTCGCGCAGCCGAGTACAAGCTGGAGTCGGCAGAGGACAACTTCGAGCAGAACTTCACCAAGCTGTTCCGCGCGGTTTATGAGAAAAACCGCCTGCTGTCGGTCGCTTACGAGGCGTTTGAATACCAGAATGAGGTCACCCAGACCGAAAAACTCAAGTACGACCTGGGAACCATCTCGCGCAATACCTATATTCAGGCGCAGGTCAATCAGGCGGTCGCAGAGTCCAACGTAAAGCTCGCACAGATCGACCTGTTCTCGGCCTACATGCAGTATCAGTGGGCATGTGAGGGCGTTTTGACCACCACAGGAGGAATGTAATACATGAACGCAAGACGATTTACGGCTGGTCTGCTGGCCTGCCTGACCCTGTTTGGCCTGAGCGCCTGCGGCGGTGACAGTGAGCAGGCCGCAGAGACCGCACAGGTCGAGGAGCAGGGCACGGCGGTCGAGACCCAGACGGTCGAGCGCACCGACCTTGCCAATGAGAACATGGTGTCCGGTCAGGTCATCGCGGACTCTGCGGTGTCCATCGTCCCCACCATCGCCGGTACCGTGCAGAGCCTGCCGGTCAAGGCGGGTGATACGGTCAAGGCCGGTCAGCTGCTCTTTCAGATCGATACCAGCCAAATTACCAGCTCTTACGCCTCTTTGCAGGAGAGCTATAACGCCACCCAGCAGCTGACCAACGAGGCCATCCAGAACGCACAGAAGGCGCTGCCCATCGCGCAGAGCGCGGTCACCACAGCGCAGACCAACTACGACAACACCCTGACCCTCTTTAACGTCGGCGCGGCCTCGCAGGTCGAGCTTGACCAGGCCAGAATGCAGCTCGATCAGGCCAATAACCAGCTCGAGCAGGCGCGCTCGGCGGTTTCGCAGGCGCGTGCCAGCCAGAAGGCACAGCTCGCGCAGATCGAGTCGTCGCTCAACCAGATTCGCACGCAGGCGGCTGCCGGTACGGTCACTGCCCCCTGTGACGGCCTGATCACCGCGGTCAATATCGTCCAGGGCGGCATGGCGGCACAGTCCGGCCCGGCTGTGGTCATCGCAGAGGGCGGACGCACCCGCATTTCGGTGCAGGTGTCCGAGAGCCTGCTCGGTCAGCTCAAGGTGGGCGACAGCGCACAGGTGACCGTCTCTGCGGTCTCAAATGAGCCGTTTACCGCCACCATCGCGTCCATCGCCCCGGCGGCCAACGCCCAGACCGCACTCTATGAAGTGCGCCTGTACACCCCGGCTGACGTGACCTACCCCATCGGCGCGTTCGCCGACGTGACGTTCTACACCAACCGCCGACCGGACGCGGTCACCGTGCCCTCGGATGCCATCCTGACCGACGGCGCCGAACAGTACGTCTTTGTGGTGGAAAACGACACGGCAAAGAAGGTCACGGTACAGACCGGCGTGGTCGGTGACGGCGTGACCGAGATTACCGGCGGTCTGACCGGCGGTGAGACACTGGTAACCAAGGGTCAGAGCTATCTGTCCGACGGCGCAGCCGTCCGCGTGGTTTCCGGGGAGGATACACCATGAATATCGCAGACTTTTGTCTGAAACATAAGGTCACAACCATCATGGCCTATGTGCTGATCGTCGTGTTCGGCATCATGGGCTTTACCTCGCTGCCGCTCGCCCTGATGCCCGATATCGAGCTGCCCATGGCGGTCGTGTATACGACTTACTCGAACGCAGGCCCGCAGGAAGTCGAGAACATGGTCACCAAGACCATCGAGTCGGCGTGCGCGAGCGTGTCGGGTATGGACGAGATTCAGTCGCTCTCGTCTGAGGGTTCGTCCATGGTCATGGTCACCTTTGCCGACGGCACCGATATGGACGAGGCCATGGTCGACCTGCGTGACCGCATCGACCGCGTTAAGGGCTTTCTGCCCGAGGATGCCGACGCACCCATGACCATGACCATCGATGTCGATGCCATGCCGGTCGTGACCGTCGGCCTCAAGGGCGCAGACCTTGCCGAGTTGCAGGCCATCGCCGAGGATGACATCCAGCCCGCCCTCGAGCGCATCGACGGCGTGGCTTCGGTCGATATCGCGGGCGGCTACGAAAACGAGATCGCCATTGACACCGATGCCGACCGTCTGGCAGGCTACGGCCTGTCGGTATCGTACATCGCGCAGATGCTGGCCGCTGAGAACGTCGCGCTGCCCGCAGGCGAGGTACAGTCGGGCGACCAGAGCTTCTCGGTACGCGCGGACGGTGAATTCAGTTCGGTCAGCGACATTGCAAACACCCTGATTCCGCTGCCGACCGGCGGCACCGTGCGTTTAAGCGAGGTGGCAGACGTCTACGTCGCACCCAAAGAGCAGACCGCCATCGCCAAGATCGGCGGTGAACCCTGTATCACGATCTCGGTCAATAAGCAGTCGGACACCAACACCTTGCAGGTGGCCGAGCGCGCCAAAGACGCACTCGACGAAGTGACCGCGCTCCAGCCCACGCTGGACTGGTCGCTGCTCATGGATCAGAGCGACATGATTAACATGACCGTCGACTCGGTTATCCAGAACATCGTCTTCGGCGTGCTGCTCGCAGCCATTGTGCTGTTTGTCTTCCTGCGCGATCTGGGCGCAACCGCGGTCATTTCGGTGTCCATGCCCATCTGTATCATCTCGGTTTTCCTCATCATGCAGGTGTTTGACATCACCATGAACATGATGTCGCTCGGCGGCATCGCCATGGGCGTCGGCATGATCGTGGATAACTCGATCGTCGTACTGGAAAACATCTTTCACTACCGGTCGGACGGCTGTGACCGCTTTGTTTCGTGTGTTGAGGGCACCAAGGAGGTCGCGCTGTCCATCTCGGCATCCACCCTCACAACGGTTGCCGTTTTCCTGCCCATCGGCCTGTCCGGCGGTCTGTCGGGTATGATGTTCCGCGAGTTCTGCATCACCATCTGTTCGCTGCTGCTCGCGTCGCTGCTCATCGCCCTGACACTGGTTCCCGTCCTGTGCTATGCCCTGCTCGACCGCGGCGGCAAGCACAGAATGCGCATGCCGGATACCGGGCATGATATTGCAGACCGACCGCTCATGCGCAAGTACAAAGAACTGCTTGCCCACTTTATCACCCACCGCAAGAAAGCGATCATCATTTCGGGTGCCATGATCGTGGCCTTTCTGGGCTCGATTGCCATTGCAGGCGTGGAACTCATGCCGCAGATGGACGAGAGCATGGTAGCCATCGGCGTTGAAATGCCGGTCGGCTCCGACCTTGAGGACGTGTCGGCCATGGCCGACCGCGCGGTAGATATCGCGCTCGAACAGGTGCCCGAGATTGAGAGCATCTACTACTCGACCGGCGGCGCGTCCATGAGCACAACGTCCACGGCAAACAGCGCGTCCATCACGGTCAATCTGGTCGATAAGAGCGACCGCGACCGCACCTCGCAGCAGGTTGCCGACGATCTCAGACCGTACATGCAGGATCTGGCAGGTGCCAAGATCTCGGTCGAGGCATCGGGCACGATGGATATGTCGTCCATGACCGGCGACGCCATTTCGGTGACGCTGCGCGGCGACGACTATGATAAACTGTCCCAGACCGCCGAGCAGCTGGCAGGTCAGCTTGCCGCACTGCCGGGTGCCATCGAGGTTTCGTCCTCGGCGTCCGAGCAGGTACCCGAGGTCGAGATTACACTCAACCGCGCCAACGCATCGCGGTTCGGACTGACGGCCGCAACCATCGGTCAGGCCGTGCGCGGTGAGCTGTCCGGTCAGACGGCCACCCAGCTCAAGGTGAACGGTGAGGAAATCACGGTCACCGTGCGCGGTGACAGCCGCGCCGAGACCAGCATTGACGCACTCAAGAGCGTCATGATCCCCACCCAGACCGGCGGTTCGGTACCGCTGTCGCTGGTGGCAAACGTCGATACCGTGCTCGCACCCCAGAGCATCAACCGCTTAAACCAGAGCCGTACGGTCACGATTACGGGCGGCGCAGCCGATACCGTGTCGACCGCCGAGATGAGCCAGGCAGTACAGGGCGTTCTGGACACGTTCGAGCTGCCCGACGGCATCACCTATGAGACCGGCGGCGAGATGGAAGAGATGATCAACACTTTCACCCAGCTGGCTTACGCGCTCATCGTCGCACTGGGACTGGTATACTTCGTCCTTGCCAGCCAGTTTGAGTCCTTCGTCATGCCGGTCATCATCATGACCATCCTGCCCATCGGCCTGCTGGGCTCGCTCTTCACCCTGCCCTTGACCGGCAATAAGATTTCCATGGTGGCCTTCATCGGCGTCATCATGCTGGCCGGTACGGTGGTCAACTCGTCCATCGTCCTCATCGACTACATGAACATCCGCCGCAAGCGCGGCGAGGATAAGGACACTGCAATCCTGAATGCCTGCCCGCGCCGTGTGCGTCCGGTCCTGATGACCACGCTCACCACTGTTCTCGGCCTGCTGCCCATGGTATTTTCCAACGGCGAGGGCGCTGAGATGATGCGGCCGATGGCGATTGTTATGATTACCGGTATGGTGGTGTCCACCATCGTAACGCTGCTGTTTACCCCGGTTTATTACTCGCTCATTGACAGCCTCACCCAGCGTGTCCGGACGCGCAGCGCAGAGCGTCATGCCCGCCGGCTGGCGCGAGATACTAACCAGACAAAGGAGACCTGACATGACCGAGGAGAAAAATGATATCCGCGGCCGTCGTCGGCAGGCGATCTTAGCCGCAGCGGCCGAGGAATTCTGCCGCAACGGCTTTGAACACGCCCGGATGGATGCCATTGCCGTGCGCGCAGGCATCGGAAAATCGACAATCTATGAATATTTTCCCTCCAAAAACGCCCTGCTGACCGCGGTTGGCGAACAGATGGCCGAGCGCGTGTTTGTCGAGCTCTCGGGCATTCTGCACAGCAATATAGCGTTTCGGGATAAGATGATCAGCTACATGCGTTTTCTAACCAGCGTGCTGGCACAGATGGGGCAGAAACTGCTGATTTTGTTCCGGGAAGACAGCTCGATGACCTTTTTTGAGGAGATGTCCCACCAGTACGCCGAACAGCAGTATGAACTGCTCGAGGCCGAGGTGGTGCGCGCACAGCAGGCAGGCGAACTGCGGGCGGATATTGACCCGATCGTCGTCGCCACCCTGCTGGCCTCGCTGACTTCGACCATGTTCAAGGCGCGCGAGGTACCGCTCGAGTCGCTGGTAGACGTGCTGATGCGGGGGATGGGTGCATGACGATTGGAGCGAATGAACGCGCATGGCTGCGCACCTTCCCGGAAACCGCGCATTGGCGCAAGGTACTGCCCGTGCGGGGCGGCTACGGCAGCGACCGCAAGTACGAGGTTTGGACGCGCAGCGGGGAACACCTGCTGCTGCGCGTAGCTGACGAGCGGGAGACCCGGCGCAAGTACGCCGAGTTTGCCTTTATCCAGCGCTGTCAGGCACTGGGCTTTCCCATGCCGCGCCCGGTGGACTGCGGCCTGCACGCAGGCAAAGTATACGAACTTTTGACCTGGGTGGAGGGCGAACCGCTGACCCAGGAACTCATCGGCATGCCCGAGGAGGAACAGTACCGACTGGGACAGGAGGCAGGCCGCGCGCTTGCCGCCATTCACAGCGTGCTGCTCGAGCCGGGTGAGCGCCGCGAGGCCGACGGCGAAGTCGAAGCGCGCAAGCGCATGGTCTTCCGCTATCTGGCCAGCCGTCACCGCATGGCGGGTGACGACGCGACGGTCATGTTTGTGGCAAAACACGTCGCCTATCCCAAGCGACTGGCCGGTCTGCACGGTGATTTTCACATCGGCAATCTGCTGCTCACAGCGGGCGGCAAGCTGGCGGTCATGGACTTCGACCGCCGGCAGGTCGGTGACCGCTGGCAGGATTTCCAGCGTGCGCAGACTTTCTCGGTGCCGCGCTCGACCGCCTTTGTCAACGGTCAGATTCACGCCTATTTCATGGGCGACCCGCCACAGGAATTCTGGGAGGCCTTCGCCTACGAGGCGGCATACGGTGCCATCCGCCAGATCGTGTGGGCGGAATCGCTGGGCGCGAACGCCACCCAGCAGATGCAGATGAGCTACGCCCGCGCAGCGCGCGACTTCCGCGGCTTTACGCCCTGTGAGCCGCCGCGATGGTACGTGCCTGCACGGTAAAATTAGGCAAAAGAAAAAGCCGAATCCGGTTGGATTCGGCTTTTTTTGCGTTTAAACTAGGGTCTTACTTGACCTCGGGCAGGTCGAGCTTGTCCAGATCGACCTTGATCGGGCCGCAGCCTGCGCACTTGGAACAGTCGTGCATGCAGGCCATCGGGTCGTCGGGGTCTTCCTCGCGGCACATGCGCAGCACGGTGTCGTCGCCCTGCTTTTCGCCGACCAGAAACTTGGCAGCGGCTTCCTCTGCCGAGCCGGTGACACCGGGGACGAGCAGAACGCCCAGCATTTCCAGCGCGTTGCGCGATGCGATGCCCAGCTGGCCGCAAATGAGCACGTCAACGGCGTAGTGGCCGACAAAGCTGAGCAGACGGATGTGACCCTCACCCGGGCAGTCAACCAGCTCCTTGGCGGTGGGCTGACCGTTTTCCGCGGTGACGATCAAAAACTGCTGGCAGACACCGAGATCGGAAGCGACCACGCCGTCCGCGTAAGCGATGGCAATTTTCATAACGGATATCCTTTCTGCACGGAAAACCTGAAATTAGAGCAGCTTTTCCAGCATAGCGGTTGCGCCCTGGAGCGACTCGGGCAGCTTGGCATCCTCGATGCAGCCAGCGTCGACTGCCTCAGCCAGCTTGGGATCGATGGGCAGCTTTGCCAGTACCGGCACGCCGTACTGTGCAGCGACTTCCTCGACACGGCTCTTGCCAAAGACCTCGATGTGCCCCCCGCAGTCGGGGCACTCGATGTAGCTGTAGTTCTCGATGACACCCAGTACCGGAATGTTCATCATCTGCGCCATCTTGACCGCCTTGCCCACGATCATGGAAACCAGATCCTGCGGCGAGGT
>NHCFR00700__coassemble_895_pt1 | contig 72621 bp, 62 predicted proteins | sample NHCFR00700__metabat2_high_PE_034 | metagenome-assembled genome bin NHCFR00700 | reverse complement strand
AGGAAAGTGTTTTCTGAAGCAGACGACTTATGTAATTTAAGTCTATTTTCTTCTGTTACCAGTAACAATACAGCACAGCTTTGTCCATGAACAATCTTACATCAACTCCCTATTGTATTCCCAACAAATCCGCACGTAAAAGCACATAAAAATTCTCATATACCTTCTTATTCCTATGTTATAGCACAGAAATAAGGGGGTATTTTTTTACACACAGATCAGACAGTTCAATAAACAATATTTCAGCAAAAAAGGACTGTTTGAAATGAGCAAGATTGTGACAAAGAAAGCACGTTTTATGTTAGAATCAGATGGATTTTCCATCCATACATTTGAAATATCCAGAAAACTGACAAAGAGTGAATGGAATTACTGCAAAGGAAAACTGTACGATCAGAAGCAGGTTTCTTCCAAGGCATATGTTTACAAAGAGTCGAAAGGTGTATATCGAGTATCACAGTACGAACAGTATGGTCTGCGTATCACATTGGAGCACGCACACGATCAAGAGGACAGTCGCGGTTATTATGTACGCATGGTAGTCAATCCACGTAAGGTCATCGATCCGAATGCATCCTACATCGGTATTTTCCCGCCTGAAAAGTCCGGTATTGCCGAGCTTCAAGCGGCGTTTCATGCACTTTTGAAGCCATCAGCATTCAATGATCAGTTGGACGATTATTATCTGAGTCGGGTCGATCTATGCGTCAATATCCGCTGTGACCATAAGAAAATCTTTCGCGAGGTTGTCCGTGTATTGAGAAAACTACCTACACCGCCAAAGTATAAGCGCGTATCCCGCAAAGAAAAGGATAAGAAGAAGGCGAACAAGTACAACAAGCATTACATCAAGTTTCAATGCGGTACCCATAGCTTGGTCATTTACGATAAGACCTATCAGGTAACCGAGCAAGGCTTACAGGTCGATTATGAGGATTTACCCGAGGGTGTTTTGCGATTTGAGGTACAGTATCAGCGTTCTGTGCTGCGTGGGTTGGAAAAGAAGCTGGATACAGATAATCCGAGTGAATTGTTATGGCACTTGATGCAGAAAAGCGAAAAACGTATCTGTAAGCACTTCGAGCAGTGCTTTGCTGATGTTCAGTTCTGTCAGATCGAGGAGATTGAAAGGCGGATTATGGGTTCAAAATACGAGGATGAGATCAAGCAGGCAATGTTGGAATTTACCCATAGAATGCAGCGCAAGCAGTCGGTCGATCAGGTATTGGAGGAAATGGCGTCCGAAGGCTTTTTTGTAGAAGATTTGCTCAGAAAGGTGCACAAGCTGGGTTTCAGCTCTATTCCGTTATGGAAGAATTTCTGCACCCAGCAGATTCCCGGACCGGTGTCCTTGCTTCGAATGATTTCGGAAGGAGAGGTTGTGATTCTGTACCAAAAAATGAAATAATCGTGCAATCACGCTGGAATTCTGGCAGAAATCGCAACAAATTATAAATTCAAATAGATAACAGTGATATAAAGTGACTGCAAATAGCGTGTACTGAGAACACCGCTTTGCAGGATCTTAAATCACGTTATCAGGAGGTAATCTTATGTCTGTACCGTACATCAATTACAAACAGTTGGAAGAGTTTTATACCATCAAAGGCACTTGTGAACTCTTTGAGATGAGCAAAAGTGAGCTGAAAGCTGCATGTGAAAAGTACAATGTACAACCCCGTCAAAATGAGATTGGTGCATACGGATTCGTAAAATACGATATCTGCCGCTTGCACAATCTGTTATACCACGAAGGGCGCAATCAGACTACGAATGCATGGGAGGACGATCCGTGGGCATGAATCGCTTGCTGAGCGTCAAGGAAGTTGCCGCGCTGCTCCAGACCAGTCGGGTGCAGGTGCGGCGCATGATTCAGAGTGGAGAACTGGCTGCGCTCAAGGTCGGGCGGGAATATCGCATCCCGCTCGCCGCGCTCGAAGCATTCATTCGGGCGGCGCTGGAATAACCATCCCCCTTGCCTATTTCCCCGCTTTGGGGTATACTGATATAAACTGATACTGTTTTACATCAGAGGTGATTTGGATGGATGCCGCACTGTTTGCAAAAATGCTTTCCGACCCGATGCTGGTTCATCTGAAAAAGTTAAAATACAAGTATCCGCAAGCCGATCTTTCGGAATTCATTGCGCTCTTGCAAGACGGTTTCTATCGATCGCTGCCGCTTTACGATTTCCACGGCAATCCGGTCGTTTATCTGGAAAATGCTGCACAGTTGCGGTTATCCGCCGCAAAAATCTTACTCACACCGCAAAACAGTGCACAGCTGTACGGCACACAGGCGATGGAACGTGAAATCTTATCGACCTTTACCATCGAGCAGATTGACACCTCTCGCAGCAGCGTGCGCAGGATTTTATCCGGATATGCGCCGACCAACGAACGGGAACAGCGCATTTATGGTATGAAGCGTGGCTTGGAGTTTATCGCCGATCCCAGCAACAAAATCAATGAAGAGACCATTTACCAGCTCTATCTGATGGTCATCGGTGCATTCTTACCCAAAGAAGACCAGCTCTTACCCGGACAGCGATACCGCCACGATCATGTCTATATCATCGGTGACAAGCTAGAACACACCGGTCTGCCCTGGAACAAGCTCACGGGCTATATGGAACAACTAGTCGCGTTCATCCAGCAGGACTCTTCGATCAATGATCTTTGGAAGGCTGCTTTGATCCATTTCTACCTCGCCTACCTGCATCCATATTTTGATGGAAACGGGCGCATGGCGCGTCTTCTGCATTTGTGGTATCTGGTACAGCAGGGCTACTCCTCTGCCCTGTTTGTTCCGCTCTCCGAATATATCGAGCACAGCCGCAAGAAATATTATGATGCTTTTTCACTGGTGGAACAGAATGCCCGGATCAGCGGTGTACTGGACGTGACCCCCTTCCTGCTCTACTTCACAGAGGAAGTCTATCACAAGCTCCGCAGCGAACAGCCTGACCGTATCACCACCGACACCTTCCGCCAAGCGCTGCAAAACGGTAAGATTACCGAAAAGGAACACGCGCTCTGGCAGTTTGTCCTGACCGCCTATGCCGATCAGCCGTTTTCCACCAAGCAGTTGGAAAAGGATTTCGGCAATGCGGCCTATGCCACCATCCGCGGCTTTGTCCTCAAATTTACCGAGCTCGGTCTATTGCGTGCCACCAAATTTTCTACGCGAACCAAGTATCAAGTGGTCATGTAAACATCGATTTTTCTTCTAACACTTTTCTAACAAAGTACGAAAATTTGCTGTAAAAGTGCAGATCGACCGATTCCTCACTCGGTTCATAAATTGAACATTTCCCCGAGAAAAATCCGGTATATTCCGGTCAATCAACTATTTTTCACACATTCATTCGACATCTTGCCGCAAGCACCGGATGCACCCCGAGAAACTTAAAATCCCTCGCTAGAAATAGTGTGCGGGTTCGATTCCCGCTGGCGGCACCACAAAGAAATCCCCGTATCGAAAGATACGGGGATTTCTTTGTCCTTTTGACAGAATTAAATATTAGCGCAACCCGCTTTCGGTCAGTTGCTGTCGTTTGCCAACGCATCCAGCCCTACGATGGCCGAATTTGCGAGCAAAGCCGCTGCCAACGGCAGCGCACTGTCGTCGGTTTCAAAGTGCTCATTGTGCCAGCAGGCGTTCTTGCGGTCTTGGAATCCAGAACCCAGCCAATAGAAGAACGAGGGGATATGCTGACCGAAAACAGCGAAATCCTCAGAACCCATATCTGGTCTCGGGCTTACGATCCGCTCTGCACCGACCAGCTCTTCGGCTGCCTTTCTCGCCAATCCGGTCATATACGTCGAGTTCACCGTGGCAGGGACACCCGGATGGAATTCCACCTCCGCGGTACAGCCGTATGCAGCTGCGACACCGCACGCAATCTCCTTTAACCGGCCTTGTGCGCATGCTTGTGTCGTATCACTGTGCGACCGAATGCTGCCCGTCATGGTCAAAACATCGGGTACAAAATTATCCGGTGTACCGGCATGAATGGAAAGAACAGAGCACACCAAGCTGTCCAGAGGATCAATATTTCTGCTCACGATCGTCTGTACCGCATTGACGATCGCGGCTCCGGTAACGATGACATCGGTACATTTATGCGGAGAACCACCGTGTCCCGAACGGCCATGCAGGGTGATTGTAAAATGGCATTTACCGGCCATAACCGGTCCTTCCATCACCGCAATGGTGCCTGCCGGCAGTTCCGGGCGATTGTGCAGGCCAAATAAAAGCTACGGCTGACTGGGCAGCTGATCGAACAAACCATGGTCAATCATTGCCTGTGCGCCTTGCGTCACCTCTTCCGCCGGTTGGAACAGAAAGACTACGGTTCCTTTCAATGTCTCTCGGTTCTGCGACAGTAATTTCGCCGCGCCGTACAGTCCCACCGTGTGAAAATCATGTCCACATCCATGCATCACGCCATCGATGCACGACACGACGCCCTCATGCGCGGCTTCCTGCTGTGCAATCGCATCAATATCTGCGCGAAGCGCCACAGTTCCGCCGGGCAATCCGCCGCGAAGTACAGCCACAACACCGGTTTCCATGCCCAAATCTATAATTTCCAGTCCGAGGGCTGTGAGTTTTTCTTTCAAAATTACAGTCGTGCGCCGCTCTTCAAAACTAAGTTCCGGGTGGCGATGTATGTCGTCTTTCAGGCTCTTGAGTTCACGCTCCAACGCTTTTGCTTGCTCCATCAACGATTTCATGTTTTCTCACACTTTCCTTCCATATTTCTGCTTGATAGATTGTAAAATCAGATTTTGTATATAGCTGCAACCATGCTGCAAACAAGTTCACAACCGTTACTGCCCACCCAAATCACTTGACCTAGGTTCTTTTTCCTGCCGATAATCGGTCGGTGACACCGCAAAACACTTTTTAAACAGCTTGGAAAAGGCCAGCTGATCTTCAAATCCCATCGACCGCGCAATCACTGAGATGGGCAGATCGGTCGTACGCAGCAGATAGCATGCCTTTTTGAGCTTCATGCCCTGCAAATACTGTTTTGGTGTTACATGATATTTCTCGTGAAATACGCGTGCAAGATAATTGGGATGCACGCCAAACGTGCGTGCAACGTCCTGCAATCGCAGTTTCTCCGAATAGTTTACATCCAGATAAAACTTGACTTCGTCCGCAATCGAGTTTTTTCCCCAGCTGCGCTCGTCAAACTGTGCATCGTCAAACAGTTCGGCGAGCACTTCGAGCAGCAGGCTGTTGGCCTTAAAATAGCGCGTTGTCGCGGCTCCTTCCAACTCCAAAATACGCGCAATCAGCACACGGTACTTGTCGACATCCAGTCCGTGCAGGATATAATGATCGGGTGCGGAGGCAATGAGCTGATATGTGTACATCTGCGCGTTGATGCCAAGAAAGCTAATCCAAGTATAGCACCATGGATCGGTCACAGATGCCGCGTAGCGCGTGATCTTATCCGACGGAATAATGAACGCATCTCCCTCTCCCAGCTGAAACGTGTGTCCATCAATCTCCAGCTCCCCTTTCCCGGACAACACAAAATGAATGAGCTGATAGGAACGGCAGATCGGGCCATAATGATGCCCCGGCACGCACTGTTCATATCCGGCGCTGTACAGCGAGAGATCGGAAACCGCCTTGCGCTGCAATGTGTGTTTGGTTTCTTTATACTCAATCATATTGACATGATATCACAAAAAGTTTGTTTTTTCCATATCCTTCTTTACTATTTCCATGGTGTGTCCGAGCGAAATATGATTTAATAGAATCATCAAATGACCGATCAAAATTGAACTTCAGCAAGGAGGAATGGCATATTGATCCCCTCAAAAAAGCAATATTGGCACATAGAACCCGACCGCGGCCTGCTCAATGACCCGAATGGTCTGAGCTGGTTTCATGGGTTATACTACGCCTTCTTCCAGTGGAATCGGTTTGAAAAAAACCATTCCCACAAAGAGTGGGGATACTGCACCTCACCTGATCTGACGCACTGGACATTTCACGGCAGCGCCCTGCTTCCCGACCAATCCTACGACGCACAGGGCGTCTATTCGGGCAGTGCGCTGGTCATCGACGATGCGCTCCATCTGTTCTACACCGGCAACGTCAAGCAGGACGGTCAGCGCCGCAGCAGTCAATGTCTGGCCATCAGCACAGACGGACAGCATTTTCTCAAAACCGGCCCGATGTTCACGACCCCTGACGGCTACACCGAACATTTCCGCGATCCCAAAGTCTTTCATGCCGGCGGTACATACTGGATGGTAATCGGCGCACAGCAGCGCACCGGCAAGGGCGCAATCGTGCTGTTCTCCTCCTCGGATGCGCAGCACTGGAACCTGGTCGGCCCGCTCGCACAGTCCGAAGCATGCCAGATGATCGAATGCCCCGATCTCTTTCTGATCGACGACACCGCCGTCCTGCTCTACTGTCCGCAATGGCGTGACAACGCGCACGATCTCGCGCTGCACTCCTTTGCCGCGTACAAGCTGACTCACTTTGACACGGCTGCGGGAACGCTGGACGACCGAAATCTGGATGACAACCGGCACTTGCTCGATCAGGGATTCGACTTTTACGCACCTCAGACGCTGCAAACGCCGGACGGCCGCCGGGTGATTCTGGGTTGGATGTCTCGCATGGAGGATGCACAGGAAGCCGTATTCTGTCAGGACGAGCCGCGCATCCACTGCCTGACCATGCCGCGTGAACTTTTCATCAAAGGCGGCAAACTATGTCAGCGTCCCGTGCGCGAGCTTTCTGCGCTGCTCGGTGCAGCCGTTGCCCCGGAGCGTTCGGATTCCGGTCTGCGCTTTGCACCGTCTCACCGCTATTTCCGCCTCATGCTCGAAGCACCGACAGGCTGCTCTGACTTGGAACTCTCATTTGGCGATGGCGAATGGCGTTTTATATACGACGCACAGCAAAAAGTCGGTACCCTGACCCGCCGCAGCTGGGTACAGGACGGAGAAGAAACCCGCTCGTTTGCTCTGGAAACATGCACAGCGCTCGAGCTGTGGAGCGATCAGTCCAGCATCGAACTCTTTGTAAACGGTGGTGTACATGTGTTGTCTGCCCGCGTTTTCCCGACAGCCAGCCAACCCGATCTTCGCATTTCGGGCATCGACGCACGCACCACGGTTCAAGTCAACGAACTTTGTATGAATGAAAACTGATAAGGAGGAAACCCATCATGTCTGAAAAAGAACTGGCTCAACACATCATCCGGCTTGTTGGCGGCAAGGAAAACATCGCCTCGGTGCAGCACTGTGCCACACGTCTGCGCATCGTCGTACACGACAAAGACAAAATCAACGTCAAAGAAGTAGAAAACCTGGATAAAGTCAAGGGTTCTTTCTTCAATGCCGGACAGTACCAGATTATCCTCGGCACCGGTCTTGTCAATCGCGTATACGATGAAGCCATGACGCAGCTGAATCTCGCGGCCGAATCCCCTGTCCCCGAAGATACCACCTCCAAACCGGTATACGGCAATAAATTCCAGCGCGCCATCCGCATGTTCTCCGATGTATTCGTCCCCATCATCCCGGTTCTGGTCGCAACCGGTCTGTTTATGGGTCTGCGCGGTCTGCTCACACAGGAAGCCGTTCTGGGTGTGTTCGGCATGACGCCCGATGACATTCCCAATCAGCTGCTGCTCTTCACCCAGATTCTGACCGACACCGCATTCGCATTCCTGCCCGCTCTGGTTTGCTGGTCGACCTTTAAGAACTTCGGCGGCAGCCCGGTCATCGGTATCGTCCTCGGCCTGATGCTGGTCAGCAACAGTCTGCCGAGTGCGTACGATGTCGGCTCAGGCGCAGCCGAACCGCTCGTCTTCTTTGGCTTTATCAAAGTGGCCGGATATCAGGGTTCGGTACTGCCTGCATTCGCAACCGGTGTTTTGACCGCCAAATTTGAAAAATGGCTGCGCAAGCGTGTCCCGGATGCCATCGATCTGATTGTCACCCCGTTCGTCACGCTGGTCGTCGGCATCGTTCTGGCGCTGTTCGTCCTTGGCCCCATCCTGCACACGGTAGAAAATGTTGTTCTGTACGCTGTTGAAGGCCTGCTCACGCTGCCCTTTGGCATCGGCGGTCTGCTCTACGGCAGTTTTGGTCAGCTGCTCGGCATCTTCGGCATCCATCACATCCTCAACTTCCTCGAAATCAGCATGCTGGCAAACGATGGCTGGAACTACCTCAACCCGATCGGCACCTGCGGCAATGTCGCACAGGCCGGTGCAGTTCTGGCAGTCGCCATCAAGGCACTCTCTGCCAAGACCAAGCAGGTTGCATACCCCTCCTGCCTGTCCGCTCTGCTCGGCATCACCGAACCCGCTGTCTTCGGTGTCAACCTGCGCTTTGTAAAGCCCTTCATTATGGCCATGATCGGCGGCGGCTGCGGTGGTTTCCTGGCCTCTCTGCTCGGTTTGCGCGCAACCGGTATGTCGATCACCGGTATTCCCGGTACGCTCCTCTATCTCAATGAGCAGCTTCCCTTCTACATTCTGGTCAATGTCGTGGCCTTCGCGGTTGCCTTCGTTCTAACCTATTTCTTTGGCTTCCACTCCAAAATGGAGAATCAGGCATGAGCATTACCTTCCATTCCGATGGCTCCATCGTCCATCTCACCAACGGAACCATCAGCTACGTGATCGAATTGCTCGACCACACCTATCTGCTGCACCGGTATTTCGGCCAGGCCATTCGCGCCTGGCACGGTACCGGGGTCACCATTCCCAGCAAGCGCAGCTATACCACCGAGTATGCCGACGGCACGCAAAACCTGTACTTCGACGCCCTGCCCTTTGAATATCCCACGCCCGGCCGCGGCGACTACCGTCTGCCTGCGCTGACCGCAGAAGGACCTTCCGGGGCTGCGGTGGTCGATCTGAAATTTTGCAGCTGGCAGGTACTGCCGCAAAAGCCCAGCATTCCCGGCTTGCCCATGACCTTCTCGGCACCAGACGAGAGCGAAACGCTGGAAATCGTCTGTGCCGACCCGGTCTCCGGCATCAAAGTATACCTGTATTACACCATTTTCCACGATCTGAACATCATTACCCGGCATCAGCGCATCGAAAATACCGGCAAGACCGCAATCCGGCTGCGCAGTGTACAAAGTCTGTCGCTCGAGCTTCCCGCAAGGGACTATGAACTGCTCACGCTCTACGGCTGCCACGCCAAAGAGGCCAACCAAAGCCGCGCCCTGCTGCATCAGGGTGTACAGCGCATCGGCAGCTGCTATGGTTCCAGCAGTCCGCGTCACCAACCCTTTTTCGCCCTCTTGCAGCCCGGAACAACCGAGCAAACCGGCGAAGTCTACGGGTTTCAGCTGACTTACAGCGGTAACTTCTCGGCTGCCGTGGAAAAGGACACCTTCGGTCAGGTACGCGCACAGATTGGACTCAATCCCGATACCTTCACTTGGACATTGAAACCCGGTGAAGCCTTCGACACGCCCGAGGCCGTGCTCAATTACAGCGCAAATGGTCTGAACGGTATGCGGCAGGGCTTTCACAAGCTGATACGCAATCACATCATGCCGCCGCGCTGGCGCGACGCACAGCGTCCGGTTTTGCTCAACTCCTGGGAAGCCATGTACTACGATGTCAGCTTGGACAAGATCGAAACCCAGACACAGCTGGCAAAGGAATTGGGTATCGAGCTGTTTGTGCTGGACGACGGCTGGTTCCGCGCGGGCAATGACAGCCGCTCTTCCATGGGTGACTGGACATGCAATCAAAACAAGCTGCCCGGCGGCATTGATCGGGTTGCCTCCATCGTCCATGCAAAGGGGTTAAAGTTCGGCTTGTGGTTTGAACCCGAGGCCGTCAGCCCAAACAGCCAGCTCTACCGCACCCATCCTGACTGGATTGTGCACGTTCCCGGATACACACCGGTTGAGGGCCGCCACGAATATCTGCTCGATCTTGGACGCGCTGAAGTGCGGAAATATCTGCTGGATATGCTGCACAGTTACCTTGCAGACGGTCAGATCGACTATATCAAGTGGGACATGAACCGTCCCCTGACCGATGTTGCCTCTTCTGCGCTGCCGCCCGAACGACAGGGCGAGGCTGCACACCGCTATATTTTGGGCTTGTATGCCGTGCTGGACGAGATCACCCGATGCTATCCCGATGTACTGTTCGAGGGCTGCTCGAGCGGCGGCGCGCGTTTTGATGCGGGTATGCTGCATTATTTCCCGCAGAACTGGACGAGCGACAACACCGATGCCTGCGACCGCGTCACCATTCAGTCTGGGTTCGATCTGCTCTACCCGCAGTCCACTATGGGCGCGCATGTCAGCATCACCCCCAACCATCAGACCGGCCGCTCCACCACGCTGGACACGCGGTATCAGGTATGCCGGCTGTACAATCTGGGCTACGAACTGGACTTGACCCTGTGTACCCCGGAAGAGCGCGACGAGATCGCACGGCAAATTGCAGCCTATAAGGCGCAGCGGTCGTGGCTGATGACGGGAACCTTATTCCACAGCCAAAGTTCCGACCAAAACTGCACGGCTTGGTCTGTGGTCAGTCCAGACCAAACCCAGTGCATGATGATCGTTTTCCAAAAGCTGTACAATCCCCTGTCATCCTGCGCACGCTTTGCACTGTGCGGTCTGGACCCTGCGTTCGATTATCGAGATACTGCCACCGGCAAGGTCTACGGCGGCGATGAACTGATGCAGATTGGCCTGACTGTACCGCTCGTCAAGCACGATTTCACCACATTCTGTTTCCACTTAGTTAAAATATAAGGAGAAAGGCATGGAGATTCAACTTTTTGTCAGCGATCTGGACGGCACACTCTTGAACGAGCACAGCCAAGTCGCGTCCGAAACCGCACAGGCAATCCAGCGCGCGCAGCAAGCCGGCATTCGATGGCTGACAGCAACCGGACGTTCCTGGAACACCGCCGCGCCCTTACTGGAGCAGGCCGGAATCTCCTGCGATTTCGTGCTGCTCAACGGAGCCGAACTGCGCAGCGCCAAGGGCGAGCTGCTGCTCGACGCATCGCTGTCAACTGCCACCGCGCGGCAAGCGGCTGACATTTTAAGCGAACACAGCATTGGGTTGGAGATCAACACCGATCAGGGCGACTTTACGACTGATACCCAGTTCTGCAATGCCAATCCCCTGCCCGAGGATTTTTGGTCTCGGTCGCTGACTGTGCGCAAGCTCTTTGGTTTTTGCTGGGATGCACCCAAACTAGATGCCGCCCGACAGGCATTGGGTACGCTGAACGGTGTCTCAATCACATCATCAGCGCCGTGGAACATCGAAATCACCGCGCACGAGGCGCGAAAAGCTCGCATGGTCGAACGCGCTACGCAGCTCTACGGCATCGATCTGGACTACATTGTTGTCTTCGGCGACGGCAGCAATGACGAGAGTCTATTTAGGACTTTTCCCCATTCCCGCGCGATGGAAAACGCCGTACCACTTCTGCACACATTGGCGGAAAAAGTGATAGAAAGCAACGTCGATTGCGGTGTCGCCAAGGAAGTTCAGCGAATATTATCCCATATATGATACAGAGCAGCCGCCGCGAGGATTGTCCCACGGCGGCAGCTATTTTGCAATCTGTTTTATAATGGCAAAAGTCATCATCAGGAAATGTCCCTATCAAAAATCAGGATACATGGGACTTTTTCTGTGCAAATATCGCGGATTTTTTGTAAGAGATCGTTCTCTTTCGCATGATTGGCAGGAAATCCTTACCGCCTTCCGCTCTGCATTTTCCCCTCTCCGAGTTGCCTAAAAGCGTTCAGGCGTTTTTGTCAAAAATATTCAAAATTTCGTTTTTTCTGCAAAACCCTTTGACATTTTTAACAGATACGAGTAAGATAAAGACACGATCAATCCACGAAACGTTCCCCCGGCAGCATTCAAGTTGAATGCTGTCTGGTTTTATCCCAGAAATGAGAACGTTCTCAAAACAAAGCAGAGGTCTTATACTATGGCAGTCACGATCTTAGATGTTGCAAAATTGTGCGGCTACTCCAAGGCCACGGTCTCCCGTGCCTTCGCATGCCCGGAACAGGTCTCGGACAAGACCCGCGAAAAGGTCTATGCCGCCGCGCGTGCGCTCAACTACACCCCCGATGCAATCGCTCGGGCGATGGTACGCGGCCGAACCGACAACATCGGCTTTGTCATCTACGAAAAGCAGTATCCGGTCGTGCTCAATCCCTTCTACTCGCCCATCTTCGAGAGCGTCCTGCAAACCTGTGCACAGCACGGATACAGTCTGTTTATCTCCTCTGACCGCGATTTGCACCTGCCAAACGGTCAAACCTGTGTCAAAAAGCAGATGGACGGCGTGATTTTAGCCGGTCATTCGGACATGCAGACCGTGCTCGATCTCCAACAGCAAAACATGCCGGTCGTGCTGCTCAACAACGCCCTCGATCTCGACCACCTGCTGTGCGTCACCACCGACCAGTACGGCGGCGCGGTGCTCGCAATGCGTCATCTGGCCGAGCGCGGCCATCGCCGCATCGGTCTGATCGCGGGCAACTTCTCGCCGCACGTCTACATGGCACGCTACAACGGCTACTGTGATGTGCTGCGCGAGATCGGTCAGCCCATCGATTTCCGTCTGGTACAGTCCATCGAACCCACGGTCGAGGCTGCGATCGCCTGCACTTCGCTCATGTTATCGCTGAGTGACCGTCCCACCGCGCTGTTCTGCACCAACGATACCATCGCCATCGGTGCGATGAAGGCGGTGCTGCGCGCCGGACTGCGTATCCCGGAAGATATCGCCATCGTGGGCTACGACGACAGCGAAAACAGCCGTCTGGTCGAACCCGAACTGACCACCGTACACATCGACAAGGTCGCTATGGGCCGCATCGCTGCCGAGCGTCTGATCGCGCAGATCGAGCAGGGCTCTGCGGAAAAACAAGTCATTCAGACCGACGTTCGTCTGATCGTTCGGCAAACCACCTGACCGCCGGAAGGAGGCGCTGCGATTGCAAATTACGTTCATCAATGTGGGGTATGGCGATGCCATCCTGATCCAAAAGGGTGCGTTCACCCTGTTGGTTGACGGCGGAAGCACGCTGCCGCAGGAATTCGAGGGGTTCCCTGACCGTGTTCCTGCTCGTGACTTTCTGGCCGCTCAGGGCATCAGCCGCATCGATCTCGCGGTGCTCTCGCACATCCACGAAGACCACACCTGTGGCTTTGCCGACATCGCGGCGCACTTTCCGGTTGGTGCAATCGCCCTGCCCTGCCAGCCCGACGTTCTGCGCGGTGTGCAGCGGCTCAAGCCGAACGCGCAGGCCGCGCGCAGCGTCCCGCTGTTCACCAAAGCGCTGCATAATGCCGAACAGATTGTGAATTTGGCCGAAAATCGTGGAATTCCGGTACATACACTGCGCTGCGGCGACGTGCTGACCCCGGTAAACGATCTGCGCATCGAAGTGCTGGCACCGCCCGTGCAGGTCGCAACCGATTTTGAAGCGCAAATCGTCCAAGCCGGACAGCAGGACGATCCCACACCTGCACTCACCCAGCTCGACCGCACCTCAAACGACACCAGTCTGGTGCTCAAGGTGACCGACGGCAAGCTGTGCTGTCTGCTCCCGGGCGACAACTGCCCCCATAACTGGAAACACATCGATTTTTCTTTGCTCGAAAATGTAAACGTTCTCAAATTGCCGCATCACGGTCAAATCGACAGTATTGACCCAAAAATCGTACAAAAAATGCCCTTACAGGCAATCATCACCACCGCATCTTCCGACCGCCGGTACAACAGCGCAAACCCGGAAGTTTATCGCGTCCTGCACGACATACACCCCGACGCGCAGCTGCTGTTCACCGACGAACGCGCCTATCCCCCGTACTTTTCCAACCCGCACGGCGCACAAGCCGTCACCCTTCGTATGAATTGCGGTCTGATCCAGACCGAATGGATGAAAATGAACTCAACCAAGGAAAAGGAGAAAAAGCCATGAAAAAAATGACAAAACGCGTTCTTGGTATCCTGCTCGCAGCCGGTATGCTGTTATCTTCCACCGCCTGCAACAGTCCGGGCGGCAGCACCGCGGGCGGTAAGGAGGAAAAATTCCCCTCCAAGCAGGTCACCATCATCATGCCCTGGAGCCTGGGCGGCGGTCCCGACACCATCGCACGTCAGGTCGCATCCTACGGTGAAAAGTATCTGGGCGTTCCGGTCATTGTCGAAAACAAGACCGGCGGCGCGGGCACGATCGCAATGACCGCAGCTCTGCAGGCTCCCGACGACGGCTACTCAATGGTTGTCGCAAACGGCCCGCTGTTCTCTCTGACTCCCAGTTTCCAGAACGTTGCCTATAAGCTCGACGACATCACCCCGCTCATCGGCATGCGCATCACGGAGTTTGTCGTGCTGACCAACGCCAAGAGCGGCATCACCACCATCGACCAGCTCAAGGAGTACGCGGCTTCGGGCAAGACCATCAAGTACGCGACCACCGGCGGCCCGGGCAATGACAGCTATACCATGATTTCGGTTCTGTTTAAGCTGCTCGACATCCCGGCAGAGGCCATCCCCTATGACGGCGGTCAGGATGCCATCAACGCACTGGTCGGCGGTCATGTCGACGTTGCCATCGGTTCGCCCCCGGTTTACCGCGACTATGTAGTCAGCGGTGAGCTCAACTGCCTGGGTACCTTCATCCCCGAGGGCATCGACGTCGAGGGCATCGGTCATATCCCGTCCTTCAAGGAGCAGGGCATTGACGTAGAATTCACCGGCATGGATTACTTCGCCGTTCGCTCGTCTGTAGACGACAGCAAGAAGGCTGTCCTGACCAAGTTCATCCAGGACGTCTATGCCGATCCCGATTTCCAGAAGTTTATGAGCGAAATGGGTATGGAAGCCTGGGGCGCAACCGAGGACGAGATCCTGACCATGATCAAGGATCAGACCACCGCCATGAAGGATTACATCCCGCTCATCCAGTAAGTCACAACCGCGCCCGGCGACCGGTCAAACGGTCGCCGGGGGCTCCCCCTTTGAGGTGACCGACTATGAAAATCAAGTATAATTCTGAAATTATCTCCGGTCTGGTCTTTGTCATCGTCGCCGCCGTGCTCTGGCTGCTCATCCCCTCCCAGATTCAGACCCTCGAGAAAACCGCAATCAACGCCCAGACCATCCCGCGCATCGCCATCGGCGGACTGTTCCTGTGCTCGGCTGGTCTGCTCATTCAGGGACTGCTGTCCCACGACAAAAAAGAAATCGTCATCACGCGCGAGAGCTTCCACGCGGATGGCTTCCGCCGGGAAATGCGCTCGCTGCTGTTCGCGGCTTTCCTCATCATCTACTGCTTCCTCGTCACCCTGCTCGGCTTCATCGTCTCGACCGTCCTGCTGGTCATCGCCATTCTGCTGTTCTACGGTGCGCGCAAGTGGTACTATTACGCGATCCCGCTCGTCATGGTCGGCGTGGTCTACTATGTATTCGCCGTCCTGCTGCGCATCTCGCTTCCGTGATCCTGAGAAGGGAGGATTTTTGTGGAACTGTTCTTTCAAGGACTGGATATCCTGCTGCAATGGCAGAACTTCATCGTCATCCCGATCGGCCTTGCCCTTGGCATCGTCGTCGGCGCAATCCCCGGTCTGACTTCTGACCTTGGCATCATCCTGTGCATCCCGCTGACCTACGGCATGGAACCGACCATGGCCATCCTCATGCTGCTGGCCATCTACTGCGGCGGCACATACGGCGGCTCGATCACCGCTATCCTGATTAACACCCCCGGCACCTCGGCCAACGCCGCCACCCTGTTTGACGGCTACCCGCTGGCCAAAAAGGGTCAGGCTTACAAAGCCCTGTCCATGGCGCTCTTTGCCTCGACCATCGGCGGTCTGCTCAGCGCCTTGGCCCTGCTCTTCTTAGCACCCCAAATTGCCAAGATCACCCTGCTCTTTGGCCCCGCTGAATACCTCGCGCTCGCAGTCTTCGGCCTGTCGGTCATCGCAGGCGTGTCCAACAAGAGCATCTTTAAGGGCCTTATCGGTGCTTGTATCGGTATCTTTATGTCCACCATCGGTATGGACAACATCAGCGGCACCACCCGCTTCACCTTCGGCAACATTAACCTCATGAGCGGCATCGACCTGATCATCGCGCTCATCGGTCTGTTCGCGATCTCGGAAATCATGATGAAATCGCAGTACAACCCCAAGACCGATCGCCAGAACGTCAGCGCCGCCGCCATCACCAAAGACAAGATTACCCGCGACGAATATCGCCGCTGCCGCAAACCCATCGCGCTCGGCTCGCTCATCGGCATCATCATCGGTGCGACTCCCGGCACGGGCGGCGGTCTGGCGGCGTTCATCTCCTATAATCAGACCAAGCAGTCCTCCAAGCACCCCGAAACCTTCGGCCAGGGCGAAATCGAGGGCATCGCGGCTTCCGAATCGGCCAACAACGGCGCGTGCGGCGCGACCATGATTCCCATGCTCACACTGGGCGTGCCCGGTGACGGTGCGACCGCCATCCTCATGGGCGCATTCATGATTCACGGCATGGTTCCCGGTCCGATGCTGTTTAAGGATCAGGGCAACATCCTGTACGCCATCATGATCGGTCTGATCATCGTCAACGTCTTCATGTACCTCATCGGCAGTGTATTCACCCGTTTTTACGCGCACATCACCCGCATCCCCTATGAAATGCTGGCCTGCATCGTGCTCACTTTCTGCATCGCAGGCTCGTATTCCACCAACAACCGTCTGTATGATATCTACATCATCCTCATTTTCGGTATCATCTCCTACTTCCTGCGCCGCATGGATTTCCAGCTGGTTCCCATCCTGCTGGGCATCGTGCTCGGCCCGCTGGCAGAGGACAACTTCCGCCGCGCACTGCTGCTGTCCGACGGCAGTCTGAGCATCTTTGTCACCCGCCCCATCAGTCTGGCATTCCTGCTCATCGCAGTCGGCTCCATCGCGCTGTTCGCGTGGAAAAACCACAAGGCAAATGCTCGCACCTAATTCTCTCTTTTTTAGGGCAGGTGCTGCGTCCCTCACGTTCATCGCAGCACCTGTTCGCTCCTACACACCGATTCTCATTGCCGAGGATTTCTCTCCTCTTTTTTCTTCCCTCCTCACAAAAAATCCCCGTATCAAAAGATACGGGGATTTTTTATCATGATACAAAGTGATTATTCAATGACCTGATCGGCAAAGCCCGGACGGGCTGCCTTGCCGCGGAAATTCTCGACCGAGACCTCGGTGCAGCGCTCGGTGCGCAGTGCCTCACCGAAATCGGACAGGTCATCTCCCTCAAAGCGCACGCGGCAGTCGCGCAGGGTCACGCCCTTGACGTCGCGCAGGAAGAAGCCGGGCGAGGGCATTTTCTCAATACCGGCGCACAGACCCTCGGCCGCAGAGACCGTGGTCGAATCGCTGCCCGAACCGCCGCGGTTCAGACCTGGACGCAGGTCGTACAGGCCGCGCTGCCACTTGGTCTTAGCGCGCATGGTGACCTGTACCTTTTCCATCCACACATCTTCGATCTCATTGCCGACGCTGCCCGAGAAGAAAACACCATTTTCACTGTCACAGGTGATGTTCGAGAAGCGGATATTGGAGATGTGACCGGATTTTGTGTGCTGATCGCGGTCGTGGGTGGAAATGGTGATGGGTTCGGCGCAGCCCCACCAGCAATCGGCAAAACGGCGGGTCTCGATGATGATATTGGAGAAAGACACGTTCTTGACGTTGCCGCCGTCGCGAATCTGGATGGAGATACCGCGGTTAGAACCCGAAATGATGCAGTTATCCACGATGACGTTCTCAAAATTGCCTGTGCCCTCAGTACCGATCTTGAGTGCGGCCGAGGTCGAAATGAGCGTACAGTTGGAGATAATGACATTCTTGGTCGGACCGTACTCCATATTACCCGCCGACGACTTGAGGCAGATGCAGTCGTCCGCACAGGTCACATGACAGCCCAGAATACGCACATTGGTCGAATGGTCGGGGTCGATACCGTCCGAGTTTGCCACGTCCAGATCGTTCAGAATGCGAATCTGCGAGATCAGCACATCGTCACACCCCGCCGGATGCAGGGTCCAGAAGGGCGCGTTCTGCATGACCACATCGGTGAAGGAAATGTGGTTGCAGTGCTCGACATAGACCAGGGTCGGACGGGGATAAAAATCACCGGTGACGTAATAAGGGCTAACGCGCTTGACAAAGGCGTAAGCGTTGCCGTCGATGGTGCCCGGGCCGGAAATCGCGATATTGTCTGCGTCCTTGGCATAGATAAAGGCGTAGGACGGTTTGAGCGTGACCGGCGTGCCGATGTGCTCGACGCCGTCATCCTGCTGACCCTCGTTGGGGTGAATATATGTATCGATGTCGGCATGCGCGCGGAGCAGACTGCCGCGCTCGAGGTGCAGGTCAACGCCGGTTTTGAGGACAATCGAGCTTGCGTAATAGGTCTTTCCGCTTTCCAGCACGACCCGGCCGCCGCCTGCCGCCGAGCAGGTGTCGATCGCTGCCTGAATGGCCGGCGCGTCATTGGTGACGCCGTCGGCCTTTGCGCCAAAATTCTGAACGTGATAAATCATCTGTGGATTCTTCCTTTGCTTTCAATTTTGTGCCGGTCATGCGTCCGGATGCGCAGACGCACGACCTGCAGAGTCACCAACGCGGAGCGAACAAAATTTGTCCGCTCCGCTCATGTTGGGGGGAGTCACGGCCGGGCGGTTACCGGCCAAGAAAGGGTGGCTGTGTGTAGATGTTAGCCCAGGACCAGGTTGGGAATGACCATGGAGAACCACGGTACATAGGCAACCAGCATCAGAGCGATGAAGATCGCTGCGTAGAACGGCAGCAAGGGTTTGATCATGTCTTCCATATCAATGCCCGATACCTGGCAGCCCGAGAACAGAGACGAGCCGACCGGCGGGGTGATATTGCCGACACCCAGGTTCATGACCATCATGATACCGAAGTGGATGGGGTCCATGCCGAAGCTGGTGACAACCGGCAGGAAGATAGGTGCGAAGATCAGGACGGCCGGGGTGATATCCATGAACATACCGGCAACCAGAAGCAGCAGGTTGATGAGCAGCAGGATGACGTACTTGTTATCCGAAACGCTCAGCAGCGCCTCACCGATGGCGTTGGGCAGACCGGTGAAGGACAGAACGAAGCTCATAACCGCAGAAGCTGCGATCAGGAACATGATAACTGCGGTGGTCTCGCAGGCATCGCGCAGGATGCCCGGCAGGTCGGAGGGCTTAATGCTCTTATAGACGACCATGGCGAGGAACAGGGTGTATGCAACAGCGACAGCAGCCGACTCGGTCGCGGTGAAGATACCGGAGGAGATACCGCCGATGATGATGACGATGAGCAGGATGCTGGGGATGGCTTCCACGAAGTAGCGGAACAGTACCTTGACCGGAACGCGCTCGCTGGTCGGATACTTGTTCTTCTTGGCAACGATGAACGCGACAACCATGCAGGCCAGGCACCACAGGATGCCGGGAATATAACCGGACATGATCATGCCGACGACCGAGGAACCGGACAGAACGGCGTAGATGATGAGGATACCGGAGGGCGGGATAATCAGGCCGGTCGGTGCAGACGCAACGTTTGCAGCGGCAGCGAACTTCTTATCGTAACCCGCAGCTTCTTCCTCGGGCAGCATAACACCGCCGACTGCGATGGATGCTGCAACAGCCGAGCCGGACAGCGCACCGAACATGGTGTTGCCGACAATGTTGGTGTGTGCCAGACCGCCCGGGATACGGCCAACCAGGCACTTGGCAAGGTTAATCAGTCTTTGTGCGATACCGCCGGTGTTCATCAGCACGCCGGTCAGGATGAAGAAGGGAACGGCGAGCAGCGAGAAGCTGTCTACGCCTGCGACCATCTTCTGGCAGGCAACGAAGGTGCCAAGGTCGAGCGGCAGCGCGGTGGACACGGTAATCAGCGAGGACACGATCAGGCTGATCGAGACCGGGACGCTCAGCGCGAGCATCAGGAAAAAGCTGGCCAGCAGCAGCAGGCCGATTTGTACTACACTCATGTTATTCTTCTCCTCTCTTACTGCTTTGCGGTCTCAATCTCAGGATTGCGGAGGGCCTTCAGATCTTCCAGAATAAAGATAAGGGAATAGAATACGATCAGAATGCCGCCGACCAGAATGCTGGCGTAGACGTAGGGCATGGGCAGATGCAGGGCGGAGGAGATCTGGTTAGACGTGGTCTGTACCAGACGCAGGTCGCCAAGAATCATAACAATCACGCAGAACGCAATGACAATCGCCTGTACACCGATATCCAGAATCTTCTGGCCACGGAACGACAGTTTCTTGGTCAGCATGGTAATAGACAGGTGCTTGCGGCGGCCATAAGCATACGCGCCGCCAATCATTGTAGTCCAGACCAGCAGATAGCGCAATACCTCTTCCGAGGTTGTGGACGGATTCTTGAGCACAAAACGCGCAATGACCATCCAGCAGACATCGAGCACCATGTAGCCCATGATCAGCGTACACAGGATCTCGATGATCTTATCGATCACTTTTCTCATGTTGGGATCCTCCTTACTTCAGATAGCTCTGGAAGTCTGCAAAGTAGCGGGCATTGTCCTCGCTCTGTGCGCAGAATGCTTCCTGCTGCGGCTTGCATGCCTCAATAAAGGGAGTCTTGTCGATCTCGTAGAACTGGACGCCCATGTCAAGCGCCTCCTGCTTGTTGCGCTCTACGATCTGAACCCATTCTTCCTCATGTGCCTGCCATGCGTCGTCCATTGCCTCGTAGACCTTCTGATGCTCTTCTTCGGTCATTGCATCCCAGGTCTCAACCGACATAATGACAATATCGGGCAGGTACTGGTGCTGGGTGTAGGTGTAGCTCTTGGCTACCTCACCATGTCCGTCGTCACCGAGAACGGTCTCGTTGTTCTCTGCGCCGTCGATGATGCCCTGCTGGAGCGAGGTGTAAACCTCACCGGAAGACATCGGAGTCGCTGCCGCGCCCATGTTGTTGATCATTTCAACCGAAGTCGGGCTGTTCATGGTACGAATCTTGAGACCCTTGAGTGCTGCCGGAGAATCGGCCGGGCCTTCCTTGGTGGTGTAGATCGAGCGCGAACCCGAATCGAACCAGCCGATGGCGATGAAGCCGTCGTCACGGGTGGAGTTAAAGATCTCCTGTACCGCCTCCGAGTTGTTCATAACATCAAAGTAATGCTCGGTGGACTGGAAGACATAGGGAATGGAGAAAATCGAATATGCGGGGTTAAACTGCTCGAGTGCGCCTGCACTGACCTTGGCAACGTCTACAACGCCTGCCTTGACCAGCTGTACCATCGCGCTGTCGTCACCGAGCTGGCCGTTGGGGTAGATGCTGAACGTGTAATCGGTCTCGGCTTCCATATCTTCCGCAAACTTTTCCAGTCCGATATTGACCGGGTGCCAGTCACCATGACCGTGCACGATCAACAGGTGATTGGGGTTCTGGCTTCCGCCGCTGCATCCCGTCAGACCGGTCAGCACCGCTGCCGCCAAAGCACCTGCAAACAGTCGTTTCATCATGCTCTTCATGAGGAAAATACCTCCGTCTTTCTGTTTTATCATGTTTCTTCTGCGTGTCCCCGTCGGGACTGCGTTTTCACACCGGTATGTTCCCGCACGTCCGGGCAAATTCTTTCCGCACAGACTTGCCTCTGCTCGTGCTTTCTGATACCATTATAAAAACAATCTTTTTCAAAATAAATTATTATTTTTGGTTTAAATATTGTGATTCTTGCTGACATTTGACGAGAAATAGGGGTTTTGCATAAACCGTGTCTCTGTTTCTTGTTCAATATATCCAAAGGGCAGAGGGGAGCCAAGACGATGACAAAAACCGATCGGGAACGCCAATCCTGGCTGTTCAAGCACTACATGACCGAGCGCGATTTCGAGGTCGAACACGCGGTGGACAACGACTATCACGACGTCGAACCGCACTATCACGAGTTCTACGAGATGTACTTTTTCGCGGGCGGTCACGTGGACTACATTGTCGACGATCAGCAGTTTCAGCTGCATCCGGGTGATCTGCTCATCATCCCGCCCAACGTGCTGCACAATCCGGTTTTTCACGATTTTGACATTCCCTACGAGCGCTATGTCGTGTGGATCTCGGCCAATGCCCTGAGCCGTCTGATTCGTCAGGACGCCGACTGCGGCTATTTCCTACAACAGGACATCCAAGGCCGGTATCTGTTCCGCGGCGATGAAGCCTCGGTCATCTCGCTGCGCGGCAGCTTTATGACTCTATTCCACTCCTACCACGAACGTGCGCTGTGCTATCGCACCGAGGGTATCTCGGTCATCATGCACATCCTGACCCTGTACAACCGTGCGCTTGCCGCAGAGACCAGTCAGGTGCAGGGCGGCACGCACGGGTCGCTCCTGACCGACATTCTGCACTACGTGCAGGGCAACCTGTGCGGCGACCTGTCACTCGACAAGCTTGCATCGGTTTTCTATACCAACAAGTACCATATTTCTCATCTGTTTAAGCAAAATATGCACATTTCCTATTACCAGTATGTCATCCAGATGCGTCTGATCACAGGAAAAAACAGCATTCTGGATGGGGTGCCGGTGGCGAAGGTCTGGGAGACCTGCGGTTTCAGTGACCATGCCGGGTTTTACCGTGCCTTCCGCAAATGGTACGGCGTCAGCCCCAATCACTTCAAAAAACTGCACGCCGAACAGCTGAAACGGTCGGATGGGTCACTGTAACCCTGCCGTGCGCGTCCGATATTCCCGCCAGACGTTCTCGAACCAGCTGCCGCGCACCGGAATGGGACGAACGGGTGCAAAGGAAGAAGAAATCCCGTCCGAATTCCATTCGGTGACCACCTGCTGATCCATGCCAACCTCCTGCGGCGGACGATAGCGGTAATCACGCAGACCCTCGCAGGCAACGCCTGCCGAATCGAGCACCAGTCCCGACCCACGGCTGCCCCACTGCTGTGCACACAGCGTCATGGACGATAGCACGGCGCGCTGGGTCAGCAGGACATCGCGTGTGCGAAGCATTTGTGCAAAACCGCCGGGCGATACCAGTCGATATTCGCGGAAAAAGTGCTGCAGCTGTGCATCCAGTGCGTCACACAGTGCCTGCAATGCCTCGGGCTGTCGGATGTGTGCAGCCTGTGCACTCATGCGCTTTTGCATCTCCCGGCGCATGGTGTACGATGTGCTGTGCACATCGCAATGGTTCAGGCTTTCCAGCGCATCGGCCAGCCAACCAGTCAGCACACGGTCCACCTGCTCTTCCAGCTGCTTGGGTGCAAACAGCGCGGGTTTGGTTGTGCATGCGATGTGCTCGGCTGCACGCATGGAACCAACCTGGCAGGCGTTGAGCGCCGAACCGCCCGGGCGATAGACACCGAACGTACCTGCGCACTCGCCGGCTGCGTACAGACCCTGGATATTGGTCTGCCAGTTGACGTCGACCGCAATGCCGCCATTGTTGTGCTGAGCACAGACGGCAACCCGCAGCGGCTCGGTCGTTAGATCAATGCCGTGCGCACGGTACAGCTCGATGGCATCCGGGTTCATGTGTGCCAGACGCGCAATCGGCGTGGGCATGAGTGCACCCGAGTTTTTCAGGTATCGGAGGGTCTCCTCCGACAGCGCGGAAAAGTCCAGACCGGTCGGGTCGGTGCGAAAATCCATGTACACCTGTCGGCCAAGGTCGATGGTCTCATGGTGCACAATCAGATCAATGATGGACGAACCCTGCACCTTGCGCACGTCGAACGGCCACTGATACCCCTTGAGGAAAACTGCGTCCAGCGCCTGTGCCGGGGTATCGAAGTAATCGAGCAGGAATTCCCGCTCGACACCGTCGGCATCCACCGAAATGTAGCGCGGCAGCACCTGCTGATAGGTGCCCGACACGTTCCAGCGGAAGTCGATCGAGGCCAGACCATACTGCCATTCCTGCAAATTGACCAGCTTGGCACCGGCTTCCAGCGCCATACCGGTCATGCCTACATGACCACAGGGATATACCGACGCGTCGTACACGCCCGCAGGGCCGCCGGTTGCCAAAATGATGTGCGGGCAGGCAAACAGCGTCAGACCGTCGGCACCCGGACGGGTGAGGTCGAGTGCGAGCAGGCCGAACACCTTGCCGTCCTCCACTAGCAGGCGTACTGCCTGCATCTGGTTGAAGATGCGGATGCCCTTCTTTTGCACGCTGCGTTCAAGCGCCTCGGTCATAAAGCGCGAGGTCAGCGGTCCGGCTGAGGTCGCACGCTGGCGAGGGTCGTGGTCGGTCTTGTAGCCGACATACTCGCCATATTCGCTGCACGGAAACGGCACGCCCAGATTGACCAGCTTCATAAAGCTGCGCACCGAGCCTGCCGCCTCGGCCAGCGCGGTGTCACCATTGACACTGCCGCCCGAAAACAGCGTTTGCGCCATCTCCTGTACCGAATCGGCTTCATCCGATGCGAGCGACAGCTTGTAGTAGGTCTGCTTGTCGCTGCCCGTGTTGCGCGAGGTGCCCATCTTGATGCCCTCGGTCACGATGGCAACATCGGTTCGGCCAAGGTCGTACAGCCAGTCGGCTGCGTTGTATCCCGCGCAGCCCGTACCGACCACCAGCGCATCGAGTGCATAGACCGGAATGGGGCGTCCTGCGCAGCAAATCGAAGTCGTTTTCATACCCAACCTCTCTTACAGGCGGCGAATGTGGAAACCGCCGTCGGCGTTGAGCACCTGACCGGTCGCAAAGTCCAGCAGACCGCTGACCGCTGCGCACACACAGTTTGCCACGTCGGCAGGCTGGCCAAAGCGCTTGATGGGTGTGATGCCGCCGTCGATGAGCTTTTGGTACTTCTCGGTCACACCGGCGGTCATGTCGGTCTGAATGATGCCCGGACGCACCTCGAAGACCGGAATGCCGTACTCTGCCAGACGATCGGCAAACAGCTGCGTGGTCATGGAGATACCGGCCTTGGACACGCAGTATTCACCGCGGCTGGTGGACGACGTGTAGGCCGACATGGACGAAATATTGACCAGACGCGGAGTGTAGTCCTCCAGTCCCTTACCCTGCATGTCGATCATCATGCGCGCTGCCAACTGGCACATGAAGAACGTACCTTTGAGGTTGATCTGCATCAGGCGGTCGAAGCTGTCCTCGGTGGTCTCGAGCAGGTCCAGACGCACGGTCGGTGCGACACCGGCGTTATTGACCAGCACGTCCAGCCGTCCATACCGCGCGGCGATCTCCTCCAGAATGCGTACTCGATCAGCCTGCACGGCAATGTTGCACGGAATATACGTGCAATCAATGCCCTCAGCCTGCAAGGTCTCGATAACCGCATCGTCCTGTGCAGCGGTCGCGGAAACGACGACAAAGTATCCGGCTTTGCCCAGTGCGCGGGCGATGCCCAGACCGATGCCGCGGCGCGAACCGGTCACCAATGCAATTTTCTGCATAGATCCTGCCTCCTTTATTTCTTGCCCTGTACGTCGCGCTGATAGATGGGCAGATATTCCGGGTCACGGATGACGCAGCCCGCCGTCGAACCGGCACGCATGAGCTCGGTGCACTTGCCGCAGGCAATGCAGCACTTGCGTGCGTCCATCTCACCGGTGTGCAGCAGGTCGTTTGCAAACTGCGGGTAAGCAAAGGCTTCTCGGCCAAAGCCTGCCATAGTGCAGTAGCCCTGCTCGATGGCACCGGCTGCCAGATTGCCCGAGAACTGACGCAGATAGCTCAGACCGGACGAAATGACCTTGAGATCGGGGTATGCCTTCTGCACGGTGCCGACACAGTGATACATGCGAGCGACGCCCTCGAGCGGATGCTCGTCCGGCACGTACGGGCCATTGTCGTAGGGACGGTTGACGTGCGGGTTGAAATAGGGGTTGCCGATGGTGACGTCGAGCAGCTGCATGCCCAGCTCGTTGTGCAGGCGGCCGATCAGCTCGAGCGGCTCGGTCAGATCGACCTCGGTACCTGCGCCCGGACGCACGCCGAAGCCGTAGGGATGGGGGAATCCATCGTAGACATTGAGGCGCGAAGTCACGATAAAGTCCTTGCCGGTTGCGTCCATGGCATTCTTCACACCGTGGCGCAGCAGGCGGGTACGGTTTTCCAGGCTACCGCCAAATGCGCCCTCTCGGGTGTATGCCGACAGCAGTTCGCTGTTCAGGTAGCGGTGGCAGCACTTGATATCTACGCCGTCAAAGCCTGCTCGCTCGGCCAGTTTTGCCGCCTCGGCAAACTTTTCTTCCAGTGCAAACAGGTACTCATCGGACAGGATACGGTCGGACGAGATCGGATTGTCGCCCTCAAAAATGGGGTTATTGTACGCGATGAGCGGTGCGGGTGTACCCTGCGGCTTGGAGTAGCGGCCCGAATGGGTGGCCTGCATGATGACGATGGGCTCAAAACCGTTTTCACGGATGCAGGTTTCCTTGATGTCAGCGACAAACTTCTGGAAATCTGCCAGGTTTTCCTCGTGAATCCACAACTGACGCGGATTGGCGCGTCCCTCGGGAACAACCGCAACCGCTTCTGCCCAGATCAGACCTGCGCCGCTCTTTGCGAATCGGTCATATCTGCGCAGCGTCAGTGCATCCGGACGTCCGTCCGCCGTGCCGTCGCAGCCCTCCATCGGCTGAATGGCAATCGCGTTTGCTGCCGTCTTGCTGCCGATCTGTACCGGACGCTTCAGCACGTCCAGATTCTCGGACAGAGGCAGGGTCACTTTCAGTTCCTCTAACTTCGCTTTCAGTTCCTCTTTGGTCTTATAATGGAACTTTTCATGCTCCATACATGAATCCTCCTTCTACTTCTTCTCGCGCCGTCGTCTTTGACCACACAGAATTTTTTCGACTAAATTCAGGGTTTTCCGCGCAGCAACTGTACTGTTATGATATAATAGCAAGCAAAGAGAAAGTCATATCAAGTTGTGTGATAATATGTAAATCTTGCGATAACAGGAGGGTTATCCATGGATCAGAACGCCGTGATACAGGAATGCTGCTTCAAAGACAGCGACACATCCATTCGCATCCACTTCCACAACGCCTACGAACTTTTATTCATCCGCACCGGTCATATCCGCATCCACATCGGCGATGCCGTCTATGACGGCGGCCCGGGTTCGGTGTTTGTCATCGGCCGATTCGAAGAGCACTTTCTCGAGCTGCGCACGCCCATTTACGAGCGCTATTATGTCATCCTGAACCCAGACATGACCGAGCGTCTGATTACCGACCGCCGTCTGCTCATGCCTCTGCGCAGCCGTCCCAAAGGGTTCTGTCACCGATATGACGTATCCGAGCACCTCGAGCGGTTTGAGCTGATTTTCCGCCGACTGATCGAGGAACAGAGCATACAGGACGGCCTTGCCGGTGTGATGCACATGAGCCTGATTTCCGAGCTGCTCATTTTGCTGTGCCGTCTGCGCCCCGAACTGCTCGAATCCACCTCCCAGGCGGGAAAATCGGCAGTTTTTGCCGTCCAGCGCTACATTGACACCCACTACGCCGAACCCATCCGGGTCAGCGATCTGGCCGAGCGCGTGTTCCTCACCCCCTGCTACCTGACCCATTGCTTTAAGAGTATGACCGGATACAGTCCCAAGCAGTATTTGGTGCAGGCACGGCTGGCTGCGGCCAAAGATTTGCTCATTCACAGCGATTTACCGGTCAGCGAAGTGGCCTTTCACGCGGGATTCTCCGACGTGAACAATTTCATCCGTGCCTTCCGCCGGGAAACCGGATGCACGCCCCTGCGCTACCGCGAGCGCGAGCAATAATAGCATATTTTACATATTATTGCGCAACTGCATCCCACCAGCTGCGCGGCACGAGATGATACAATAAAATGCAGATAAAGATCGTGCCCTTGGAGGCAGTATTCAGGAAAAGAGGATGAGGATGTATGAAACCCATTAAACTGGCAATCATCGGTGCAGGCGGATACGGCGACTACTGTCTGGGACTGCTCGAGCGCTTTGTCGATCCCGAAAGCTACCAGCTGGTCGCGGCCATCGACCCGTTTTACGAGAAAGTTCCGCGCTATGCACAGCTGACCGCACAGGGTGTACCCATGTACCGCACCCCCGAAGACTTTTTCGCCGTCGATCGCGCCGATCTGGTGCTCATCGCAAGCCCCATTCATCTGCACAAGCAGCAGTGCCTGCTCGCGCTCAAGCACGGTGCACACGTACTCTGCGAAAAGCCGCTTGCGCCCATTCTGCAAGATGCGCTCGACATTCGCGAGGCAGTCGCAGCTTCCGGCCGCAAGCTGGGTGTCGGTTTCCAGATGTCCTTCTGTGATCCCATCCAGAACCTCAAGCGCGATATTCAGTCCGGTCTGCTCGGCGCGCCCAAGTCGCTGCGCACCTACGTCTCCTGGCAGCGCTATGACAGCTATTACAACAGCCCCTGGCGCGGACACATCCGCGATGCGCAGGGCAACTGGGTTTTGGACTCGATTTTGACCAACGCGACCGCGCACTATCTGCACAATACCTGTTTTGTGCTGGGTGACCGCTTTGACGCGGCGGCCATGCCCGAGCATCTGACCGTCGAGCTGTACAACGGCAAGGGCATCGAGACCTTTGACACCGCCTTTGTATCGGGTAAGTTCGCCTCGGGCTGCGACTTCTTCCTGTCTGTGACCCACTCGGGCGACCGCGATGTCGACCCCATCCTGCAATACACCTTTGAAAACGCCGTCGTGACCGCTTCGGGCAACGACGATTCGGCGGAAATCATCGCCACCTTTGCCGACGGCTCGACCAAGAACTACGGTGCAGCACTGGGCGAGTACCACGTCGCGCAGAAACTGCGCACCATGATCGCAGTCGCAGCCGATCCCAGTCTGGACGTGCCCTGCACGCCCGACACCGTTCTGCCCCATCTGACCATGTGCAACGCCATCTTCGACCAGGCAGACGTACATCCGCTGCCCGCCGACCGCATGGAGCATGTGAGCGAGCCCGAGCCGGGTCTCTTTATGCGCGGTCTGGCCGACGATGCCTGGACTTGCTTCCAGACCGGCAAGCTGCCGTCCGAGCTGGGCTTTGACTGGGCAAAACAGCCCACCGTCATCAAACTGGACGGTTATACCACCTTTTCCGGTGCAAAATGCTGCTGTAAGGAGGATGGCCACGCATGATTCGTGTCTGTATCGCCGGTAACTCCGGTCACGCTGCCACGGTGACCCGTGCCCTGCCCGGTCTGCCGCAGGTCGAGATCTGCGGCTGGTGCCGCGCCTGGCCGGGCGAGCCCATGACCGAAGTGCTGGAAGATTTCGAAAAGCTCGGTCTGACCCCGCCCGAATATCCCGATTATCTGACCATGATCGACGCGCTTTCTCCCGATGTGCTGGTCGTAGACGGTCTGTTCTGCGATCACGAGGAGATGACCTGTCAGGCACTCGCGCGCGGCATTCACGTCTACTGCGACAAGCCGCTGGCGCTGACCCTGACCGGACTGGACCGCGTCCGCGAGGCGGCGCAGTCGTCCACCGCTCTGCTCTGGGCCATGCAGACCGCGCGCTTTGACCCCTGGTTCTACACCGCCAAGCAGCTCATCGATGCAGGCGAGATCGGAGAAATCCGCCTGCTCACCGCACAGAAGTCCTACCGTCTGGGACAGCGTGCACCCTTCTTCCGCGATCGTGCCCAACACGGCGGCCTGATCCCCTGGGTCGCCATCCACGGCATCGACTTCATCCGCTATCTCTATCCCCACGCCGCAAAGACCATCTTTGCCCATCACTCGACGATGGCAAATCAGGGCTATGGTGATCTGGAAGTCACCGCACAGCTGATGATGACGCTGGAAAACGGCGTGAGCGCACAGATCAGCGCAGACTACCTGCGTCCGGCCAATGCTGCGACCCACGGTGATGACCGTGTGCGTGCGGCAGGCACGCACGGTGTGATCGAGGTACGCGACGACGCAGTCTACCTCATCAATGAACACAATGACGGCTCGACGCCGGTACCGCTCCAGTACCCTCCCTCAATCTTCGAGGACTTCATTGCCACGCTGGAAGGTCACGGCTCCGGTCTGCTCGATCTGGCCGAATCGCTGGAGGATAGCCGCCTTGCGCTGCTCGCCCGCGACGCGGCTGACTCTGGATGTGCAATTTCCGTATAACCAATCAACATAAACCGGCTGAACAAGCCAAAAAAATCCCCGTATCGAACGATACGGGGATTTTTTATCCATTTGACCGGGATTATCACGATTTTTGTCCTGTATACCTAAAAAGGCGAAAAATCGTTCGTCTGTTCCGGTTCTAGCCGTAGGTTCCCTCGACAAAACTCGCAATTTTCCGTCCCATTCTGCGCAAATTGCTTTGTCTATTTTAGCAGAATTTATCTTCCATTTTTTGTAGACATTGCGCATCCATCCGCACCCTCACTTTGCCCGATGAAACCTTTTTATCTCCCCTGCCAGACGCCTCTTTTTGGTTACAAAATCTCCCCGCCGGTGGCGGCATTTTCCCATCTGTCCCGTTTGCTTTTCCGAGGAAACACCACACGAAACAAAAAGTCCTTCTGTCTGCGCGCATGCCTATTTTTGCCAAAAATCCCCTGAAATTATGCCGAACGCCGTTCTTATTCCCGTCTGCGAGACAGGGTGCGCGCCGCACCGGCCTGCGCAGTGTATATCAGCCTTGCCCATCTGTCCCCATTGGGTTTCCGGTGTATCTGACCCTTACCGCGTCCGGCCGTCACCGTCCTTTTTCTGCCTCCAGACATTTATGCAGAAGTTACGAAATCTGGCGTTTTATACTTATTAATATTAAACAGATTTTCAAGAGATTGTTGACCTTTTAACAAATACAAGTTATACTTAAATAAAGACGCGGTACTTAAATAAAAACCGAGTGGTCAGAAAAGGGCTTTTCTGTCGTGTGAAAAGCATGAAAAAATGAGAGTTCCGCACCGGTCAAATCCAACTTCGTTTGACCCGGCATCGGCGCTTTCCCGGTGGTTTTAGACCGATTCCGTGTAGTAACTCCGTGATTGTTTAAGTCTTGGAGGTATGATACGGTACGATCAAGACACCGTTCGAACGCACACTGGCAAAGTTGGCATCTACACAGAGAGGGGGAAAAACTGTTACACCAATTTGCCGTCTGTGACCGATTCTGTTGAACAGATCGATTGTATTTTTTCGGTTCTGGAAAACTGGATCACGTTTCCATGCTTTTTGGCCATACGACAAAAATCTGGTTGTCTCTGCCCTGACTGCCGCGTACGTTTTTCCACTACCACCACTGATTTCTTTCCGTGGACGGTACGGGTCGTTTCGCAGGGTTTTCACCGCGTACGACAAGATCTGCGGATTTAAGAAACATAAGAAGATTGAAGGAGGAAACATTGTGGAGAAAAGAAAAGTAAACTCCCGCATCCTGGTCCCCATCATCACCGCCATCATTGCGATCGTGTTCATTGTGGTCGGTCTGCAGGACTTCGGTTTCTGGGAGGGTCAGCCGACGGCTGCGTTCTTCCCCATCATCATCGCTGTGGTACTGCTCGCAACCAGCCTCCTGTGCCTGGTTCAGATGCTGCGCAGCAATGAAGACGCTCCTGTGTACAACAGGAATGAGCTCATGGTCATCCTGGGCGGCGGCGGCATCATCATCGGCTGCTACATCATCGGTCTGATCGCCAGCTGCCTGCTGTATCTGCTTCTCTGGCTCAAGGTCGTTGAGAAGGCTACCTGGAAGGCTACCATCATCATCGAAGTCTTTATGGCTGCGCTGATTCTGGGCGTATTCGTCTTCTGGATGCAGGTACAGTTCCCGGTTGGTCTGTTCGCCTATCTGATGTAAGGAGGTCCGGATATGTTAGAAAATTTTGCTTCCCTGTTGTCGGGTTTCCAGGTCGTTTTTGATCCCCAGAACATCGGCGTTTGTATGCTGGGTGCAATCCTCGGCCTGATCGTCGGCGCAATGCCCGGTCTGGGCTCGCTGGCCGGCGTCGCGCTGCTCCTGCCCCTGACTTACAAGTTTAACCCCACTACCGCAATCATCATGCTCGGTGCGCTGTACTACTCCAACATGTACGGCGGCGCATTCAGCGCAATTCTGCTGAACATCCCCGGTGACTCGCCGGCAATCACCACCGCACTCGACGGCTACCCGATGGCTAAGAAGGGTCGTCCCGGTCAGGCTCTGATGACCGCGAACTTCGCTTCCTTCATCGGCGGTACCATCGGTATCCTCATCCTGACCATCACCGCTTCCGGTCTGGCAAAGCTCGGTCTGAACTTCGGCTACGCTGAGATGACCCTGATTCTGCTGATCGCGATGACCTCCATCAGCTGGCTGATCGGTGAGAACCCCACCAAGGGCGTTGTCATCACCATGCTGGGTATTCTGGTCGCTTCCATCGGTATGGACACCCTGTCCGGCGTACCGCGCTACAACTTCGATAACATCTACCTCATGGGCGGCATCACCTTCACCCCCTTCATCATCGGTGCAGTTGGCTTCGCTCAGGTTATCAAGCTGGTCAACGAGCGCAAGGCTGACGAAGAAAAGCGTAAGAGTGGCACCTATCAGGCTGTTAAGCTGTCCATCCGTAGTTCGATGCTGACTCGACACGACTTCAAGCGCCTGCTGCCTCCGGCAATCCGCTCCGCACTCCTCGGCACCTTCGTCGGCGTTCTGCCCGGTTCGGGTGCTACCACCGGCTCCATGGTTGGCTACGCAATGCAGAAGAAGTTCAAGAGCGAAGAGCCCATGGGCACTGGTGCTCTGGAAGGTATCGCTGCATCCGAGTCCGGTAACAACTCCGCAGCTGCCGGCGCATTCGCTCCGCTGCTTGCTCTGGGTATTCCCGGTTCGGGTACCGGCGCCGTTCTGCTCGGCGGTCTGATGATGTGGGGTCTGAATCCTGGCCCGCTGCTCTTCGAGACCAACCCCGATTTCTGCTGGAGCCTGATTTCTTCCCTGTACATCGCAAACCTGTTTACCCTGGCAGTCGCAGTCGCTGTTATCCCCTTCCTGATTAAGATCCTGAGCGTTCCGATCAAGTTCATGATCCCGATCATCACCTGTGTCTGCATCGTTGGTGCTTACTCTACCTCTTACTCCATGTACGGTGTTATCGTCATGTTCGTATCTGGTATCGTAGGCTACATTCTGGACAAGAATGGCTTCCCGACTGCTCCGATGCTGCTGGCATTCGTTCTGGCTCCGATGCTCGAAGAGAACATGCGTAAGGCATTCATCGCTTCTCAGGGCAGCCTGTCCGTATTCGCTGACTCTACCCTGAAGCTCGTTCTGCTGGCTATCTTCCTCGTACTCGTTCTGACCCCCTCGTTCAAGGCACTCATGCGCAAGATCAAGTCCAAGAACAGCACTTCGGTCTAATTTAATGATTTCAATTCATTTGAAATAGCTTCATTGGTAAGAAAAAGGAGAATCGACATGAAAAAGATGAAGAAACTGGCTGCTCTGGCAGTTGCAGCCCTGACTCTGACCGCGTCCCTGACCGCTTGCGGCGGTGGCGGTTCGGACACCAACGCAGACGGCACTTTCACCCCCACTAAAACCATTACTTGGGTATGTACCTCTGGTGCAGGCGGCGGCTCGGATATCTTCTCTCGTAAGATCGCTGACATCATGAATACCGAAAATCTGGTCAATGGTCAGACCATCGTTATCTCCAACGAGACCGACGGTGCTGGTGAGGTTGGCCGTAACAAGATCGCTACCACCACCATGAACGCAGACTACAACCTGCTGACCTTCAACTCCGGCGACCTGATGCCCATGGTTACCAACACTGCAAACCGTTCTTCTAACTTCCGCATCCTGGCAATCATGGCTGTCGACAAGCAGCTGCTCTTCTCCTGCGGCAGCGCTACCGGCAAGACCGCTTACGCAAAGACCGGCGCTGATATGACCGACTTTGCTGCTGCAATCGAGGCTGCTAAGAACGGCACCTACGTTGTAATCGGCGGTTCCAAGGGCGACGACATCGCTACCTATCAGGCTCTGATTGAAGAGCTCGGCCTGACCGAGGATCAGATGGGCTACATCACCTACGACTCCACCGGCGACGCAATCACCGCTGCTCTGGGCGGCAACCTGGACTTCGTTATCTCTAAGCCCGCTGCTGCTTCCCAGTACGTTGAGTCCGGCGACCTGACCCCGGCCCTGGCTCTGTCCACCGAGCGTTTCGGCGGCAACCTGGCTGACGCTCCCACCCTGTCTGAGGTCGGCGACTACGAGAACGTAGAAGTTCCGGTATGGCGCGGTGTTGCAGCTCCCAAGGCTATGAGCGACGCAGCTGTTGCATTCTGGTCTGACGCACTCAAGAAGGTTTCCGAGACCCAGGCTTGGAACGACGAGTACCTGGTTCCCAACCAGCTCATCAGCCAGTACATGAACTCTGCTGACGCTACCGCTTACGTTTCCGAGTTCGAGGCTGATTACATGGCTTCCAACGGCCTGAGCTAAGCAGTCAAAACAGTTCACAACACAAAGAGGACGGTACACTGTACCGCCCTCTTTTTTTGCCTAAATTCAGCTCAGAGACGAACCATTCTCTTTCGCGCACAGGCGCTCTCTGCCGCATGGGCGCGTGCGTTATGTGTAAGTTCTCATACACTCTGTCCCACGCCGACACAGCGTATCTCAGAACAAAATACGGCATGCTGACCAGCATCTTTCATTGCACCTGTTGTCCCTCGATTTCAGGCCACAAAAAAGCGCTCCCTCGATAGTCCATCGAGGGAGCGCTCGCTTCATGTGATCAGATCAAAGCGGGATCACAAGGGCACCTACAATCGCCAGCACGAAAATGCAGACCGAGGAAATGAAGGAACCCAGCGTATAGGTCTTGAGACCGCCGGTGACGGTCAGGCCGGACATATTGGTCGCGACCCAGAAACCGGAGTCGTTGACGTGACCGATCGAGTTGCCGCCGGACAGGCATGCCAGCGCAATCCATACCGGATGACAGCCAACCATCGGCGCGATGGTCGCCATAATGCCCATGGAGGTCATACCTGCAACCGTACCCGAACCCTGTGCGACACGGAAGATCAGACCGATACCGTAAGCCAGGAACATGGCCGGGATCACCGAGGTGGTATCCGTACCCAGCAGGCCAACGATCGCATCACCGATGCCGGTCGCGGTGATGACCGATGCGAACGAGCCGCCTGCACCGGTAACCAGCAGAACGACGCCTGCGCTCTTGAGCGCTTCACCGGCAGACTTCTCCAGATTGCTGCGGCCGATGTACGGCAGGCTGACCAGGTATGCGCCCAGCGTGCCGAGCAGCATTGCGATCAGCTTATCGCCCAGGAAGGTGCAGATGACCGGCGGTTCTTCAAACATTGCGCCGCCCAGCGTACCGAACAGGATGCAGACAACCGGGATGATGATGGGCAGCAGCGACAGGAACATGCCCGGCTTGGGCTTGTTCGGGTCTTCTGCCTGACGGTTTGCGACCAGCTCGGCTGCAACCGTAGAGCTCTGGTTGATGTCCGTGGCATCGTTCCAGATACCGCGGTCGTGAATCTTAATGTAGATGAAGTTGGACACCATAACCGTGATGAAGCCAACCACAACACCAACGATCAGCATGATACCCAGGTCAAAGCCGAAAATGTCGGCCGCTGCCAGCGGGTTGGGCGTGGGCGGTACGACACAGTGCGCGGTCGTCGCACCGATGGTCAGACAGCCGGTGACGTAGCACATCTTCATGTCGATCTTGGAGGCAATGGTAATGCCGATCGGGATGAGGATAATGAAGGTAACGTCAAAGAATACCGGAATGGACAGGATGAAGCCTGCAACGCTCAGGCCCCAGATGGAACGCTTCTCCGGGAAGGCCGAAACCAGCTTGTCGGCAATCACAGACGCCGCACCGCTGTCGCTCATCAGCTGTCCGAGTATCGTACCAAAGCCGACGGGCAGACCGATACTGGTCATCATATTGCCGAAGCCTGACGAAATGGTGGACGCGGTGGTGAGCAGATCCAGACCGCCCGCCAGACCCATGACCAGACAGGCGATAACCATACCGATGGCCGCGTTGAGCTTGAGCACAATAATACAGAACAAAATAATCGCAATTGCAACAACCAGCGCCGCAATCAGCATACCGGGACTTGTCATATAATTTCCCCTCTTTTCTTTCTTTTTGGTTGGCTTGTTTACGCACAAATACCCAGCACCAGCCGGGCAGCGGTTTTCATCTTCCGGCCTCCTTTCCCCATTCTCACCTACGCCTGCACAGACAGCATTTCCGCACGATAACAATTGCCTGCAATCGGTCAGATTGCAGGCAATTTTTCCGTTCTTTTGCTTTTTTCGTGCGATTTCACCGAGCAATTCGTATTTAAGAACCCCGTTCTTATTGCTCTATATTATATCACGCCTTCCATAAGGTGTCAATCAATTTCCGTCAGATTGCACAATTTTCCCATTTTGTAACCTTTCCCTTTTTATCATTTGTTTCAGAAAGCCCAAATGGTAAAAAAGCGGCTGCATCCGGATATACCGGATGCAGCCGTAAAACAGATTACATTGCACAGAAAAGAATCGGTTTTGTCAATTTTTTACTGCTTGCCGTAGGTACGGTCGGTAACAGCCATCTTTGCGCACAGCTTGTAAGCGGTCTCGAATGCTGAAGTCGTGCAGGTGCCGGTACCAGCGATGTCGTAAGCGGTACCGTGTGCCGGGGTGGTGATGGCGTAGGGCTGGCCAGCTGCTACGGTAACACCGCGCTCGAAGCCCTTGAGCTTGAGTGCGATCTGACCCTGATCGTGGTACATGGTAACAACCGCGTCAAAGTCGCCCTTGAATGCGCGGATGAACAGGGTATCAGACGGGAACGGGCCGACGATGCTCTTGCCCTCAGCGTTTGCCTTAGCAACTGCGGGCTGCAGAACGTCGATCTCCTCACGGCCACAGGTGCCGCTGTCGCCGCCGTGCGGGTTGATTGCTGCGATTGCAACCTTGGGATCTTCATAACCTGCACGCTTGAGGGTCTCGTAAGCCAGGTTGATGGCGTCGCCTACGGTCTTGGGGGTCAGGTGCGCGCTGACATCCTTGAGCGGGATGTGGCTGGTTGCGCGGGAAGTCCACAGGCCGTCGAGTACGTTCATCTCGCCGTGCGGCTTGTCCATAACGCCGAGCTCCTGAGCAAACAGCTCGTGCTCGCTCTCGAAGTTGTAGCCGCCCTTCTTCATGGCTGCCTTGTTGAGCGGGCCGAAGCAGAAGCCTTCTACCAGGCCCTTCTTGCAGTAATCCATGATCATAACCAGGTTGTCTGCCTCTTCCTTACCGTTGACAGCCGAAACAACAGCGATCTCAACCTTGGAAGCGTCCAGGCTCTTGGTGTTGAGCAGAACCAGACCGGTCTCCTTCTTTGCCTCTTCAACAGCCTCTTCCATGGTCTCCTTGACCACGTAAGCGAAGTCCGAACCGGTATCCTTCATGCCGCGCTTGAGGACGCTCTCGTCACCGACGAGAATGGGCTTTGCGTGCTCCATCAGGAAGCCGTTTGCACACAGCTTTGCGATGATCTCGGGGCCGATACCGGCTGCATCACCGAGCGGAACTGCCAGGATGGGTTTTCCAGTGAACTGACTCATAATTCTTCCTCCAAATCTAATGAAAGTTCTGGGATATACACACAAAAGAGCGGTGTCTTTGTGCCCTGCCGCATCCAGTCGACTTACAGCGTCTTCTGGATGGAGCGGCAGCACGCGGTCGGAGCGCCGTTCTTTTTATAAACAACACCCTTCTTCATGACGAAGGATACATCTGCGAGCACTGCGGGGTCCTCCAGCGGATTGCCCTTGACCGCGATGATGTCGGCATCCGCGCCGGCGGTCAGCTCGCCCTTCTTGCCCGACAGGCGGGAAATGTAAGCCGCGTTGCTGGTAACACCCTTGAGGGCATCGCGCTTGCTTGCGCCCAGCTCGACGGTGTATACGACTTCCTTCCACAGCAGGCCGTGGTTTGCGTCGGTACCCAGTGCAAAGTGGATGCCTGCGCGTACCAGATTGCCCACGCACTCGCGCACGATCTCACGACCGGCACGCACGTTGCGCGCGTTGTTCTCAGACAGGTACTGCTCGCGGTCGGGATCGAGGTAGATACCGGTGGTCAGGTCGACCCAGCAGTCCGGGTGTGCCTTGAGCAGCTCGATATCTTCTTCGGATGCACAGTATGCGTGCTCGATGACATCAACGCCCTGCTCGACACAGTCGCGCAGTGCCTGACCGCCGATGCAGTGTGCCGCAACCGGCAGATGCAGGCGGTGTGCCTCCTCGACAACCGTGCGAATCTCCTCAGCCGACAGGAAAGACGGAATAAAATCCTGCTCGGTCGAGAATACGCCCGGAGTGGTGAAGATCTTGAGCAGCTTTACGCCCTTGGCAACGTTGGAACGCGCCGTACGGCGGAACTCCTCGACACCGGAGTGCGGTGCACCGATGTAGCCGCTGCCGTTCGAACCCTTCATGCCGACACCGGCAGGCAGGATGTCCGGACCAACCAGATTGCCTGCGTCGATTTCCTTCTTGAGCTTGAGATCGAGGTCGTGCTTCTCGCCCATGCAGCGCACGGTCGTGACACCGGACAGCAGATCGTCATACAGGCCTTCCTCGGCCAGCAGGGTCAGCTTGCACTCGGTAGCCGTACCCAGAATCTCCAGATGGTTGGACTTGCGGGCATCAATGCTCAGATGATTATGACCCTCGATCAGGCCGGGCAGAACGGTCTCGTCCTCGAACGCGATGCATTCAGCCTGTGCGCGATCTTCCTCGGTCAGCTGCTCGGCAGGTACAACCTTAACAACCTTGCCGTCTTCTACGACAACCGCACCGTTCTGGATCTCTTCCAGTTCCGAACCAGCCAGCACAGTGCGCGCGGTGATAATTTGCTTCATTGTACATTCCTCCCGTCTTTATTTGCAGGGTATTTTATGAGGTTTACTCCTCCAGGTTTGCAAGCTCACGGCGCTTCTTGCCGCGCTTCTCAAACCACTTGTCGCTCCACTTCGCCAGGAACGATACCATCAGCGGGCACAGGATCGCAGTGATAACGACGCTCGCTGCGATCTGTGCGGTTGCTGTCTCAACCTGCGGTTCAAACGTCGGGTCGGAAGCCGCGATGGATGCAGGCGTGGTCGCCGCAACACCTGCCGTTGTACCGATCGCCGCACCCATCGGGTCGGGACGGCGGCGCAGCAGGCTGTAGATGATGAAGGACAGCACGCCGGTAACCAGCAGAGTCATCAGACCGAGCACAACGCCCGAAGCACCAGCAGCTGCGATGTTGAACAGGTTCATGCCTGCGCCCAGGGTGAAGCCGTTGAAGGGCGGCAGGACGATCATGCCGTGCGCCAGGATCTTGCGCCACTCATGGTCGAGGTTACCAACGATGAAGCCCAGGATCATGGGAACCATGCAGGCGATCATGTCCTTGGCCGGGAAGGTGCCCATGCCGGCAGCACCCAGTGCGATCATGGTGAAGAACGGGCCGTCGTTGAGCGCCAGGATAGAAGTCGCACCGACGTCGCTCTCCTCACCGTACTCACCAGCCAGGGTCGCATAGATAACGCCGTTGGAGTTGGTGACCGCACCGATGATCGCCAGCGAGCTCAGACCCAGCAGGCCTGCTTCGCCGAACAGAACGTTCAGCAGGATGCCCAGGCCAAAGCCCAGGAAGAACTTTAATGCAGTCAGGACGACGCCGACATATACCGTGCGTCCTGCCATTTTTACGTCGATCGTAGCACCGCTGCAGAACAGGAACAGACCGATCAGGGTCTGGATACCGCCCTTAAACAGGCCGGTGGTAAAACCGCCGATGGTCAGAATGTCCGGGAAAAAGGTGTTGATGATGCAGCCCAGCAGAAGCGGAATAACCATAACACCAGCGGGAAACTTCTTCATGGTTCCCAGAATCCGTACTTTACCTAACATCTTGAAAATCTCTCTCTTTCGTTGTCGTTTTTTGATATTTTGGGCAACGCAGAGTTTTGTCCGCATCCTCACGGACAGGAACTCCCCTTTTTTGTGTCAATACAGACGTCGCATGACCACCCAGTCACGCGCTTTAATCGTTTGCGGGAACCTCCGGCCGCAAACCAGCCTTCTCACCTCCATACAGTCGGAAAATTTTGCCCCCCATCCATACCGGAAACCATGCCGGTTCCCTGCGCGGATGAGTAACCCAAACCGCAGCATCAAAATACCGCTGCGATTTTTTGCCAAATCGGCGCATTCGCTCTTACACCCGAAAAAAGCAACGTATATTCCCCTTAAAAAAGATAACACGCTGCTCGTTTCTTTGTTGGTGTGAGAAATCCGACCGCGCCGGACCGCTCGGTCCAAGCACAGCTGATTTTGAGAATTTTTGCGCCACAAGACCCCTTTCTGCACAAACAAACTTGCTGTCAAAAAAGGGGAATTCTTGTATTGGATTTATTATAACACAAAGCTGTTCGGTTTTCAAACCATAATTTGTGATGCAGAACCGTGCATATGAAAAATGAACAGAGACGCTGTGACGTCCCGATATAAATTTTGTCATATGTTGGACAATTTCACATGATTGATTGCAAAAAGAAACAATGTTTGATAAAATATAAGACAGTAATAATACCATGTAATTTTTTGGAAGGGGAAATGTGATAATGGCGCAAGAGCTGCATCGTGCCACAGCTCGGGTGTTGGATATTCTGGAGTGTTTATCCGCTTCATCTGACGGTATGACGCTGACCGAACTGGCGCAGGCACTGGGTGCACCCAAGAGCAGCCTGTTCCCGATCGTTCACACCTTGGAGGAACGACAGTATTTACAGCAGCATTTCGGAACCACCCGCTACACAATCGGCCCGAGCTCGATGGTTCTCGGAACGGCCTACGCCGCAAACAGCGGTATGGCCGCATTTATTGATGTCATCAAAAAGGTCGTTGCAACCTGCCAGGAGACCTGCCAGTTCGGCGTTCTCGATCAGGGCAACGTTCTGTACATCGCCAAGGAGGACTCTCCCGAGGCGATCCGCATGATTTCCAAGGTCGGCAACCGCCTGCCCGCAAACGCGACCGCGATCGGCAAGGCGCTTCTGAGCGGACTGAGCAACAGCGAAGTGCGTGCCCTGTACCCGGACGGTCTGCCCCGTCTGACCGACCACACCATCACCAATATGGACGTTCTGCTGGACGAGCTGGATGCCATCCGCCGTGGCGATATCGCCACCGAGCGCGAGGAATCCACCCCGCAGCTGGCCTGCTGGGCACTCCCGCTGTGCCGCGGCGGCAAGGTCTTTGCCGCACTCAGCGTATCCGTCCCGCTCTTCCGCTGCGAGCCCAAGAAGATTTCGCTCATCTACCACAGCCTGCAAGAGGCCAAGACCAAGATGGAGCAGCTGGCGGAAATGCAAAACTTCGGCATCTAACCTTATATATAATAGGTATCCGCCAATTTTCGTGTCGTGCGTCAGCCTGCTTTCCTGTCACACACACTTTCCCTGCATTCTAAATACCCTGTATCCTTTCGATACAGGGTATTTTTTTGCACAGAACGATAAACACCCCGCTTGAGAGAGTCAACAAGCAGGGTGTCCATCATATGTAGTAGAAATAGGATGTGGGCAATATTTATTTGAGCGATACGGTCTGCATCTGCTGGGGCGTGAGCTTTTCGAGCACGCCGGATGCCGCCTGAATCGCAGGGCCGGTCAGCACAGCCGACAGCACCGTACCGATGCCAACCACGCCGCCGAGCGCCAGACCGATGGCCAGCTGTACCACGTCATAGATGATGCGCACAGCGCGGTAGGGCAGTTTTTTCTGCCGGGTGAACAGCCAGACCGAAAGGATATCATTGGGCGCCATGCCCATGCTGGCAAGATTGACCATCGCAACGCCGGTGCCGACGATGATGGGTGCAAGCATGACGCACAGCACGCGCATCAGCAAGCCGGCATGTGCCAGCTGCGGCTGCAAGAAAATTTCACACAGGTTCATCACCATGCCGATCAGAACCGTACCGCCAAAGGTACCGATTCCGATGAGCGGGCGGCTGACAAAAATCAGCAGCGCCAAGAATATAAACTGAATCAGGCTGCTCGTCGTACCGATCGCCAGCCCCAGCACGCCCGACACACCCTGCACCATCAGGTTAAACGCGTCTGCGCCCAGTCCGCTGTACACATACAGCGCACTGCCGAAGGCTGAAATCATGAACCCTGCGCACATGAGCAAGGTTCTGTATAGATTGAGCTTTGTAAATTTCATCTGTCCTCACTCCTTTTTGCAGTGTCTATCTTACAAAAGCTGTGTTACAATGAACATACACTTTCTTGTGCGGAACGAAAAAATGCCATATTTCCACATGGATTTTCTTGCGGTTCCGTCGATCTGCTTTTTACCATGCAAAAAGGAGCTCTCACAACATGAAATCAACCCATTCCTCCAATCATCAGGTTATCTTTTTCCCGCAGGAGGTACAGACCTTATTCCCCGGTCATCCCAGTCTTTACCGCATCAGCTACCAGGATTGGACCAACGGATACCAGCAAATCATGCACTGTCACGCCGATATCACCGAGATTTTGCTGCTGCTCGCAGGCTCCGGGCATTACTCGATCGGCGCACAGCGCTACCCCATTCGCGCGGGTGACGTCATTCTGTGCAACGGCGGTGTAGTGCACGACGAGTTCCCCAAAACCCACGAAACCTATCAAACCATCTGTCTGGGCATCAAGGGCTTGCAGCTGCCCGATCTGCCGCCCAACCACATCATCGCGCACAATAAAACCCCGATTTTCCACCGTCCGGCACAGTTTGACGACCTCTCCGCCCTCTTACAGATCATTCTGCGGCAGGCCGACCAGCAGGCGCCTTTGTACCTGCACATCTGCCAGCAGCTCATGCTGTCGGTGCTCAAACTGACCGAGCAGATGATTCGCGAATACGGTACCGAGAACAACAGCCAGCAAAATGAACTGTGCGCACAGGTCGAAGCCTACATCTACACCCACTATCAGCAGGATCTGACCATCGAGCAGCTGGGAAAACTCTTTTTTGTCAGTCCCTACCACCTTGCGCACGTCTTCAAACAGCACACCGGTTACACGCTCAAGCAATATATTCTGCGCCGCAGAATCGGAGAAGCGCAGGATCGTCTGTCTTACTCCTCGGACAGCATTACCCAGATTGCCCGCGAAGTCGGCTTTGAAGATTCGGCTTACTTCTCCCGTATTTTCACCAAATACGTCGGCATGTCGCCCAAATTTTACCGCGAATACCGCACGGGGTCCGACGAGTGAGCAAGAATCTCTAACCAAAAACGGTCACTTTCTCTGGCACACACCTGATCCCGCAAGATTGTCCAACCTTGCCCGTGCCTTTCGTCCCGCACTGTGCAACGTGCAAAAAAGCATTGCATTCGCGGGCGCCTTATACTATAATAGGCTCGTAGCATAAACGCACAAAAGTGCGATCTTTTTGAGCAGGAGTGTTGTGACTTATGTCCAGATTTACATTACCCAGAGACCTTTATCACGGAGAAAATGCGCTGGAAGCGCTCAAAACCCTGACCGGTAAGCGCGCTGTCGTTGTTGTTGGCGGCGGTTCCATGAAGCGCTTCGGCTTCCTCGACAAGGTAGAAGCTTATCTCAAGGAAGCAGGCATGGAAGTCAAGCTGTTCGAAGGCGTTGAGCCCGATCCCTCGGTCGAGACCGTTATGAAGGGTGCAGCTGTCATGCGCGAGTTCCAGCCCGACTGGATCGTTTCCATCGGCGGCGGTTCTCCGATCGATGCTGCAAAGGCAATGTGGGCATTCTACGAGTACCCCGATGTGACCTTCGAGGATCTGTGCATCCCCTTCAACTTCCCCACCCTGCGCACCAAGGCAAAGTTCTGCGCAATTCCGTCCACCTCGGGCACCGCGACCGAAGTCACCGCATTCTCGGTTATCACCGACTACGAGAAGGGCATCAAGTATCCGCTCGCTGACTTCAACATCACCCCCGATGTTGCGATCGTCGATCCCTCGCTGGCTGAGACCATGCCCAAGAAGCTGACCGCGCACACCGGTATGGATGCAATGACCCACGCAATCGAGGCTTATGTATCCACCCTGCACTGCGATTACACCGATCCGCTGGCGCTGCACGCCATCGAGATGATCAGCGCCGACCTGATTCCGTCCTACAACGGCGATATGACAGCTCGCGCTCGCATGCACAATGCACAGTGCCTGGCTGGTATGGCATTCTCCAACGCGCTGCTCGGCATCGTGCACTCTATGGCACACAAGACCGGCGCAGCTTACACCGGCGGCCACATCGTTCACGGCTGTGCAAACGCAATGTACCTGCCCAAGGTCATCCGCTTCAACGCCAAGGAGCCCGCTGCAGCTGAGCGTTATGCAAAGATCGCGAAGTTCCTGGGTCTGGCTGGCACCACCACCGACGAGCTGGTTGACGCACTGATCGCACACATCCAGGAGATGAACCGCGCACTGGACATCCCGACCTGCATCAAGGACTACGAGGGCGGCATCATCGACGAGCAGGAGTTCCTCGACAAGCTGCCGTCGGTTGCTGAGCTGGCTGTCGGTGACGCCTGCACCGGTTCCAACCCGCGCTCGATCAACCCGGAACAGATGGCAAAGCTGCTCAAGTGCTGCTTCTACGACACCGAGGTCGATTTCTAAGATTTCTTTTGATCGGCAAAAAAGTCCCGTATCACAGATACGGGACTTTTCTTCTGTCCGTCCGGGGCTTGCGTTTATGCGCAAATATGCTACACTGTATTCATCAAGATTTGTTTTAGAAAGGCATTGGCATGGGAGTTTTGAAATACGCAATCCTTGGATTGCTCAACCGCCAAAAAATGACCGGATATGACATCAGCCGCGCATGCGACACCAGTCTCTTCGAGTTCTGGAACGCCAAGCACAGCCAGATCTACCCCGAGCTCAAAAGTCTGACCGAAGCCGGTCTGGTCGAGTACGAGATCGAGATCGCGGGCAATGTGCTGCAAAAAAAGCTCTATTCCATCACCCCGGCCGGTCGGGAGGCGTTTCAAGCCTGGGAACTGACCCGCCACAAGCCGCGTGGTGTGCCCAAGGATGAATTCCGCTTGCAGCTGTTTTTCTCGGACAGCATCCCCTCCGAGCAGCGGCTTGCGCTGCTGAACGCCGAACTTGAGGCGCACACCGAGCGGCTGGCCCAGCTGCACGACGATCTGAACAAGTTCGACGGCATCCCGCCTTCCGACGACTGCGCATTCTGCGACTATATGGTGCTGCTCGGTGCGATCAAGCGCGAAGAGGCCAGCTGCGACTGGCTGGAAACCTGCATCGACCTGTGCCGCGCCCGCGCGTGACCTTTTTTCCCCTGACCGTATCTCGGTCGGGGGATTTTTTTGCGTTCACGGGTGATGCCTTAAACATGTAATAATTGACATGTTATTTTTGGGATGCTATCATAGAAATGGTAAAATAGGAGGTATCTGCATGAAGGAAACACAACATAAGTTGAAACGCTATCTTGTCTTTCTGCTCGGACTGTTCGTAAACTCGCTGGGCGTGGCGCTCATCACCAAGGCCGACCTTGGTACGTCGCCGATCTCGTCCATCCCTTACGTACTCAGTCTGAGCTTTCCCTTCTCTCTGGGTCAGTTCACCATCTTTTTCAGCATCCTGCTCATCGTGCTCCAGCTCGTCATCCTTGGACGCAATTTTAAGGCCGAACACCTGCTGCAGATTCCGGTCTCGCTGGTTTTCGGCTATTTTATCGATCTGTGCATGCTGCTCCTGTTCTTCGTCCAGCCCGCAGCCTATGTGCTCAAGATCCTCTATCTGCTCGTCGGCTGTATCGTGCTGGGCATCGGCGTGTACATGGAAGTGCTGGCCAACGTCATCATGCTGCCCGGTGAGTCCTTCGTCCGCGCAGTGGTTTTCCGCTGGAAGACCGAATTCGGTGTGACCAAGGTCGCGTTCGATGTGTCCATGGCGGTCATCGCGGGCGTTCTGGGCATCGTCTTGACCGGTCACCTCAACGGCGTGCGCGAAGGTACGGTCATCGCCGCCCTGCTCGTCGGCTTCATCGCCCGTCTGATCGGCAAAAAGCTGTCCTTCCTGCCCGAAATGCTGTTCGGTGCAGCACCGGCTGAGGCCAAGCAGGCACCCCAGCCCACCGCCGAGGAGCCGATCTGCATCGCGGTTGGCCGTCAGTTCGGCAGCGGCGGTCACGACATCGCCAAAAAGCTGGCCGACCGTCTGGGTTTTGCCTTCTATGATGAGGAACTTATCCAGATGGCTGCCGGCACAACCGGTTATCAGCCCGAATTCATCGCAAAAACCGAGGAAAAGATGTCTCACAGCCTGCTCTACGATCTGGTGAGTGAGATGTACAGCTATTCCGACCAGTACCAGCCGCCCAAGGACAACATCTTTGAGGCCGAGGTCAAGAGCATCCGCGAGGCCGCGCAGAAAAACAGCGTCATCGTTGGCCGCTGTGCCGACTGGGTGCTGCGGAACAATCCGCGCTGTGTCCGCGTCTTTCTGCACGCGCCGCTCGATTACCGCATCCGCACGGTCATGCAGCGCGAGCACCTGACCGACGAAAAGGCGGCCAGACACCACATCCAGCAGACCGACAAGCAGCGCGCCGACAACTATCGCTACTACACCCGCACCATCTGGGGTGCGTCGGCAAACTATCACCTGTGCATCGACACCTCGCTGGGTGAGGATTACGTCGAAAACCTGATTCTCGGTCTGGTTGACCGCATCAAGGCCGATCCCGCAAAAAAGTAAATGAAAAAAAGCGTCCCAAACGGGACGCTTTTCTTATTTTATGCTGCCTGTGCAGGTGCTTCGACTGTGATTGCCTGGTACAGCAGGCTGAATGCCTCTGCGCGGGTGATCTGATCGTTGGGCTGGAGGGTGCCGTCGGTATAACCGCTCAGGCTGCCCTGAGCCGCCATGCCTGCCAGCGCGCTGACTGCCCAATCGGGAATATCAGCTGCGTCGGTGAAGCCGTCCAGTACCGAATGGTCATCGGACGATACCTTGCAGGCGCGTGCGATCATGGTGATGATCTCGGCGCGGGTCGCGTAGTCGCTGCCGCACAGATAACCGAACTCATCGCCCTGCAGGATGCCTGCATCCTTAGCCGCTGCCAGTGCGCCATACGCCCACTCGGACGAGCGGTCGGCAGCGTCCAGCTTGGTGTCTGCCTTGGGCTGGATACCCAGCATGGTGTTCATGACCCAGATCATTTCCTCGCGGGTGATCTTGTCATCCGGACGGATACGACCCTCGGCATCGCCTTCGAGCACGCCCTCGGCCATCATCGCGCGGATGGTCTTGGCTGCCCAGTGGCTGTCGTCCACATCCCAGCCCGCTTCCTTGGTCTGCTCGAGCTTGGTCTCGGTGGTGGTCTCAGTCGTAGTCTCAGTCGTAGTCTCAGTCGTGGCTGCGGTGCCGGTCTGGGTGGTCTCGGAAGAAGCTGCGGTCTGCTCGACCGGCTTGCCCTCGTCCACTTCGCCTGCGTAGTTGTCAAAATCCTCGCTCAATGCGCGGTATGCATCCGAAGACTGGTGACCTGCGCCGTCTGCAAAGGTGCCCTTTGCCCAGTCTGCGTAGGTGTTCCATGCTGCGGTGCTCTCGCCTGCCTTGAGGGTGTAGGTGTACAGAACCGGAATGTCGGTCTGCTCGGTGCCCAGATTCGAGGTGAACTTGGTGATGATGCGCACATACTTGCCCTCGCCTGCGCCGGTCAGGTCGATGGTGTTCTCGCCGGTCTTGAGGTCGAATGCCTTGGAGCCCGAAACGGTCTTGCCGTCCTTCGAGAACTCAACGGTCGCCTGAATCGCCGACTTGCCCGGGATCTCTGCCTTGTACGCCAGGGATGCCGGTGCGCCGGAGATCTCTGCCCACTCGGTCGTATGCGTACCGGTCTGGACAATGTTCTTGGGGTCAAAGTTCAGCCACAGCACCAGATCGTCGCTCTTCGGGCCTGCTGCGCTCGGTGCATCGGCTACCGCTGCAACCTCTGCCTCGGTCAGCTTGCTCTGGTACATACGTGCCTGCGATACCTCACCGGCCAGCATGGTGCGGTCAACACCGCGGCCGCGGTTGGTCAGCAGGGCGCCGGTGTACGAGAAGCCGATATAGGTGGATGCGCCCGGCCAGTTCTTGATCTCGGAATCGAATGCCGGTGCATCAATGTGGCCGCTGTTGTACTTGTTCTGGTAGGAATCGCCGCCGGTCGTGCGGTCAAAACCGCCGACGTACTGTACCCACTCGCCCTTCTTGATGCCAGCGTTCGGGTCTGCGTCGTCATCGTTCCAGAAGAATTCGCCGTTGTCGTTGTTAAAGCCGATGCCGACCGTGACCTTACCGGTTGCACGGACTGCCATGCGGTACAGGTAGTTGGTGCCCCAGCCGATGGACACGCCCTTGGTCATGAGCGGGTTGTGATCGCGGCCGTTCGGGGTCAGGGTATTGATACCCGTGCCCTCGCTGACCGGCAGCTTGGCCCATACCATACCGGTGATGCCGTTGTCGATGGTGAAATTCTGGTTGTCGGGAATCTCAACGTAATCCTTATCGCCGTCCAGAATAATGGTGCCGTTGCCCTTGTCATCGGTGCCGATGGTCGGTGCACCGTGCAGGTAACCGTTATTGCCCTTGCCCGACTGGTCGATGACCATGGGCATGCCCTGAATGGAACCCTCGATGTAAACGGTCTCGGGTGCGGAATCGCCGATGCGGACAGCGAACTCGCCAGCCTGCTCGAACTGATAGGTGAACTCGCAGGTCTTGACCTCGCCGGCCTTGAGCGTATACTGCTTGCTCAGGGTGGCCTCGTCGCCAACGTACAGGGTCGCCGTTGCGGTGCCGTCCTCGTTGCCGATGTTGGTGATATCGGCCTTGATGTTGAGGATATCGCTGCCAATGTCGCTGACCTCACCGTTACCCAGCTTGGTGCGGACGTTGGTATAGGAGAAGGTTGCCGGACGGAACTGGACTTCGATGTCCTTGGACACGTCTGCGACCTTGACCGTGTGCTTGCCGATCTCGGTCAGGGTGACCGTACCGCTCAGCTCGATGGACTCACCGGGCTCAAGGGTCTTGACGCCGTTGGACGATACACGCACCGGCTCACCCGAAGTGGACAGGCCGCTGTCGCTCTCGAGATCGCCGTAGATGTACTTGATCGTGCCGTTGTCATCGACCGGGATGACAGCCGCTGCCATGCCCTTGCCGGTGTTGGTGATGGTCGCGGAGATCTCGATCTCGCTGTTGCACGGAACCGGGCCGGACTGAATGGAAATGTTGCTGTATGCAAGCTGCTGCTTGTCCACAGCGGTGACGGTCGTGCCGACGACACCGCCGTTTGCCATGTTCTGGGTGGTCAGAACGCCATCCTTGATGGTGTGGGCCATGTAGCTGCCCTTGGCGCTGACCGCACGGGAATCCTGATGGGTCAGGTAAATGGTACCTGCACCGACGGTCGGCTGATCGGATACCGCACGGGCGTAGCTATGGGTATGACCGGCCAGCATCATATCGACGTGACCTGCCTCCGCGACCGATGCAATGTGCATCTTGGTGTAGGGGTCGGAGATCGGATGGTGCATGACCAGAATGCGGAAGGCCTTATCCTGGTTCTTGGACAGGTCGTCCTTCAGCCACTGAACAGACTTTTCGATCTTGTCCGCAGTCGCAGCGTCCATCTTGCCGCCCGAAGTCTCGGCGTTCATCTGGAACAGCGCCCACGGGTTGCTGTCCATCAGGTCAAAGTGTACGTTGCCGTAGTCAAAGGAAATGTTGCCCGCGACCGCAGAGCCGTACTCCTCGGTCTGGGTGTCGATGACGTACATGTCGAAGTAATCGCTGAAATCGTGGTTGCCGCAGGCGTAAACCACCGGATGATTGTGGATAAATTCGCCGCTGTTGAACCAGAATGCGTACTGCTCCTTCTGGGTACCGGTACCCTCGACCATATCACCGCCGTGGATGATGAAAGCCGGGTCATAGTCGGCAACCGCAGCGTCAAACGTCGCCTTGGTGTCAAACTTATGGGTGTCGGTGATCGAGATATAGCGAATCTCGGTCGGGTTCTCTTCCAGCGTGCGGAAGGTTCCGCGGCTCACTTCGCCGTTTGCCAGCGCTACCTCGTAGTAATAGCGCGTGCCCGGGGTCAGTTCGGAGAACTTGTACCTGTAGATATTGGTCTGTACACCGCCGTAGGCCGGTGCTTCCGGGTCACGCTCGACCGTGACCGCATCGCCCAGCGCATTGGCATCGGTGCCGAACCGGATGGTCGTCGGCTCGCTGCCGCTGGTCTCCCAGACTGCGACCATGCTGGTCGTCTTGGGCGCCAGCAGGTACGGCCCGATCACAAAACCGGAAGCCGTGTCCGCTGCGAACGCCGCGGGAATCATGGCCAGTACCATAACCACGGTCAGCAGCAGGCTGAGCAGGCGTTTGAGATGCTGATTTCTTGCTCTCATGCGTTTTTTCATCCCTTCTCTGAATAACTATGAACCCATGCGGCTCATGATTGGTATAGTATAACAGAGGGTTTTCCTTGCCGCAACCTATTTTTTGTTCAAATTTCTCTATTTTTATTTGTTTTGCAATAAAACTGTGCACTTTTTTTGTACCAAAAGTTAATTTTTATTTGTTTCATCCCCAGAGTTGCATCCTGTATTTCTTGCAATTTTCATACTTTGGTCTATACCTCTAGCAAAATACACAAAAATTTACCCCCGCGGTTTTTGTACCGCGAGGGCAGCATTTTACAGGGAAAATCGCTCGATTGTGCGCCGCAGCGCCTCATTAAAGTACGGGAAATCGTGTACGCCGTCCCAATGTTCGAACACCGCGTCGATTCCCAGCCCGGCAAGTGACTGCAAAAAGCGCTCGTGATCGGGATAGAATCCGTCCTGCCGTCCGCAAGTCAGATAGAGCGTCGGCAGCGGACTGCCTGACGCCTTGGTACGCTCGGCCAGTGCCAGCAGATCGTTTTCCGGCGTCCATGTCAGATCATCCCCAAAGATGGCGGCAAAATCGCGCGGCATCTGCACGCCCCAGCCGTCCATACCGTGCTCGCGTGCGTCATCTAAACCTTCGCGCAGCAGCAGACAGCACGAGGAAAACGCGCCGCACAGTCCGTACTGTTCGGGACGGAACAGCGCACATTTGAGCGCACCATAACCGCCCATCGATCCGCCCAGAATTACCGTGTGATCGCGGTCAGCCGATACCCGAAAGACATTGCGCACGATGGTCGGCAGCTCGTCCGCGATATAGGTAAAATACCGCTGGCCGTACTGCATGTCGGCATAAAAACTGCGCCCGACTTCGGGCAAAACGTAGATCGATCGTCCGTGCTCGGCATAGAACGGGAGCATGGTGTAGTCAAGCCAGGTTTTATTGTTGCCGCACAGCCCATGCAGCAGATATACCACCTGATAGGGCTCGTCTTTCAGGTCGTTCGGCGTGATGATGGTAATATCGGTGTCCATTTCCAGAACATTTGAATATACCGTACCGCTGAGTCTCATAAAATTCTCTCCTTTTTTGGCTGGAATAGCTCGTTTTTATGATCGTTTTGGCCTCTTAAGCCATTCCAGCTGATACAATGCACAGCCTCATAGTCTCATCTCCTATTCTGTCTTCGGGTCACGCCTGAGCATGCTTACTTGACCGGCCGATATCCGGCATCGGCAATCAGCGCATGGTCAAACATTTCATGCATAGCGCATTCGTAATCGCGCAGGCGCTTGGCCTTGCGAATCTTTTTGAGCACTTTTTCACTGTCTTCAAACAGACAATGCAGGTAAAACCACAGTTCTTTCATCTTAAACAGCACCGGTGTCTCGCCCGACAGCGTCTCACGGTACGCGGTGTACAGTTCGTCGTGGAAACCGCGCAGACGAGTCTTGTCCAGTATGCCCTTGCCGCGAATCTGGTTGCCGAGATTGGGGTTTGCAATCCAGCCGCGTCCCATCATCACGCGCTCGACGGTCGGGAAGGTCTGGCGGAATCGCTCGTAATCGGAGACGGTGAACAGATCGCCGTTATAACAGACCGGATGGCGGCAAGCCGAGAGCGCCGCAGAAAAGGCTTCTAAGTCCGGCGTGCCGGTGTAGAAATCCTTCTGCACCCGGGCGTGAATGATGACCTCGGACAGCGGATAGCGGTTGTAAATATCTAAAATTCGGGGAAATTCGTCGGATGACTGCAATCCCAGACGGGTTTTGACCGAAATCTTGCCCGAAAATCCGTTGCAGACCGCGTCCAGAAAGCGGTCGAGTTCCTCGAGATCGGTCAGCATGCCCGCGCCCTTGCGCTTGACGATTACCGTGCCTGACGGACAGCCGAAATTCAAATTGACTTCGTCATAGCCCTGCTTTTGGAGCACATCGAGTGCCCACAGACAGTGTTCGGCATTGTTGGTCAATAGCTGGGGGATGATGGTCAGACCCGTATTATTTTCGGGGAGAACGTCGTTTTTCTCGCGGGATGTGAATTTATAGGTCTGATTCGGGGTCAAAAACGGGGTAAAATAGCGATCGGCCGCACCGAACCAGCGCGCATGCGCATTGCGGAAGCGATAGCCGGTAATGCCCTCGAGAGGAGCAAAGGAAAGCTGCATAAAAGGACTCCTTTTCGGGTTAGAATGGTCGGACTTCCCGCCCGCAGGCGAAATCGGGGTCCAGGGGACGAGTTCCCTGGCGCGATCCAGCCGCGCAGGCTGGCCGCTGTCCGCAGACAGCGGAATCCCCTCTTGAAACCCGGTGTCCGCCCCGGGTTTCAACAAAAACATAAATTTTTGAAATCGCCGTCCGAGGACGGCGATTTTTATTTGGCTTATTTTAGTTGATTCCGGTCGCTGACCGGAATCAAAAAGGGAGTTTCGCCCGTTGCACTCATTTTATCCGCGCACAGCGCGGGAATGAGGATAGTGACCTACGGGCCGACGGGCGACTCAGGGCTCTGCCCTGAGAACCCGCAGCCTTTGAAAAGGCTGGCGAAACTTTCCGTGAGGGGTGCGGCGAACACGATTAAGTGTTCGTTTTCGCCTTCTGAATCTCGTCCAAAATCTTACTCCGGGTATCATCAAACAACAATGCCTGATTATGTCTGAAGTATGCCTCGCAGCCGCAATTCTGAATATACCACGCAGTATAGGGATTGGCGGTCAACTCGGTTGCAAACAGCACCATTTCCTGACTCTCGCCGGTCGCCTGCTCCAAAAATGCAAATGCGTTGTCCAAGCTCTGGCCTGCCGTCGTGACACTCTCGGCTCTTTTTGCGGTCTGTGCGCCGAACTGGGTACGCAGTACATCAAACGCCTTGTCATTATCGCTCTCATTCTCACGCTCAACCGCGTGCAGGTACTGCTCGAGTTGAGCAATTTCCAGCTGCAAGCGGCGCTTGCGCTCGGTATCCAGCGTACCCGATGCGCGGCCGCTCTCGAGTTCCTTTGAATGATCTTCGATGATGGCCGTGAGTGCCTTTGCGACCGGTGCGGTGGTCAGTGCACCCTTCACGCGGGTCAGATCGGCGTACAGGGCATCGGTCAGTGCGTCCATGCGCTGCGCCGCGTGAGCATGCTCAGACAGTCGGGACAAAATGAGGCCGATGACACTCAGTTTTTCGTCAAACGGTGCGGCGGCGAACTCAGATGCGCGTACCGCTTCCCACTGTCCGGCGACAATCTCATCGACACGATAAACGCGCTGGTATTTGCGGTACAGCTCGAGATAGTTTGCGAAATCCTTGGCGATGCGCGGCAGCTGGATATACTGACCGACAACCTCGCGGTCGACCGGCAGGTCGAGGGCTTCGTAGGTGGTGAGCAGTGCGGACAAGTCCTCCCAGCCGCGTGCGGTCGCGAACTGCAAGCCGTCGGCTGCCGCCTCGATCTTATAAAAGTTGTCCGGTCGGATGTCCAGATAGGAAATCACCGCGCTATGCAGGCCGCGCTGATATGCGTATTCCTTCCAGACCTGGTAGTCCTCCTGCACGTCGATGCGCTTGACGCGGTCGAGTGTGACCACATCGAACTCACGCACCGACTTATTGTACTCGGGCGGGTTGCCCGCCGCGACAATCACCCAGCCCTCGGGCAATTTCTGGTTGCCGAAAGTCTTACACTGCAAAAATTGCAGCATCATCGGGGTCAGCGTCTCAGAAATGCAGTTGATCTCATCCAAAAACAGGATGCCCTCGCGCACGCCCGTGCGCTCCATGAGGTCGTACACCGAAGCCAGAATCTCGCTCATGGTGTAGGACGTAACCGCGTATTCCTGTCCGTCGTAGGTGTGATGGTCGATATAGGGCAGGCCGAGCGCGCTTTGTCGGGTATGATGGGTAATCGTATAGGCGATCAGACCCACACCGGTTTCGGCTGCAATCTGCTCCATGATCTGCGTCTTGCCGATGCCCGGAGGGCCCATCAGCAAGATGGGACGCTGGCGCACAGGCGGAATCTGGTACTCGCCGAACGCGTCGCGGGCAAGGTAGGCTTTGATGGTATTGGTAATCTCCTGTTTGGCTCGTTTGATGTTCATGGGTTCCCTCCGGTTTCCAGTGTGTCGGGGTCGAGTACCACGCGAATGCCCCAGGGCGGAACGCGCTCGGGGTACCCCTGACCGGCCAGCATGACAAAGGCTGCGTCATACGGCGGTCTTTTGCTCGGGTAGAGCCCTAGGCCGTCGGTAAAATACAGAATGCCGCGCAGACGGTGGAATGCACCCGCCTTTTGCAGCTCGGTCACGCGGTCAAAGACCGGCCGGAAGTCGGTCGCACTCTGGCCGATCAGCGTAAAATGCTCCATATAGTCAGCAAGCTCGCGTGCGCTGCGGATGTGCTGCTCGGCGCGAATCTGGTCGTCACACTGGATGATATACAGGTTGATTTGACGGAAAAAGCTCTCGGTATCCTTCAAAATACCGTAGGTGTAGGACAAAAACTGTCGGACAAGGTCGCCCGAAGTCGACATCGAGGTGTCGATCGCGACGACAAAGTCGGAAATGCGCTTGACTTCCCGCGTTTCCAGCGGCTCGATGAGCGGCATATTGCCATAGCGCCGCAGGCCGTAGGCGTAGTAGCCATAGTCGAAGCTGTCCGCGTCCACGCCCATTTCCTCGCCGACCACGGCGAAGCGGTGCAGAAAGGCACGGTAATTGTCGGTCGGCTGGGTCTCGACGCGCAGCTGCTCGGTGATGGCCTGTCCGCCGGTCGCGGACTCGCTCATGACCGTCTGCATGCCGGTCTGCACGCGCTCGGCGACACGCGGCCACGGGTCGTCCTGCTCCTGCTCGTTTTCGGCCTTCTCCCACAGGCTGTGGTCGTCCTGCGCAAACTCCCGTGCGTAGGTCGCGCGGTCGTACTCGGACAGCGGTTCCCGCCGGAACTGGCGATAGATCGCGCCCGCGGTCAGCACCGGCATGTGCGATTTGAGCGTGCGGTAGAGATGGCTGCGGCGCACGCTGGGCGTGGATGGCGACAGGCAGGCATAGTCCATCTCATCGAGAATGCTCTCGACCGCAATGTCACAGCACAAATCCCACAGCTCGCCGTCCCGACCCTTGCGGCCAGCTGGATGACGCAGCAGGCAGTGCAAAATGACGTGCAGAAAGGCGCGGCAGGTCAGACTGCGCGCCCGCTCGTAGCGTGAGGCCAGCCACGCGCCGTTATAATAGAGCACCTTGGTGTCGGTCGCGAGCGTCGGCGTGTCGAATCCCTCTGCAAAGGGCAGCGCACACAGTGCCGCGTCCAAAAACGGTAGATTGAGGTATAATTCATTGCGGGCAGCGGTCAAAATTTCGCGCCCGATGGTCTGCCAGTCGGCACCCATCCGCTTCCCCTCCTTTACAGGTCATAGGTCTTTTGCATGAGCGGCGCAGCGCGTCCCGCCGAGCGGTCAAGCGCGGCCAGCAGCAGCGCGAGCGCTTCGGTCTGCCCCATCTGCCGCGCAAGGTCGCAGGCGGCAGACAGGCCGGAACGGTCGAGCACGCCGAACGACAGCAGCGCCGACAGACCGGGCACGTCCCGACTGTCTAAGAGCGTGCGCACGGCATCGGTCGGATGCTCGCGCAGACAGGTCAAATAGACCTCGCGCGCCTGCGCGGACAGTCCCACCGGCCACCGCAGACGCAAAAGCGCCACCCGGCAGGCCGTGTCATAGTCCTGAATGCGCAAAAGCCGCTCGAATGCGCCGTCGTACTGCAAAAATGACAGTACGCCGTTTTGAATGCACTGGCGATAGGCATAGCCTGCGCCCTCGATGCGTCGCTGGAAGATGTGCGCCGGGCCGAGGTCTTCCAGTTCCTCGTTGAATGGCGGGAAGATCAGACGCGCCTCGGCGTATTTCTGGTGCAGATCGACTGCAATCTCGCCGCTGGTCTGGCCTAAAAGGTCGGACAGGCAGGTCTTTTCGCCCTCCTCGGCGTATAAATCGATGGTCTGAAAGGCGGTGCAGTTCATCAGGGCACCGTGTCCGACCGCACGCACACCGGAATGCACGGTCAGCGCGCGCAGACTGTAACAGTTGTAAAAGGCATAACTGCCGATGGTGTGCACAGAAGACGGAATCACCACCCGCTCGATGGCGCGGGCATTGTGTGCCGGAACGGACGAAATCCGTTCGCCGGTGGTCAGACGTACCTCGAATACGTCGTATTTGGATACGTCGGGTTCACGCTCGGCACACAGATAATCACCGAGTGCAATGACCGGCAGATCATGTATGGTTTCGGGCAGGATGACAACCGGGTCAGACGTGCGGCAACGCAGAATACAGACACCGGCATCCTGTTTGGTACAGAGTAATATGGCCTCATTTTCGCAAATGATCTGGTTCATAGACCCTCCTTTGTTACGTTCCACTCTATCTTAACGCAAAGCGGGGATTGCGTCAATCGGAAGGCAAACGGGTTCTCGCCCGCAGGCGACAATAAAGTTTAGATCAAACCTTTTCAAAGGTTTGCGGGTTCTCAGGGCAGAGCCCTGAGTCGCCCGTCGCAACGGGCGAAACTCCCCTTTTGATTTTCGCTCTCGCGAAAATCAACTAAAATAAAAAAGAAAAGCGCGTCCTGTAGGACGCGCAATTCTCTGGAAAGACCAACCACCCGGTTGGTCTTTCCCTTTTGTTTGTTTTGATTGATTCCCGGGTCGTACACCGGGAATCAAAGGGGGATTCCGCTCGCTGCGGCGAGCGGCCAGCCTGCGCGGCTGGATCGCGCCGGGTCGCAGACCCGGACCCGCTTGTCGCCTGCGGGCGGGATTGATTCGGTGCTTTAGGCGGACACGTCCTCAAACTGACTATTATACAATGTCGCGTAGAATCCATTCTTCTCGAGCAAGGTCTGATGATTACCCTGTTCGATAATATCGCCGTCCTTCATGACCAGAATCAAGTCTGCATCCTTAATCGTAGACAGTCGATGGGCGATAACAAAGCTGGTTCTGCCCTTCATCAGGTTATTCATTGCCTTCTGGATGAGCTGTTCGGTACGGGTATCGACGCTCGACGTCGCCTCGTCCAGAATCATGATCTTATTATCGGCCAGAATTGCACGGGCGATGGTGAGCAGCTGGCGCTGACCCTGAGAAATATTGGATGCGTCCTCGCTCAGCTCCATTTGATAGCCACCCGGCAGGGTCTGGATGAAGTGGTGAACGTGTGCGGCCTTAGCGGCAGCGATAACTTCCTCGTCGGTTGCGTCCAATCGACCATAGCGGATATTCTCCATGATCGTACCCTTAAACAGCCAAGTATCCTGCAAGACCATGCCGAACGCCTCGCGCAGCTGGCTGCGGTTGAAGTCGCGCACGTCGTGACCGTCGATACGGATGGCACCGCTCTGCACGTCATAGAAGCGCATGAGCAGTTTGACCATGGTGGTCTTGCCCGCACCGGTCGGGCCGACGATAGCGACCGTCTGGCCGGGTTCGACGGTTGCGGAAAAGTCGCCAATGATGATCTTATTGGGGTCATAGCCGAAGCGGACGTGGTCAAAGGTGACCTGTCCCTGAATGGACGAAGCCGGAACCGGACTTTCTGCGAGCTGGTCTTCCTCTTCCTCTGCGAGGAACTCAAAGACGCGCTCGGCAGCGGCGGCCATGGACTGGAGCATATTGGACACCTGTGCCATCTGAGTGATGGGCTGGGTGAAGTTGCGCACGTACTGGATAAAGGACTGGATATCACCGACCTGAATGGTACCGGCAGCGGCCAGAATGGCGCCGAGCACGGTCACGGCGACATAGCCCAAGTTACCGATAAACTGCATAATGGGCTGCATGAGGCCGGAGAAAAACTGCGACTTCCACGCCGACTGGTACAATTTTTTGTTGGTCTCGCGGAACTCGTCGAGCACGGCCTGTTCGCGGTTGAAGGCGCGCACGACGTTATGGCCGGAGTAGGTCTCCTCGACCTGTCCGTTGATGGTGCCAAGGAAGGCCTGCTGTGCGCGGAAGTACTTCTGCGAGTGCTTGACCACGATCATAACCAGCACCATGGACACCGGCAGGATGACAATGGTCACACCGGTCATGATGGTATTGATGGACAGCATCATGATGATGACACCGATGATGGTGGTCACCGAGGTGATGAGCTGGGTGACCGACTGGTTAAGGCTCTGACCCAGCGTATCGATATCGTTCGTGATGCGCGAGAGCACTTCACCGACCGTTTTGGACTCAAAATACTTCATCGGCATGCGGTGAATCTTCTCCGAGATATCCCGGCGCAGGCGATAGCACAGGCGCTGGGTCACGCCGGTCATAATCCAGCCCTGAATGAAGGAAAACAGGGCGCTGAGCAGGTACAAACCGAGCAGCAGGAGCAGAATGGTACCGATCTTGCCGAAATTGATGCTTCCCGTGCCCTGTACCTTGGCAACCAGGCCGGAAAACAGTTCGGTGGTCGCCTGACCCAGAATCTTCGGGCCGACGACGTGAAACAGGGTACTGCCCACGGCGAACAGCAGAACGCCGATCAGAGCAAACCTAAACTTTCCCATGTAGGACAGCAAACGCAGTGTGCTGCCCTTAAAGTCCTTGGCCTTCTCGCCCGGCATCATACCATGGCCGCGCATCGGCCCTCTCATCGGTCTCTGACTCATGCGTTCATCCCTCCTAACTCCTTTTCCGACAGCTGCGACCGTGCGATTTCCTGATAGGTCGCGCACGTCTTCATCAGCTCTTCATGGGTGCCGATGCCTGCCACCTTGCCCTCGTCGAGGACGATGATCTGTTCGGCGTGCAGGATGGTGGAAATACGCTGTGCGACGATGATCGTGGTCGCATCGTGTACGCGCTCGGACAGCGCACGGCGCAATGCGGCGTCGGTCTTATAGTCCAGCGCCGAGAACGAGTCGTCGAACAGGTAAATTTTCGGGTTCTTGGCGATCGCACGGGCGATGGACAGACGCTGTTTCTGACCGCCCGACACGTTGGTGCCGCCCTGTGCGATAGGCGTCTGGTAGCGGTCGGGTTTGCTCTCGATGAACTCGGTCGCCTGTGCAATCTCGGCTGCCTGCTCCATCTGTGCGTCCGAGATATCCGCGCCGCCGAACTTCAGGTTGGATTCGATATCACCCGAGAACAGCACGCCCTTCTGCGGAACGTAGCCCAGCACCTCGTGCAGCTTATGCTGCGACAGGTTGCGAATATCAATGCCGTCGATGGTGATGCGTCCGTAGCTCACGTCAAAGAAGCGCGGAATGAGGTTTAACAGCGAGGACTTACCCGCACCGGTCGAGCCGATGATCGCGGTGGTCTGTCCGGGCTTTGCGGTGAAGGAAATGTGCTCGAGCACGTCGGCATCGGCATCCGGGTAGCGGAAGGATACGTCATCAAAGACGACCTCGCCGCGGCAGTCGGTCAGCTTATCATCCTCGACCTTTGCCTTATCGCGGATGCGCGGTTCGGTGGTGAGTACCTCGTTGATACGGTCGGCGGCAACGCCTGCACGGGGCAGCATAATGGAAATCATGGAAATCATCAGGAACGACATGATGATCTGCATGGTGTAGGTGATAAATGCCATCATATCACCGACCTGCATGTTGCCGAGATCTACGCCGTGCGCGCCAAACCAGACAATCGCGACCGTGACCACGTTCATAATCAGCATCATGCACGGCATCATAAAGGTCATGACGCGGTTGGTGAACAGCTGAGTGCGGGTCAGGGCGATATTGGCCCCGTCAAAGCGCTCTTCCTCGTGCTTTTCGCGGCTGAACGCACGGATAACCGGCAGGCCGGTCAAAATCTCGCGGGCAACCAGGTTGAGGTTATCGATGAGCGTCTGCATCTTCTTAAAGCGCGGCAGCGCAACGCCCATCAGAACGGCAACCAGGCACATGACCGCACCGACGGCAACCGCAATAATCCATGCCATGCTGGTTTCGGTGCGCATAACGCGGAAGATGCCGCCCACGCCCAGAATCGGGGCATAGAGCACGATGCGCAGCAGCATGACGATGACCATTTGCACCTGCTGGATGTCGTTGGTCGAGCGCGTGATGAGCGACGCGGTGGAAAACTTGGTCATCTCCTCGTTGCCGAACGAGACAACGCGGGTAAACAGGCTTTCACGCAGGTGCATGGCGAGTTCTGCCGCCGTGCGCGAGGCGAGCAGGCCGACCAGAATGGCAGCTGCGACCATGCCGAGCGACAGCGCCAGCATTTTGCCGCCGGTCGTGAGCAGGTAGTTCATCTGCATTTCGTGCAGGTCGTAGCCCAGCGCTTCATACTCTTTCTGCGTGAACAGAATGGCCTTCTGGGTGATGGTCGAGCCGCCCATGCCGGACAGCTGGCTTTCCATCTGGCTCTCTGCGCCCAGCAGGTGCTCGCGGGTGATCTCGCCCGACTCCAGACGCGCGTACAGCGCATCGCGGTCGATCTGATCGGACGACTGGATGGTATCCAGCATAACCATGGGCATGGACATTGCCTCGTCCAGCTGCTCCAAGGTCTTTTCGTCGTCGGTCGTGCGCACCCAGCGGTCACCCGACTGTTCATAGCAGGATGACACGAGCGCTTGTTCCTCGTCGGTCAAAAACAGGCTGAGGTCTTCCATGGTCGTGTCCCGCATCTCGGCGGGCGCGGCGTGCGCGATGCCGTTCTGCTGAATGCCGATATCGACCAGATTGGACGTAAACTGCGGCAAGGTCAGGTCGCAGCTGGCCTGGAAGATCAGCAGCATGAAAATGAGCACGACCGACTTCCACGACCGTTTCAGGTAGCCGAATATGTGCAGCATTTAAAGGGCTCCTTTCGATGGTTCGTTGAATTGTGCCAGGATGCCGGGCAAGCGGTGCAGGATGCGGCAGAACTCTGCGGCATCCTCGGGTCCGAGTGCCTGTAAAATATACGTCATTTGCTCGCCCATATGCGCATAAATGGCCGCGACGCGTTCTCTTCCGGCCTCGGTCAGCCGAATCTGCACGCAGCGACGGTCACTGCCGAGCGGCTCGCGGACAATCTGCCCCTTGCGTGCAAGGCTGCCCACAATCGCCGCCACGCGTGCGGTCGAAATGTGTATGGCGCGGCTGATCTCACCCGGCTGCGCCTGTCCGCCGGTCTGGCACAGGTAGTGCAGCACCTGTTTTTCGCCCTGATTGATGGTCTCGGCGTTGTGCTGTCTGGCTGTCTGATAGATTTCCCGCAGATCCCGGAAAATCTGCATGATCTGCTCGTCTGTCTGCATCGCTTTCCCTCCTTTTGCTAATGCTGTTAGCTATTATAAAATCAACAGTTTCTTTTGTCAACAATCCACAAGGCTGCATCGGCATTTTTATGGAACATCATAAAACCCGGACGCAAGTGCGTCCGGGTTTTAGACAGTTTTGAGCGTGGTATGGACTTGTCCTCAGACGTTGGCCTCGGGCGTTTCGTCCTTCTGCAAATGGCGGTCGAGCTCGGGTCGTTTGCCGCAAAAGTGCACGAGGTAACGCTCCATGCACTCGGCGACGATCTGCTCGGCTGCGCGGCGGCCATATACCTCGGAAATCGCCGTGCGGCGGCCTTCGAGCTGCTTGTAGACCTCGAAAAAGTGTGCAAATTCGTTGCCGATATGGGGCGGCAGGTCGTCATACTCGCGGTAGAAGTTCCAGGTCGGGTCGTGCTCACAGACCGCGATGATCTTGTCGTCACACGCGCCGTTATCCACCATGCGCACTACGCCAACCGGGTAGCACTGTACCATAATGGACGGGTCGAGGGTTTCCGAGCACAGGACCAGAACGTCCAGCGGGTCGCCGTCATCGGCATAGGTACGCGGGATAAAACCGTAGTTTGCCGGGTAGTGGGTGGATGTGTGCAGAATGCGATCGAGACGCATCAGTCCCGTGCGCTTGTCCAGTTCATACTTTTTCTTGCTGCCCGCCGGAATCTCAATGACCGCGGTGAAGCTGTCGGGCTGAACCAGGGTTGGGTCGATGTCGTGCCAGATATTCATATCGCTTGTCCCCTTTCTATATCTGTAAAAAAGCGCGCGCCTCCGCAGTCCTCCGGAGGCGCATGCAGGGTCGAGAGACCCTCTCTTTATTTTAATACATTTCTTTGATATATGCCATAACATCTTCGCGGGTTCCCTTGAACGGGCCGGGCGTCTCCATCTTGAGCGACACCAGTGCGGCAGCATACTGCAAAGCGGTCGGCACATCGGCGCGCAGGCGCTCGGTGATATAGCCGGCAAAGCAGGTGTCACCGCGGCCGGTACGGCCGGACAGGTTGCGTGCGACGATCGGGCAGGTGTAAATCTGCGTGCCGTCGTAGATGAGTACCTCGGTGTTGTGGGTAACCATAACTTCCTTGGCGCCCCATGCATGCAGCTGGCGCGCAGCCTCGGCGCGGTCGTCCAGACCGGTCAGGATGGCAGCCTCGGCGGCGTCGGTCTTGAGGAAGTCGATTTCGGGCAGGTAGGTCAGTTTGTCCGCCCAGTCGTGGAACTGCATGCTCTTGTCGTCCTCGACGTGACGCAGCATGCACTGCACATCGACCGCGACCTTTGCACCGGTCGCGTGTGCCTTTCGGAACAGTTCGCCGTCAAAATCGCCGTAAACCAGACCGGCAAAGTGGTAAATGCTGGTCTCGACCTCGGGCAGCTCCTCAAAGGTGAACGGGTCGCACTTGCCCATCGAACGGCAGTCGCGGCGTTCCTTATCGGCGGTAAAATATTTATTGCGGATGGAACAGGTCTCAGCCGACGGCTTCCAGAAAATATCCGCGCCCGTACCGGCAAAGACAGCGTCCGGATCGGCATCCTTGGGATTGAGTTTGGTGAAAATTGCGGTCACGTTGCCGCTGTGTGCCGCGGCAAAACCCGACTGTACGATCGCACCGCCCACCTCACGGCGCTCAAAGTCCTGATAGTCGATATTCTGGTCGAGGGAGATCGGTCCAACGACCAAGGTGTCATAGTGCTTGTGCATCGCTTGCTCCTTTCCTCCAGACCGCGTTTCGGCCCGGCCTTCTTCTCTTGTTCTCTATGTCCGCACAGGTCAATACTGTGTGGTTTCCAGCTTCTTGACGTTGAGATTTCCGCCCAGTTTCTCCAAAAAGACCGCTTGATCGGCCTGTGGATTGGCTCCCCGGAAAACCGCAATCGCGGTCAGGTGATAGACGCCCCGCTCTTCGGTCTCATCAAACTGTACGTGCGAGAGCGTGGCGTTCTGCTGCACGGAAAAACGGTTGAGGTCGTGCATGACACCGGACAGGTCTTTGCACTCCAGATCGAGCGCGAGCGTGGCGTGACGGGTGACGTTCATCTTGCGCTGGACGACCTCAAAGACGGTCAGCGTCGCGTACACCGCCGCCGCACCGGTCAGCGCGATGGCATAGTAACCCGCGCCTGCGGCAAGTCCCAGACAGGCGACCGCCCAGATACTTGCAGCCGTGGTCAGACCTTTAACTGACAGACCCTCGCGCATGATCGTACCTGCACCCAGAAAGCCCACGCCGGACACGACCTGTGCACCCAGACGGGCCGGGTCAGGGGTTGCGCCCAGCGGTCGGAACTCAACGAACAGGAAGTTGCTGACCACCATGGTGACGCACGCGCCCAGCGCGACCAGCATGTGGGTACGCATACCCGCCGGACGGTGGTTGCGTCCGCGCTCGACGCCTACGACGATGCCGACCAGCATCGCACACAGCATGCGCAGAACCGCTTCAAAATAACTGATTTCTTCCAATACGACACTTGCCTCGCCAGCATCCATATACGGCAACTCCCTTTCTGTAAAAATCGACGCGAAAGCCAATATGCAATCGCTTTCATCGCCCGTGTTATACTACATATAGTACCATAACTATACCATTTCGCAAAGGTTGAATCACTTCCATTTTGCACAAACTTCTTTCAATATTTTCTACATTATGGCGTATCAAACAGATTTACTTGCTATTTTTTGTAAAATCAGCTAAAATAGGCTGGGAATTTATTCTCCCGTTTCACGAACACTTCTGCGCGTATCGATATCGTTGTGAAAGGACCGTTTGTTATGTACAAAATCGAACCCCATCTGCACACCCGGCAGGTCAGCAAATGCGGCTGGCTGGACGCCGAGGAACTCGCCCGTCTGTACCACGAGGCCGGATATCATGCCATCGCGGTCACCGACCACTACAACCCCGACACCTGGGTCTACATGGGCATTGACCCCAAAGATCCCGCCGATGTCATGCCGCGCTTTACCGAGGGCTACCAGCGACTGGCCGAGGCTGCGGCGGCGTACAATATGACGGTCTACTTAGGCGCAGAGCTGCGCTTCTACGAGAACGACAACGACTATCTGTTCTACGGCTTTGACCCGGCCATGCTGGCCCATCCGCACGAGATCATGTCCATGGGCGCGGTTGCGTTCTCCGACATCGCACGCAAGTCCGGTGCGGTCTTCATCCAGGCGCACCCCTTCCGCAAGACCTGTGTACCGCTTGCGCCCTGCTTCCTCGACGGCATTGAGGTATACAATGCAAATCCCCGTCACATGCACCACAACCACAACGATCTCGCGCAGGCGCTGGCCGATGCGCAGGGTCCCGGCTTCATTCAGACCGCCGGTTCGGACTGTCACCGTCTGGAGGACGTTGGTCTGAGCGGCATTCAGAGCCGCATCCTGCCGCCCAATGCGACTGCTTTCGCTACCCTGCTGCGCTCGGGTTCTTTTGAGCGTATCATTCCTGAGCAGGATGGCAATTCCGATCGATAAGCGCAAAAAAATAGAGGGATGCAGCTGCATCCCTCTGTCTGTTTGCCCGGCTTCTTATAGGAAGTCGGGTGTTTTTTGTTTTGGGGTCGTTTTATTTGCTTCCCGGGGTGGATGTTGGGAAGCAAAGGGGTTTCGCCATCTGAGGATGGCGATTTTGGGTTTGTTTTAATTGATTCCCGGGCCGAACACCGGGAATCAAAATGGGATTTCGCTCTCTAGCACTCATTTTATCCGCGCACGGCGCGGGAAGAAGGATAGTGACCTACGGGCCGACGGGCGACTTGAGGCTCTGCCTCAAGACTCCGCAAGCCTTTCGAGAAAGGCTTGAGCGAAAGCTTCAATTAGCTCCGATTTCCCTTTTCGCTATGTAGGATTTTCAGGCAAACACGGTCTGGACGAGTGCCATATACAGCACGGTGCCCGTGGCAATGCTAAGCAAAGTATTATGCTTCCACTTATGCAGCGCCACGATGAACGCGATCGCGATCAGTTCAGGCAGGCCGTGCAAATTAGTGAACACGGCATCTTTCAAACAGTACACGACCAAAAGGCCGATGACGGCGTAAGGCAGGACGGTACCGAGATAGCTGATAAATGCCGGTGGTTTTTTGCCCTCAGGAAAGATCAGAAAGGGCAGAAAACGGGTCGCCATCGTGCCCAGCACGACAGCCAGAACGGTCAGAATACTCTGTGTCGTCGTCATCCGGCTGCCTCCTTCCGCGTGGTCTTGGGACGGGTCAGGGTAAAGCACAGGATAATGAGTGCCATAGCGGGCAGGATGAAGGACGATGCGCCGAATACCAGCAGGCACAGGAGTGAGCAGCCCAGGCCGGTCAGTGCCGGTCTGTGGTCGGGGTTCTGCTCCCATTGGCCGATGAACATGACCACAAACAGCGCGGTCATGACAAATTCCAGCCCGGTCGTGTCGAACTGGATGACACAGCCCAGCAGTGCGCCCAGAGTCGCCCCGCCCACCCAGTACAGATGGTTGAGCAGGGTGACAAAGAACATAAACCAGCCCCGGTCGACGCCCTCGGGCGGCTCGACCGTGCAGTTGATGGTGAACGACTCGTCGCACATGCCGAAAATCAGATAAAATTTCTTCCATCCGGTGTTTTTGAACTTTTCCAGCATGGAAATGCCGTAAAACAGGTGTCTCGCGTTGACCATGAGCGCCAGAACAAAGGCGTGGAAGGGCTGAAACGCTGACAGAAGCAGACTCACGGTGACAAACTCCATCGAACCTGCAAAGATGAACAGGCTCATAAGCATCGGATAAATCACCGAAAAGCCCTGGCTCTTCATCAGAAACCCGTAGGACATCCCCAAAAACAGAAAGCCCACACAGATCGGTATGGTGTGCGGCAGCGCCGCACGGAACGCCTTGCGCTTCATGCTGTCCCCCTCCTATGCGTGTCCGAACGCGGGTTACTGCACGTAGCTCTTGGCCGTATCCAGATTGATCTCGGACAGCTTATCGCCCTCGGTGACCTCGGCTGCCTGCTGCCAAGCCTCGGCCTGCTCGGAGAACAGTGCTTCCTCTACGGTTGCCTGCTTTGCGGTGAAGTCCTCATCGCGCAGCGGCAGGCGCTGGATGATGTGCCAGCCATAGCTCGACTTGATCGGGTCGGAAATGCCGCCGATTTCCAGTGCCTTGGTGCCCTGGTAGAACGCGTCGACCATCTCACCCTCGGTGAAGACGTAGCCGTCCGGGCTGCTCTCCATGCCGGGGTCTTCGTTATACTCCTTGATCAGCGCGTCAAAGTCCTCGCCGGCCTTGGCACGGGAAGCGACTTCCTCAGCCTTGGCCTTGAGCTCGTCCTGATTTTCCAGCTCGTTGTTGTCGTCGTCGACGGTCTTGATCAGAACGTGCTTGCAGCGCATATAGGTCTGGTCAAAGCGCTCGCGGGCAGCGTTCGGGTTGGCCTCCAGATATGCTGCACGCAGCTTGCTGATCATAACGTTCAGGCGTGCCAGATTGCCGTACTGCTCGCGGGTCAGACCGACGCTCTTGAGGTACTCGTCGACCTGATCGGCGCCGCCCATCTGCTCCTCAAACTCGGCCATCTGTGCATCGATCTCGCTATCCTCAACGGTCAGGCCCTGCGCCTCCATCTGCTTTTCGCACACAGCCATGTAGGTCAGCTGCTGCTTTGCCAGGGTCGCAATGTTCTCGCTGTACGTCTGACGGTCGGCCTCGTCGGTCACGTCCGCCGAGGTCTGCTGGCCGTACATCGACAGCATGCTGTCCAGACGGTTCTGATTATATAAGAACGAAACCGCGTACTCCTCCGCGGTGAAGTCCACGCCGTCTACGGTCAGCACGACCGCGTTCTTCTCTTCCTCGCTTGCCGCCTCTACGGTCTCCTTACCGCCGCACGCGGTCAGGCTCAGCGCCATCACAGCTGCCAGCACGCCGGCTGCTGCTCGTTTCCAAAAAGTTCTCTTCATCTTGGTATAGCTCCTCTCTCTCCGGTTGATTCTCGGATGCAAGTTATCTTTTATTATACCAACTTTTCGCCCATTTCACAACCTTTTATCATTGCGCTACGCGATCCTCCCGGAAAAAGTGTCAGGACCGGCACCAATACGGTACCGGCCCTAACGGAGTCATGAGAATATAAAAAGGGAATCAAAGTGGGTCAAGGGTTAGTGGCAGCATCCGCCGCCATGGGAATGGCCGCCGGAACAGGAGCAGCCGCCCGAGCAGCCCGAACAACCGCCCTTCTTCTTATCCTTGATGACGCTGCGCACGGCCAGCACGACCGCGATGACGAGCACCAAAACGATGAGAATGGTTGGTAAATTCATAACAGAAACCGCCTTTCCCCGGTCGGGCTTCCCTTATGCCTTGACAGCCGCACGGCGCAGCTTGGCTTCTGCCTTGGGCTGCGGACGGAACAGCAGGTACAGGAAGACGACCAGAATGATGATAGCAGCGACCGTGCCGACACCGAACGAAGCCGCGCCGGTCAGCAGTGCGCCGAACTGATAAATACACAGAGAAACTACGTACGCGAGCAGGCACTGATAGCCGACGGCAATCAGCGTCCACTTACCGCCCAGCTCACGACGGACTGCGCCGATCGCAGCAAAGCAGGGTGCGCACAGGAGGTTGAAGACCAGGAAGGAGTATGCCGCAACCGGCGTGAATACCTGCTGCATGGTGCCCCAGATTTCTACGCCGTCCTCGGCGACCTCGGCGAAGCCGAACAGCACACCCAGCGTACCGACGACGTTCTCCTTTGCGATCAAGCCGCTGATGGCTGCGACCGCTGCACGCCAGTCGCCCCAGCCGAGCGGCGCGAAGATAGGTGCGAGCACGTTGCCGATAGATGCCAGGATGGACTCATTCTGTTCAACCATTTCCAGACGGAAGTTAAAGGTCTGGAGGAACCAAATGAGGGTAACTGCCAGGAAAATGACCGTTCCGGCCTTCTTGATGAAGGCAAAGGCACGCTCCCACATGTGGCGCAGTACGCCCTTGAGGCTGGGCCAGTGGTATGCGGGCAGCTCCATGACGAAGGGTGCGGGATCGCCGACAAACAGGCGGGTCTTCTTGAGGATAATGCCCGAGCAGATGATGGCAGCGACGCCGACGAAGTATGCCGACGGGCCGACCCACCATGCGCCGCCGAAGAGTGCGCCCGCGATGAGCGCGATGACCGGCAGCTTAGCCGAGCACGGGATAAAGGTCGTAGTGATGACCGTCATGCGGCGGTCACGCTGGTTTTCGATGGTACGGGAAGCCATGATGCCGGGTACGCCGCAGCCCGTGCCGATCAGCATGGGAATGAACGACTTGCCGGACAGGCCGAAGCGACGGAAAATACGGTCCATCAGGAAGGCGATACGCGCCATGTAGCCGCAGTCCTCGAGGAACGCCAGGCACAGGAAGAGTACCATCATCTGCGGCAGGAAGCCCAGAACCGAGCCGACACCGGCAACGATGCCGTCGAGCACCAGACCGTTGAGCCATTCCGGGGTTGCAGCCGAAGCCAGCCAGCCCTCGACAGCCGGCGGGATGATCTCGCCGAACAGCACATCGTTGACCCAGTCGGTCATCATGGTGCCGACCGTGGAGATGGACAGATAGTAAACCAGGAACATAACGCCCACGAAGATCGGGAAACCGAGCCAGCGGTTGGTGACGACCTGATCGATCTTATCGCTGCCGGTCAGCTTATGCACCTTGCCCTCGCGGCCAGCGGCGTGCGCCAGCTTGGCTGCGCACTCGTAGCGTGCGTTGGTGATGATGCTCTCGGCATCGTCGTCCTGCGCGTCCTCTACGGTCTTGATGTAGGCCTCAATGGTGTCCTTTGCCATCTGGCCGAGCGGCAGTTCGGTGCGCGCGTCGCGCTCGAACAGCTTGACGGCATACCAGCGGTTATGCGACGGCTGACAGTGGCCGCTCACCTGCGTGCCGATCTGTTCCAGCGCGGCCTCAACGCAGTTTTCGCCCTTGAGTGCGCTGATCTCGACGACCGGCACGCCCAGTGCCTGCGACAGTGCGCTCGACTGGATGGAACCGCCCTGACGGCGTACCACGTCCATCATATTGAGCGCGATGACGACCGGCAGACCCAGTTCCATGAGCTGGGTGGTCAGGTACAGGTTGCGCTCGAGGTTAGACGCGTCGATGATGTTCAAAATCGCGTCGGGCTGCTCGGTGACCAGATAATCACGGGTCACGACCTCCTCAAGCGTGTACGGCGAAAGCGAATAAACGCCCGGCAAGTCCTGAATGATCACGTCCCCGTGACCGCGCAGCTTGCCTTCCTTTTTTTCAACGGTGACGCCGGGCCAGTTGCCGACGTGCTGACTTGCACCGGTCAGGGCATTGAACAGTGTGGTCTTGCCACAGTTCGGGTTGCCCGCCAGCGCGATTTTCATCCCCATAGCTGAAACCTCCCTCATTGTTTCATGTTAACGCTTTTGGTTTGTTTTCTCTAATTGTTTACCTTCACTAACCCATGCCGCAAAAAGAGGCAGCCGCACGAGGGCGAACTGCATCCGAATGGGAAATATGGAGGAAAACGATGTTACTGTACTTCGATGGCGGCGCAGTCTGCCTTGCGCAGAGACAGCTCGTAGCCGCGCACGGTGATTTCCATGGGATCGCCGAGCGGCGCGACCTTGCGGACAAAGACGGTCACACCCTTGGTGATGCCCATGTCCATGATGCGGCGCTTGATCGGGCCCTCGCCATGCAGACGGACGACCGATACCGTCTCACCCGGCTTTACCTATTCCAAGCTCTTCATCGTGTTTTCCATCGTGTTTTCCCCTCCTTAGCTTTGTGATCGTATGCGAAATTTGTAAAAAACTTAACTGATTAAGATGCGCGACGCGGTTGCACGGTCGAGTGCGACGCGGCTGTCGCGGATTTGCAGGATCAGGTTACCGCCGCGTTCTGCGACCACGGATACCGCGGCACCAACCACGAACCCAAGCGACTCCAGATGACGGCGTGCTTCATCCTTGCCCAGGATGCGCTGAATCACACCGGTATGTCCCGGCTTTGCGAATGTAAGCGGCATAAGCGCGTTCTCCTTTTCTGTATCCATTATAAGTTAGTCCTTTCTAACCTTTGCAATGCACGGTTTACCATAGCTAACTTATTCCGTCAATAGATCGGGCTGAAAAAATTGCAAATTTGCGTATAATATGCTACCATATATGAGAAGACTTTTCCCGGAAGGGATGCTACGGAATGGAGGGCCAAAACCTTGCGCATCCAAAAATCCGCCGAGGACTATCTGGAAACCATCCTGCGGCTGACGCTCCGAAACGGTTCGGTGCGTTCGATCGATATCGCAACCGATCTGGGTTTCTCCAAACCCAGTGTATCCACCGCGATGAAGCGTCTGCGTGAAAACGGTTATATCATCGTAAAACCCCACGGTCTGATTGAGCTGACCGAGCAGGGACGCGAGATCGCCGACAAGATCTACGAGCGTCACACCCTGCTGACCGAATACCTGACGACAATCGGTGTCCCGCACGACATCGCCGAACAGGATGCCTGCAAAATCGAACACATCCTCAGCGAGGAAACTTTTGCGCGCATCCGCGACCACGCCGAGCGCAACAGCCGCCAAAACCGCCCCGAATAATCCGGGCGGTTTTCTTATCTCAACGCACAGGAGGATATTTTATGTTAATCCGTCCCGAAACCCCTGCCGATCTGCCAGCCATTCACCAGTTGGTGACCCTCGCGTTTGCCAGTGCAGCGCACAGCGACGGCACCGAACAAGATCTGGTCGACGCCCTGCGCGCCGGCGGTCACTGCGCACTGTCTCTGGTCGCCGTGCAGGATAATGAGATCGTGGGACATATTCTGTTTTCTCCCGCCATGGTCGGCACCCATCCGGTCGCGGCACTCGCCCCCCTGGCCGTCCATCCCGACTGCCAGCGTCAGGGCATCGGCGCAGCACTCGTGCGCGAAGGCCATCGCCAGATCGCCGCGCGCGGTTATGACTGGTCGGTCGTACTGGGCAGCGAAACCTATTACCCGCGTTTCGGATACCAGCCCGCGTGTGCGCTCGGTATCCGTGCGCCCTTTGACGTGCCGGACGAAAATTTTATGGCCATTCGGCTGCGCCCGGACGCGCCCGCCCTGTCCGGCGTCATGCAGTACGCGCCGGAATTCGGCATCTGAGCCGTTCTGTGCACTTTCGCATTGATAATCGACAAAAGGTGCAGTATAATAGTTCTATCTACAATCATTAAAACCGTTAGGAGTTGTTTACTATGGGTTGTTCGCACAACTGCGAATCCTGTTCTTCGAACTGCGGCGAGCCCAAAAGCCTGCAGGTTGCCCCCAACAAGCTGTCCACCGTCCGCAAGGTGATCGGCGTTGTTTCGGGTAAGGGCGGCGTCGGCAAGTCGCTGGTTACGTCCATGCTGGCGGTCTCCATGACCCGCCGCGGTTACCACAGCGCCATTCTGGACGCTGACATCACCGGTCCTTCCATCCCCAAGGCCTTTGGCCTCTCGGGTGAGCTCGAGGGCTGCGAGGAGGGTATCTACCCCAAGACCTCGTCGACCGGTATCGACATGATCTCCATCAACTTCCTGCTGCCCCACGCCGATGACCCGGTCATCTACCGCGGTCCCATCATCGCTGAGACCGTCAAGCAGTTCTGGTCCGACGTCATCTGGCAGGACGTAGACTTTATGTTCGTCGACATGCCTCCCGGAACCGGCGACGTACCGCTGACCGTGTTCCAGTCGCTGCCCATCGACGGCATCATCGTCATGACCTCGCCGCAGGATCTGGTTTCCATGATCGTGGGCAAGGCGGTCAAGATGGCGC
>NHCFR00700__coassemble_891_pt1 | contig 75337 bp, 67 predicted proteins | sample NHCFR00700__metabat2_high_PE_034 | metagenome-assembled genome bin NHCFR00700 | reverse complement strand
GCCGTTTCTGGTGCATTCCCGTGTGGATGCCAGGAGAGCAAGGTCATCTTCCGCAGAGAGCGCACCCGGAAATGAAACCTTCTGGCCGCCAACGCCCTGCGCAAGTTTGACCGAGCCGCCCTCCATATCCGACTTGGGGTAGAGATGCACATCCAGCCCCGCAGAAGTCTGCCCAAGGTTAAAGAGGATGACCGTTTCCTCGCCCCGCACCACGCCGTTGAACCAGACGGGCGCCTTGACCTCGCCGTTCTCCCGGAACTTTTGGAGGAACACCTCGGTATCTGGTGTCCTGGCTATGGTTCTCATAGACTGCCGCAGGAACCGTCCCTGCCCGGAGGGTGGGAGAGGTTTCCTCCTCATAACCGATGGAGCGGCTGTGTGCAGAATGCTCGGTGCAAAAGCCCGCCGATTCCATCACGCAGGGAGGATGATGGGCTTCTGCCCGGAGAGTGCAGGTGACGCCGTCCGTTACGATAGCCTTGGAGGAAAAGCCCACTGCTCTGGAGCCTGCCAAAACCAAAAAGGCTGTGACGATGAACACAAAGAAAGATCCGCTGGATGTAGTCATTGAAGCAATCAATGAAGCTTACAAAGGATCTTTCACCGATGCGGATCGGGTTCTGATCGGAACCTTGCGAGAGAAACTGCTGGCCGACAAAAAACTCCGCAAGGCGGCTAAAGCGGATGGACAGCAGATCTTTGAAAAGAATGTGTTTCCCAAGATCTTCGACCAGACGGCACAGGCTTCCTACATCGAAAGTACGGAAACCTACACAAAATTGTTCGAAGATACTGCTAAGTACAAGGCCGTCATGGTTGCCTTGGCGAAAGAACTGTATCGGGAACTTCGGAATGGTCAGGAGGGATAACGATGCCGAGAGCAAAGAAAGATGGGCAGCATATCAACTGCTACATCGACAGAACCCTCTGTGAGCAGCTGAAGGCCTATGCCGACGAAAAAGGGCAGACCATGACGACTGCGCTGGAAAGGATTTTGAAACAGTATTTTGAGGGTTTGAAAAACGTGTCAGACGAAAAATAATAATCGAGGAAATTGCACAGACAATTCTGGATGTCCGCGTCCTCTATTCCACCTCCGGTTTGGCGAATCTCTACGATGAAATCACCATGCCGCCGAAGCTGCGTAAGGCTCACCAGAACAACGACAGGGCCGTTATGTAGGCTTTCGGCTTTTGGGGCAAGTTGAACAGCGAATCTGCCTGCATTGCAGAATTGATGAAGATGTACCAGCAGCTGACGGAAAAAACCTGATAAATTGAACTAAATAATATCAAAAAGTCCCTTTGCTTTTAATAAGCAAAGGGACTTTTTTGTGAAGATCACAGGATAAGAAGAAAATAAACAGAGATACCCAGCGGGAATGATCTGCTGGGTAGTTTTGTGTTTCCATGGTTTTGGCTGCTTGCGTATATAATCTTATTATCATAATGAAATTTACTTAATTTTTTCTTTATCTTAGCTTATAATACGAGTATGAAAGGAGTGGTCGATATGGCACGGACTGTCAATGTCAATTTCAAGCTGGATGAGGACGTAAAAAAGCGGATGGAGCGGGCCTGCTCGGAAATGGGTCTTTCCATGAGTACGGCTTTCACCATATTTGCGAAGAAGGTCGGCCGGGAATATCGGATCCCCTTCGAGGTTTCGGTGGACCCGTTTTATTCGGAGAGCAACCTCCGCCATCTGGAGAGCGTGATGCAGGATGTGCGGACCGGTAAGGCTCACTTCGCGGAGCACGACTTGATCGAGGTGGAGGAATGAGGCTGCTGTGGAAAGATCGGGCATGGGATGACTACCTATATTGGCAGACTCTTTCGATTTCAAAGCGATAAATATTTGGTTTACATAATATTTTGTCAAATAAGCGCATATCGTAAAATCAAATGCCGATTATGGAGGAATTTGATGATACGAGCTGACGCAAATAAGAAGATTATTACTGCCCGGAAATCTGTGCAATATATGGTAGACAAGCACATGCTCAGAAAAAAGAAGACGCTTCAGCGCAAATATTTGTCTGAATATCCGGGACTTGCCGCGCAATGGCATCCGACAAAAAACGGCGATTTAACACCGGATCAGGTTACACGTGGATCAAACCAAAAAAGATGGTGGCTTTGCGGTTATGGGCATGAATGGGAAGCTGCGGTAAATAGTCGAGTAGCGGGCAATGGATGTCCGTATTGTGCTGGACAGAAAATAATTGTCGGAGTAAATGATCTGGCAACTAAACGACCCGAACTCATTACTCAATGGCACCCAATAAAAAATGGTACATTACGACCAGAAGATGTGACTGAATTTTCGCATAAAAATGTCTGGTGGCTCTGTAAAAAAGGTCATGAATGGAGGACAAAGATTCAAGATCGAAGCAGGGGGGAAGGGTGCCCATATTGTGCTGGAAAGATGGTTGCAAAAGGTGAAAACGATCTGGCGACACAATATCCGGAACTTGTGAAAGAATGGAACCCCATTCGCAACGGACAGCTAATGCCAACAGATGTTACGCCGCATTCAATGCGTAAGGTTTGGTGGCAGTGTGAAAAAGGGCATGAGTGGGAGGCAAACATTGACAATCGTGTGAAAGGAAAGGGGTGCCCTTATTGCAAAGGCAGGCGCGCCATTCCTGGGGAAACTGATTTGCTGACAGTAATGCCTGAATTGGCAAATACATGGCACCCAACGAAAAATGGAGCGCTTACTCCGGATCAAGTAACGCAAGGGTCAAACCGTAAAGTATGGTGGCAGTGCGATAAAGGACATGAATGGCAGGCGATTATATGCGACAGAGCCAATCGCAATAGGGGTTGCCCATATTGCACAAGGCAGAAACCGATTATTGGGGAAAACGACTTAGCGACCTTGAAGCCGGAGTTAGCAGCACAGTGGCATCCGAGCCGGAATCATCTAAAACCAACAGATGTGACCTGCCATTCTGGAAAGAAGGTCTGGTGGCAATGCGAAAAAGGGCATGAATGGGAAGCTGTGGTTGATAGTCGCAGCAAAGGAAGCGATTGTCCATATTGCTCAGGCAAACGAGTATTACCTGGAGTAAATGATATAGCGACGATCTACCCGCATTTAATAAATTCTTGGGATTACGACAGAAATAAATGTATAGGACCAGAAAATTTCTCGGCAAATACTCATCGGAAATTTTGGTGGAAATGTTCGATATGCAATGGTTCGTGGTACATTGCCGCAAGTACGATTCGTAGCAATTCCAATCAGCTGATATGTCCCAAGTGCCAGGGACGGTCTGATAGAGTCATTACAACATAACAATAAAGAGGAGAAGATCAAGGTGATCTTCTCCTCTTTCAATATTCATGATATTTCCACAAACTGTATGACTGCTCATATATAGGAGTTCATCCCAAAACAGTGGTAATTTGAAAAATCAAATGTGGAACTTCTCACGGGTTGGAAATTTGTAAAACCGTGATGATTCAAACTTTTTATTGAAGTATTATCGAGTAGTCTTTTGTAAAACCGTGATAATTCAAACTTTTTGACGTGTACCTTCCGACTCCCTTACTTAAAGTACTTCACACCGTTTTCAAAGATGGGCTGGTACTTCTCGCCGTAGATATTCTTACCCACATACGGGCTGAAGCGCTCGGTGTGACCCATCTTACCGAGGACACGACCGTCAGGCGAGGTGATACCCTCGATTGCGCACATGGAGCCGTTGGGGTTGAATGCGATATCCATGGACGGATTGCCAGCGAGGTCGGTGTACTGGAATGCGATCTGACCGTTTGCCTCCAGACGCTCGATCTCAGCCTGCGGTGCCACGAAGCGGCCTTCGCCGTGGGAGATTGCGATGGAGTGCAGGTCGCCGACCTGGCAGGAGGACAGCCACGGGCTCTTGACCGATGCAACGCGCGTGGTGACGTAGCTCGACTGATGGCGGCCGATGAGGTTGAAAGTCAGCGTCGGGCAGGTCTCGTCCAGATCACGGATTTCGCCGTAGGGAACCAGACCCAGCTTAATCAGTGCCTGGAAGCCGTTGCAGATACCAAGCATCAGACCGTCACGCTTGCGCAGCAGTTCGTGTACCGCGTCCTTGATGCCAGGGTTACGCAGGAAGGAAGCGATAAACTTACCCGAACCGTCAGGCTCGTCACCGCCCGAGAAACCACCGGGGATAATGACCATCTGTGCACGGCGGATGGCTTCTTCCAGCTGTGCAGCAGACTGTGCCAGTGCGTCGGCAGAGAAGTTGCGGACAACAATGATCTCAGCTGCGCCGCCTGCGTTTTCGACTGCCTTGGCGGTGTCGTACTCGCAGTTGGTGCCCGGGAAGACCGGAATGACCGCGAGGGGCTTTGCGGACTTGACTGCCGGAGCTGCGACATTGCGCTCGGTGTAGGAAATGGTGTGCAGCTTGTCGTCGGAAGCCGGTGCCTTGGTCGGGAATACCGACTCCAGCGTGCCTTCCAGCGCGTCCTTGAGCTCACCCAAAGTGATGGTCTCGGTGCCCAGTACGATTTCGGGCTGTGCGATGGTGGTACCGATCTTCCAGTAAGCGGGCAGTTCCTCAGTTGCCTCGACAACCAGACCACCGAAGTTCTTGAGGAAGAGTGCTTCGCTCGGGAACATATCGTCGAATGCGAAACCAATGTCGTTACCAATGGACATCTTGCAGACAGCCTCGGATACACCGCCGACCGACAGTGCCCATGCAGATACGATCTTGCCCGAATGGATAAGGTCGGTGATTTCCTCCCACATGGGTTTGATGGCCTGATAATCGGGTGCACCGTCCGGGGTGTAAGGTGCGTCGAACAGGTAGACCGGGTGACCGGCAGCCTTGAACTCGGGCGAGATCAGGTTGGTTGCCTCTTCGGGGGCAATCGCGAAGGAGACCAGAGTGGGCGGAACGTCCATGTCGTCGAACGAGCCGGACATGGAGTCCTTACCGCCGATTGCAGCCAGACACAGCTCTTCCTGTGCCTTGTACGCGCCGAGCAGGGCGGACAGCGGCTTGCCGAAACGGTGCGGATCGCGCCCCAGACGCTCGAAGTATTCCTGGAAGGTCAGGTAAGCGGTCTTGTAGTCACAGCCAGCAGCGACCAGCTTAGCAACCGACTCAACAACCGCAGCCGAAGCGCCAAGGAAGGGATTCTGCTCGGTGTAGTAGGGATCGAAGCCGAAGGCCATAACGGACGCGGTCGAGCACTGACCGTTCAGTGCGGGCAGGGTAGCTGCCATGACCTGTGCCGGGGTGAGCTGATTCTTGCCGCCGAAGGGCATGAAGACAGAGTTTGCACCGATCGAGCCGTCAAAGCGCTCGGTCAGGCCGCGCTCCAGGCAGATACCGAGCGAGGACATCTGATGCAGGATCTTCTCGCGCGGGGTGTCGCCGTCGGGCAGGTTAGCAGCGTCCGGGATGGGCATTGCGGGAACAATGGCATCGGCATGCTTTGCACAGCCGTTGGTGTTGAGGAAGTCACGGGAAACGTCAGCGATCATCTTGCCGTTCCAGGTCATGCGCAGACGGTTGAGATCGGTGACCTTTGCGACAACGACGGCCTCCAGATTTTCGCGTGCAGCGGCAGCGATGAAGGCGTCTACGTCCTTGGCTCGGACAACGACAGCCATACGCTCCTGAGACTCGGAGATTGCCAGCTCGGTGCCGTCCAGACCGTCGTACTTCTTGGGTACGGCGTTGAGGTCGATGTCCAGACCGTCAGCCAGCTCACCGATGGCAACCGATACACCGCCGGCACCAAAGTCGTTGCAGCGGCGGATCATGCGGGTAACGGTGGGGTCGCGGAACAGACGCTGCAGCTTGCGCTCCTCGGGCGGGTTACCCTTCTGAACTTCTGCACCGCAGGTCTCGAGGGAAGCCTCGGTGTGCTTCTTGGACGAACCGGTTGCACCGCCGCAGCCATCGCGGCCGGTCTTACCACCGAGCAGGATGACGATATCGCCCGGCTCGGGTACTTCACGGATGACGTTCTCAATCGGAGCCGCGCCGACAACCGCGCCGATCTCCATGCGCTTTGCAACATAGCCCGGATGGTAGAACTCGTGTACCAGGCCGGTTGCAAGACCGATCTGGTTGCCGTAAGAGGAGTAACCAGCGGCAGCCGTGGTGCACAGCTTGCGCTGAGGCAGCTTGTGGGGCAGGGTCTCGGACAGCGGAACGGTCGGGTCACCGGCGCCGGTTACGCGCATTGCCTGATAGACATAGGAACGACCGGACAGCGGGTCGCGAATAGCGCCGCCAAGGCAGGTAGCCGCACCGCCGAAGGGTTCGATCTCGGTCGGGTGGTTGTGGGTCTCGTTCTTGAACATGAGCAGCCATTCCTCGGGCTTGCCGTCCACCTGAACGGTAACCTTGATCGAGCAGGCGTTGATCTCCTCGGACTCGTCGAGGTTCTTGAGGTAGCCGCGCTTTTTGAGTACCTTTGCGGCAGCGGTTGCGATGTCCATGAGAGTGACCGGACGCTTTGCAGCCTTCTCTTCGCCGTAAACTTCGACGCGAGCAGCCATATAGCGGTCGTAAGCTTCCTGTACCATCGGATCTTCAAAGGTCACGTTGTCGATCTGGGTGAGGAAGGTGGTGTGACGGCAGTGGTCAGACCAGTAGGTGTCGACCATGCGGACTTCGGTGATGGTCGGGTCGCGATGCTCCTCGTCGCGGAAGTAGGTCTGGAGGAAGGTCAGGTCGTCGAGATCCATCGCAAGACCCAGAGACTTCTGCATCTCGTCCAGGGCAGCGGTATCCATGTGGATGAAGCCCTCGACCGATGCGACCTCGGTCGGGATCTCGTAAACAGCATGCAGGGTCTCGGGCTTGTCCATCGAGGCCTCGCGGGCTTCGACGGGGTTGATGAGGTAACCGCGGATCTTGTCCAGATCAGCATCCGACAGCTCGCCCTCGAGCACATAGACCTTTGCGGCAGCGACGACCGGACGCTCGCCCTGAGCCATCAGCTGGATGCATTGTGCGCAGGAATCGGCGCGCTGGTCGAACTGACCGGGCAGAGGCTCGACAGCCAGAACGGTGTGCGCACCCTCGGACGCGGGGAACGTCTCGTCGTAGCACACGTCGGCCATCGGCTCGGAGAATACGATGTTCTTGGCCTTGGCATAGATTGCCTCGTCCACGCCCTCGACATCGTAGCGGCACAGATAGCGCACGCCGGTCAGGGCTTCGATCTCCAGAAGATTGTGCAGGCTGTCAAACAGACCGTGCGCCTCGACGTCAAAGCCGGGACGCTTCTCGGAATAACAACGATAAACTGCCATTTCGGACTCCTTCATGCAAAAAGTGGATTTTGTTCGGGCTTCCGCCATTTGAGGCCGTGTCGATATTGGTTAAATAACCAAAAAATTACGGGAAACAGCGGAAATTCATACTAATATCATACCCCGAACCGGGGGCACGGCGCAAGCGATAATCTGACGAAACGTCGTTGAAATTACGCCGGAATCGTGTATAATTTAATCAAAGGATATGAGCGATCTGGGGGAGAGGCCCCCGGATCGCAGGAGAGCGACCGCCGACAGGCGGTTACCGGGACAGTCGGGCGCACGCGCACAGGCTGTCAGACCGGAGCATACAAAGGAGGAATATTCCCATGAAGATCAAGCTTTCTCCGTCCATCTTGTCGGCGGACTTCGCAAACCTCGAGCGTGACATTAAGGTCGCAGTAGACGCAGGCGCGGAGTATGTACACGTAGACGTTATGGACGGCCATTTTGTACCCAATATCACCATTGGCGCACCGGTGGTCAAGTCGCTGCGCAAGGCGACCGACGCAGTGCTCGACGTACATCTGATGATTTCCGACCCGGACAAGTATCTGGACGATTTCATCAAGGCTGGTTCGGATATCATTACCGTGCACTGTGAGGCAAACGGTGACACCCGTGAGCAGCTGCGCAAGATCCGTGCAGCTGGCATCAAGGCGGCTTGTGTCATCAAGCCGGCGACACCGGTTGAGACCGCAATCGAGCTGCTGCCCGAGTGCGATATGATCCTGCTGATGACGGTAGAGCCGGGCTTTGGCGGTCAGGGCTTCATTCCCGAGTGCATGGATAAGATTCGTGCGCTGCGCAAGGCCATTCAGGACGGCGGCTATCAGTGTGAGCTGGAGATCGATGGCGGCGTCAAGCAGAATAACGTGGTCGAGTGCATCGAAGCCGGCGCTGATGTCATCGTAGCTGGTTCGGCAGTCTTTGGCGGCGACATTGCGGCCAATGTCAAGGGCTTCCTCGAGAAGTTTGAGGAAGGTGCTGCAAAGGCGCAGTGGACCAAGTAAAATAGGATAAGAAAAAAGACGCTCGTATGAGCGTCTTTTTTTAACGGAATTTGATTGCGGTGCCGTAGGCCATGACCTCGGCAGCGCCCTGTGCGATCTCGGAAGAGTTGTAGCGCACGCCGATGATGGCATCGGCACCCAGACGCGCAGCTTGTTCTTCCATGCGCTGTGTTGCGATATCACGCGCCTCGTTCATCAGTTCGGTGTATCCTTCCATCTCGCCGCCGACCAGGTTTTTGAGTCCTGCCATAAAGTCGCGGCCAAAGTTCTTGCACTGTACCGTGCTGCCGCGCACCATACCGAGTACGGTAAACGGCTGATCGGGTAACTGTTCAATCGTCACAATCAACATTGGGGGTATCCTCCTTAGTGTCGGGCGCGGATGCCTCGGCAGATTGCAGGTGCTTTTCCAGCCAGCGGGAGATATCGCCAAAGACATCCAGGTGATTGGTTTCGTTCAGAATCTCGTGGCGGCCATCCTTATAAAAGATGACATCCAGATCTTTTTGTCCGGCAGCCTGATACAGCCGCGCCACCCGGCGCACACCCTCGCCGTATCCGCCGACCGGATCGCGGTCACCCGAGATCAGGAGCAGCGGCAGGTCGTGCGGGGTAGACTTAAAGCACTTGGTTGAGTTTGCACGCTCGACCAGGGTGAATAAGTCGCGGAATCCGGCCGCAGTGAACACAAAGTTGCATTTTGCGTCCGACTGGAACATCTGGACGATATTCTTGTCACGGCTGAGCCAGTCGAACGTCGTTTGCGGGTCAGGAATGCGGCGGTTATAGCTTTTGAATGCGAGATTGGAGAGAAACGCCGAGCGATAGGTCATGCCCTTGGAGTGGGCGACCGAATTTGCCAGACGCACGCCGGTGCGTGCGAAGGGATTGGGGCCGGCGGTACCGCTGAGGATACAGCCGGTGAGGCGGTCTCCGACTTCGGTCAGGTAAAGGCGGGTAATGAGCGAGCCCATCGAGTGACCGAGTACGAAATAGGGCAGATCGGGGAAACGGGTCTGCATGATATCGGTCAGGGTTTTCATGTCCTCGGTGAGGAAGCTCCAGCCGTCCCGTACAGCGAAAAATCCGAGTTCGGTCGAGCGGGCAGCAGATGCGCCGTGACCAATGTGATCATTGCCGCAGACGATGAATCCGAGCGAGCACAGATATTTTGCGAACACGGTATAGCGCGAGAAGTACTCGCACATGCCGTGGGAGATCTGTACAATGCCGCGCAGTTCTACGCCTTCGGGCATCAGGATATAGTACGCCACGTTGGATCGACCGTTTGAACTTTTAAAAATATTTTGCGTACACTTAATATCCATCGTGCTTCAGTCCTTCGGTTTCCAAAATGCGGATATACAATGTCCGTGTGTCTATCATAGCACAAAAGTATGCGTTCGTCCTGTATTGATGAAAAAGATTTACAAATGATTCAAAAAGATTTGCGTGTTGTTGGGTAAAAAGGTATAATAGAGGTAAATCTACACGACGAGGTGAACAAAAAATATGCCGTATATTTGTGTGAATCTGACAAAGAAGCTGAGTGACCAGCAGAAGGATGCAATCAAGAGTGGTCTGGGAGAAAAGATCAGCCTGATTCCGGGTAAGAGTGAGAAGGCACTGATGGTGGATTTTTCTGAGGGACACACCATGTATTTTGCCGGTGAGAAGCGCGATCTCGCGTTTGTCGACGTGCGCTGCTACAAGACTGCGGAGTTTGAAAACAAGAAGGCGTTTACCGAGGCAGTTTTTGAGCTGATGGAGAAGGAAACCGGCTTGACGGCGGATGACGTTTATCTGTCGTGGGGAGAGTACGACACTTGGGGAACCAAGGGAAGTATGAAGTGAGAATATCCGAGTATATAAAAAGAGCGCGGCATCAACTTGCTGCGCTCTTTTTGTTTGTTTTGGGATTGCGCGTCTGCGGACGCGCTTCTTTATTATTTTTGATTGATTCCCGGGGCGGACACCGGGAATCAAGAGGGGATTCCGCCCGTTGCACTCATTTTATCCGCGCACAGCGCGGAAATAAGGATAGTGACCTACGGGCCGACGGGCGGCTCAGGGCGCTGCCCTGAGAACCCGCAAACCTTTGAAAAGGTTTGATCGAAACTTTAATTAGGGGTGCGGTGGTTTATTCGAGTGTCCAGTCGATGGGAGCGATGCCGTGTGCCATCAGGAATTCATTACACTGGGAGAAATGGCGGGAGCCAAAGAAGCCCTGATGAGCGGACAGAGGAGACGGGTGGACGGTCTCCAGAATCAGGTGATTGGGGTTGGTAATGAGAGCCTTTTTGCTGCGAGCGTTACTGCCCCAAAGCAAAAATACGATGGGCTGTTCGTGGTCGTTAAGCTTTTGAATAATCGCGTCGGTGAATTTGGTCCAGCCGATTTTGCTATGGCTATTTGCCTGACCGCGGCGCACGGTGAGGGTGGTGTTGAGCATAAGCACGCCTTCTTTTGCCCACGGAATTAGGCAGCCGGAGTGCGGAGCGGGCAGTCCCATATCGCTTTGCAGCTCTTTAAAGATGTTTTGCAGGCTGGGCGGAGGAGCGACACCCGGACGTACCGAGAAGCACAGGCCATGCGCCTGACCGGGGCCGTGATAGGGGTCCTGACCGAGCAGAACAGCTTTGACGTCGGAATACGAGGTGTACCGCAGCGCATTGAAGATATCCTGCATGGGCGGGTAGATTTCGTGGGACGCATATTCCTGTTTGAGTGTTTCGCGAATCTGTGCATAGTAGTCCGATTGGAACTCGTCTTTCAGGATTTCATCCCATTCATTGCCGATTTGTACCATATTTTATGTGCCTCCTGTGGTGGAAAAGGGACTTTTTCGTGTTTACTGATATCATATCATAAATTGCGCCGGTTGCCTATTGACTTTGTAACATAAAACTGTTATACTTTGACTGTACTAAGATGAATAGTACAGTTAATACACAACGAAAGAAAGGAGGCGCGCAATGCTGGGGATCAATTATCGAGACGGACGACCGATCTATGAGCAGGTCGTGGATGAGATCGAGCAGATGGTAGTGCACGGCGTTTTGGAAGTCGACAGTCAACTGCCGTCGGTGCGCCAAATGGCGGCCGAGCTATCAATCAACCCGAATACCATTCAGCGAGCATACAGTGAGCTGGAAAATCGAGGTGTGATCTATTCGGTTAAAGGCAAGGGCAACTTTGTTTCGCCAAACGCAGGCGCTCTGCGTGAGCGTCGCGTATCCGAACTCAAACAGCAACTGACCGAACTGGCATGTACAGCGCGTGAGTTGGGCATTTCAAACGCACAGCTTGTGCAATGGCTGACAGGGGAGGGGGAAGACAAGTGATTCGTACAGAAAAAGCAACCAAGCGATTTGGCACGCTGCTGGCTGTCGACCATGTAGACACCGAAATCCATGAGGGATCGGTTTTTGGTCTGATTGGCTCGAACGGCGCGGGCAAATCGACGTTCCTGCGTATGCTGGCCGGTATCCTCGCACCCGATGAGGGTATCGTACGCATCGACGAGCAGGAAGTATATGAAAATGAGGAGATCAAGAAGCGCTGCTTTTACATCTCTGATGAACAGTTTTTCTTTCCGAACAGTACACCGGATGATATGAAAAACTACTATAAGACCTTTTATCCGAACTTTGACGAGGCACGTTACCGCATGCTGATGGATGGTTTCGGACTGGACGGAAACCGTAAGATTCGGACGTTTTCCAAGGGCATGAAGAAGCAGGTTTCGGTCATTTGCGGCCTGAGTGCATGCACCGATTATCTGTTCTGTGATGAGACCTTCGACGGACTCGACCCGGTTGCACGACAGACCATCAAGGGACTGTTCGCAGGCGACGTTGCCGACCGCGGCCTGACGCCGGTCATCGCATCGCACAACCTGCGTGAGCTCGAGGACATCTGCGATCATGTCGGTCTGCTGCACCGCGGCGGTATCCTGTTCTCGCGTGACCTGGATGATATGAAGCTGGGACTGCATAAGGTACAGCTCATCCTGCGCCAGCCGCCCGAGGGCGACCCGTTTGCGGGCATCGAGGTGCTCAAGCGCGAACAGCGCGGTTCGCTTTATACCATCACCGCCCGCGGCACCCGCGAGCAGCTGGAAGAGCGCATGACCGTGCTTCAGCCTGCATTCTATGAGATGCTCCCGCTGACGCTCGAAGAAATCTTTATCAGCGAAACGGAGGTGGCAGGTTATGACCTCAAAAAACTTCTCCTTTAAGTCCTTGGTGCGGCACAACATGACAAGCCGCATGTGGGCGATTGCACTGAGCGTGTTGGGCTGTCTGGCCGGTCTGCTGCTGCCGATCTTTGCCATCCAACAGGATTATCAAGTGCAGCTCAAGTTTACGACAGAACCGGACTACGCACGCACGGCTGCAGATGTGCTGAAAAATACACAGAACAATATTGCACAGGTCATCTCGTTTGACAGTCCGTTTATCAAGCTTGTACTGATCGTACTGGCGACCCTGTGCGGTGTTGCGATGTTCCGCTACCTGCATGATCGCCGTCAGGTGGATTTCTACCATGCACTGCCGATCAGCCGCGGTAAGCTGTTTGCGGTCAATTATATCAGCGGTGTTCTGCTGGTACTGCCGTTTTATTTGATCGTGCTGGTCATTGGACTTATTTTTGTCAGTGCAATGGGCCTGGGCGGCCAGATTACAGGAGCGTTATTGGTACAGAGTATTCTGGGCAACATTGCGTATTTCCTGCTCAATTACACGGTTGCAGTCCTGTGCACGGTGCTGACCGGTAACACCATCATCACCGTTCTGCTGGGCATTTGGGCACAGCTGGGCATTCCGGTGCTGATGATCATGGTACAATGCTATCAGGCAATGTTCTATGAGACCTTTAGCTCTGCCGTTCCGCTGATGCAGACCCTTGTCCTGTACGGCAGCCCGATGTGCAATTATCTCGCAACCATGCAGCATTCGCATACGATGAGCGTTCCGCTGTTTAGCAGTACGGCGATGGATACCGCAGGCGGCATGGCCATCCTGATTTATCCGGTCGTTCTGACCATCGTGCTGGGTGTGCTGAGCTACTTCCTGTTTGTACGCCGCAAGAGCGAAAACACCGGTATGGCTGTTTCGTTCCGACGCGTCAAGGCACCGATCAAGTGGTTCATGTGCATCTTCTCAGGCTTTGCGTTCAGCCTGATCTTTACAGCGATCTTTACCGGTTCGTCTGGTGGTATGTGGTTTGGTCTGGTCTTTGGTGTGGTTCTGTGTCACATGGTTGTTGAAATCATCTATGATTTTGACTTCAAGGCACTCCTGCACCACTGGAAGCAGATGATTGTACTGGCAATTTTGGCTGTTGTTGTGGTAGCCGGCATCAAGAACGATGTCTTTGGTTATGACAGCTATATTCCGGATGTAGATGATATTGCATCGGCATCGATTGAAAGTCCGTACTATAACATTGACTGGAATTATAATTATCAGGACGATATAAAGAATCAGCTGACTGATGCCGAGAGCATCGAGAAGATTCATCAGCTGGCTGAGCTGTCGGTTGCAAACAATGGCGACCTTGAAGTTGAAGGCAGCAGTCACACGTATACGATTTACTATACACTGAAGAACGGCAACCGTGTATCGCGCCGCTATTCTGAAGTTCCGCAGAAGGTCATCGAGAATCAGATGGTCGATCTGGTGACCAGTGAGCAGTATCTCAAGCAGTATTCTACGCTTCAGACGCTTCAAATTACTGAGACGAATGAGGAAGGTGTGACGCGTCTGGAAGTGAGAAACAGTGCAGCACCCGAAGGTACGCTGCCGCAGGCGACGCTGATCTCGCGCAATGAGATTCAGGAAGTCATTGACCAGCTGCGCGCCGATCAGATCGCGAATGCGGAAGCGCACCTGAAAGAATTCCCGGTTATGCAGCTGACGATTGAAAACGAATGGGCGGAAAGACCGGAAGACAACCGCGGAGCCCTGTATAGTGCAGACCTGATGGTTTACGCAGCAGATACCGATACCTTGACGCTGATCAAGCGTTTGACAGGAGTAGAGCCGGTAGAGCTCACGCATGAAAATGTGAATTCGGTTGAAATTACCCAATACGATGAGCAGGAATATTACGACTACATGAATCAGTACGGCGAGTATGGACAGGATCGCTTCATAGAAGCGCACACCATCACGGTGACCGATCCGGCTACGATTGATGCGCTTTTGGAATCTGCAATTACTGGAACCATGAGCTCCAGAAGCGGATTCCTGGCACAGACCGCGTCGTATGAGAATAGTCTTGCGATCTCGGCTATGATTGAGAATCATCAGGGAAATGAGACTTGGGCAACCAAGGAGAGTCTGTTCTATCCGGAAGGTAAAATGCCGACCGAGCTGATCAACCAGCTGTTTAACGCACAGTAATGTTTGGAAAGCAGGGGATGTGAGATGAGACGCAGAACTAATACAGCGGCAGGCGTGATCTTGCTGGCGGTGTACTGGTATTTTGTGATTCAGCTCACCGGCGGCACGCCAACGAATTTTATCATCATTCGAGATTTTGCGCGTACAATCAATCTGTCACTGATTCCGTTCCATGATATTGCGGAGGTTCTGACCACGAATGATGTGGCGGGAAGTGTGATCCAGATTGTTGGCAATCTTGTAATGTTTGTACCGTTGGGCGTTTTGGTTCCCCTGTTTTGGAGTGGATGGCGCAGCCCAAGCCGAACCATTGGCTTGGGGCTGTGTATGTCCCTGTTCATTGAAATCAACCAGCTGTTTACCTATCGGGCAACCTCGGTGGATGACCTGATACTGAACACGCTGGGTGCGGCGGTTGGATGGCTGTGTTTTCTGCTTGTAGCAAGATTGTTTGGAGTTGATACCCGAGCGGGAAAACGGCTGGAAAAACTGCCGATCGTGATTTTGTTTGCTGTCTGGATGTGCTGCATTGCACTGGAGTTACCAACATTTCTAGCTTACTAAAGGAGGTTTTACCGTGATTCGTCTTGCTGTTTTTATGGTACCGTCTATTCAGGTGGTATTGATTGCGGGAGCCTGTTTGATGGGGCTGGAGGCATGGTTGTTCCTCGAGCGATGACGCATATCTGGTAATAGCACACAGACGCAGGAGAATTGACTCCTGCGTCTGTTTTTTTTGTTATGGGGGAATGATGAAAGACGTAGTGGTGCAAGGTGAGGGGCGTAGGAGAAAGGTGTGGATGAAGTGACGGGAGATGGTGGGTTTGCTTTCCTATGGCAAAGTCGTGACTGGTGACAGGTGGCGGTGTGAGGTGAGGTTTAGGGTATTACAAAAAGGGGACGGCAGTATAGGTAAGGTGCTGGGAGGTGGTGGATTCGCTTTCCTGCGGGAAGGTCGTAGCCGGTGACAGGCGGCGGTGTGAGGTAAGGCTTAGGGTATTACAAAAAGGGAACGGCAGTATAGGTGAGGTGCTGGGAGGTGGTGGATTCGCTTTCCTGCGGGAAGGTCGTGGCCGGTGACAGGCGGCGGCGTGAGGTGAGGTTTAGGGTATTACAAAAAAGGGAGCGGCAGTATAGGTAAGGTGCTGGGAGGTGGTGGATTCGCTTTCCTGCGGGAAAGCCACGCCGGTTACAAAGCGCCACCGGCGCTTTGTCAAGAGCCGGCTTTCGAATCCACCACAAGCAAAAAGAAACAGATACCAAATGGTATCTGTTTCTTTTTGGTGGGAGGTGGTGGATTCGAACCACCGAAGTCATAGACGACAGATTTACAGTCTGTTCCCTTTGGCCACTCGGGAAACCTCCCATATCAAGTTGTCCTGTCCGACTGGACAGTGCTGGGGAATTTGAGAGAACAAAAGATACTCAGCAGAGTATCTTTATATAAAATGGTGGGAGGTGGTGGATTCGAACCACCGAAGTCATAGACGACAGATTTACAGTCTGTTCCCTTTGGCCACTCGGGAAACCTCCCATATGCAGTTGCGCTTCGAGATTTGGAGCTGGTAGACGGACTTGAACCCCCGACCTGCTGATTACAAATCAGCTGCTCTACCAACTGAGCTATACCAGCGTTTTCTCGGTCCACTCGGTTCGGTGAGCTGCTCACCTCAGCGACGTAAACTATAATACCATGAAAACCGAGTGGTGTCAACGATTTTTTTAGAATTTGGACAAAAAACTTTACAGCTTACTTGCTGCGCTTTTCTGCGCTGGTTTTCGCTGCATCCTGCGGGGTGATGCGGTCTGCGACGGCTTGCAGCAGGGTCAGCATGGACGAGGACAGGTTGGGGAATGCGCGGGCGAGATCGGAGGGCTGGAGCGAGGGCAGACGAATCTCCTCACGGGCCAGACCGAAACCGCCTTCACCCTTCGCCGCGGCGCGGATACGCAGCTCGGACAGGCTCATGTGCGCGTTGCACAGGCCGTCAAAGTGCTCGCTTGCCGTGCGGAAGGCTTCCTCAACGCCGCCGGGATCGGCTGCGTACAGGTAGCGGAATACCTTATAAATCGCCATAGACAGATAGTTATACATCTCGTTCGACAGCTGTTCTGAACCGGTCTTTTCTGCGACCTCGAACAGCATAGCGACCGAATTGACAACCAGACGGCGGCTTTGCTGGATGGCGTTCTCGGGATCACCCGACTCGTCGGAAGCCGCGTCGTGCATGCGTGCAGCCGGAACCGAGGAGCCGTCACGCGCCATCGAGCGACCAAGCAGATAGTCGCAGGAAACGCCGTAGTAATCGGCTGCGCGCACGACAAAGCTGAGACCAGGCTCACGCAGCCCGTTCTCGTAATGGCTCAGCAGTGCCTGAGAGACACCAAGGTCACTTGCGGCCGTGCGCTGACTTATTTTCTTTTCGCGGCGCAGCAGCGCAAGGGTTCTCGCAAAATCACTTGCCATTTTCGTCAAACTCCGTCATAAAAGTATATATATTATACTCACATTATTACTATTTGTAAAGTAGGTAACGGGTAAAAAGTCAAAAAAGAGGTCGAAAAATCCCCCGATTGTCTCTTTCGGGGGATTTAAAGGTTTAGGAACTGACAGAGCCGGAAAATACTCTGCGGAATTGCCGAAGCACAATATTTGCTACAACCCACAAGATCAGTACCTCTAAGGGTAGTAGGATGAGGTTTTTAAACAGTCTGCCGGGGAGCAATACCCAGAAGCCTTTCTGGTACAGAAGCGCGCTCCAAAGGGTATTGAGAAACAGGTTGCAGACAATGTTGACCGACAGTTTTGCAGCGATACAGCGGGGGATGGACGGACGTCCCTTATACAGCCACAGGCCGTAGAGCAGGCCGCCGACGATGGCGGTGATGGTGTAGCCGGGGAAGTAACCGGCGTTGTTGTTGGGGCTGAGCAGGAAGCCAAGCACGTCGGTCGAGAAGCCGGTCATCATGCCGACGGTCGGGCCGTAGAGCATGGCAACCGAGGCGTTGCACACAAAGCCGACCGAGACACGCAGCTCTGGGGTCAGATAGATCTTCAGACCCAACAGATCCATTGCAAGATTGAGTGCGATGAGCATGGCCGTGATGACCAGTGCGCGAGGGGACTTGAGTTCGTCCAGGGAGCGGCGAAACACATTTTTTTGTTTTTCCATAAAAATACACCTCCAGAAAATTCGAGTGCACGCATTTCAAGAGGTGTAACCGCTCTTAAATTGTGTGCAGCGGGATGCGACAGCTACACCGCAGGAAAGAATCTTTCCTTTCGTCCGTCGGACAACTCCCCGTTCCGGCGGCACTTCACGCGCAGCAGTCTACTCTGCTAAGACATATTTATTGTAAACTTTTTTGCTGTCTTGTCAAGTGGAAAAATCGACAGAATACACCGGGCAAAAAAATACGGCACGCGAATGCGTACCGTAGATCAAAGATTACAGATTGAAATGTGCGCGGATGGCACGGACGACACCGTTTTCGTCGTTGGACGGGACGGTGCAGTCTGCCATGCGCTTGAGATCGGGGTGACCGTTCTCCATCGCGCAGGCAAAACCGGCCTCACGCAGCAGCTCGAGGTCGTTGAGGTAGTCGCCGAAAGCCATGGTGTCGGCAATCGGGATGCCCAGATAGTCGGCCATGCGGTGCAGACCCGAACCCTTGTTGGTTTCCGGGTTCATCAGGTCGACCCAGTCCGCGCCTGACAGTACGACGGCAAACTTGTCCTCATACTGACGCAGCACCGGCCAGCAGCCGGTCTCGGCCTTGCCCTGCTCAAATACAGCCAGCTTGAATGCGGGCTGGTGCTCGAGGTGTGCGATCAGATCGGGCACGACGTCCAGCTTTTCATAGTACATGTGCGCGTTGCGTACGAAAACCGGGTCGTCGTCGCACTCGATGAATGCGCCGTCATGGGTGCAGAGAACAACATTGACACCGGGCAGGCTGCGGATGGTCTGGATGGGGCCGACAAAGTAGGACGCGGGCAGCTTGTCGGCAAACAGGCACTCGGTGCCGTCATAGACCGCCGCGCCGTTCTCTGCGATAAACAGCATTTGGTCGGCGATCTCGGAAAAGGTCGCGTATAGGTTGTGATACTGCCGCCCGCTGGCCGCGGCAAAGCGGATGCCGCGTGCGTGAAGCGTGCGGATGAGCGGGAACAGGTCGGGCGACAGACGTTTCTGACTGTCCAGCAGGGTGCCGTCCATATCGGCGGCGATCAGCTGCGTCATTGGGATTCCTCCTCGTTTGTGCGCATATTTGTACCAGTCCCGTCGGCGAGCAGCGCTTCCACGCGCTCGATCAGCTCGTCCGAGACAACGTGTTCGATGCGGCAGGCATCATGCTCGGCGACCTCAGGCGAGACACCCAGCACATCGCGCAGGTACTGGCACAGCAGGTCGTGCCGGCGGCGCACTGCGCGTGCGTGTTCCAGACCGGCTTCGGTCAGCACGACTTCACCGTAATAGGCCGGTTCGACCAGTCCCATATCGCGCAGCACGCTCAGCGCCTTGGATACCGATGCGCGGGATACGCCTACGCGCCGCGCGATCTCGACCGAGCGCACAACGCCCAGCTCGTGCTGGATGTCCAGGATGACTTCCAAATAATTTTCGCCAGATTCATGGATCTGCCGCATAGTCCACCTCCAAAGATCAGAACAGAAGCATACCGACGTGGTATACGACAAACGCGGTCAGCCAGGCCAGACAGGTCTGGAAGGCTGCGGCACCCAGCGCCCAGCGCCAGCCGCCAAGTTCACGTTTAATGGTTGCGAAAGCCGACATGCAGGGCATGTACAGCAGGATGAATACCAGAAAGGCGTAGGCGGCAACCGGCGAGAACACACTAGACAGGATCGCGCTCAGATCGGCGCTGGCCGATACGCCATACAGTACGCTCATCGTCGAGACAACTGCCTCCTTCGCGACAAGACCGGTCAGCAGAGAGACCGAAGCCTGCCACTCGCCAAAGCCCAGAGGGGCGAAGATGGGAGCGATGAAGCGACCGAACACACCCAAAATGGAGGTCTCGGGCGAAGCCGCGACCGCAAAGGTGGGTGTAAAGTTTTGCAGAACCCAGATGACGATCGACATCAGGAAAATGACCGTACCGGCCTTGGTGATGAAGTCGCGGGCCTTGTCCCACATGCCGCGCACCGTACCTTTGAAGGTAGGCAGACGGTAGGGGGGAAGTTCGAGCACGAAGCCCGAGGATACATCGCGGAAGACGGTCTTTTTAAGTACGAAACCGGCAAAGATCGACATGAGGATGCCGAAGACGTACAGGCTGATAATGACAAGACCGGCGTTTGCGCCGAAGATAGCGGCTGCGATGAGCGAATAGACCGGCAGCTTTGCACCGCAGGACATGAAGGGCGTGAGCATGATGGTCATGCGGCGATCCTTCTCGTTTTCCATCGTGCGGGCTGCCATGACCGCCGGGGTGGTGCAGCCGAAGCCCATGAGCATGGGCACGAAGGACTTACCCGACAGGCCGATGCGGCGCAGCAGCGTGTCCATGATGAACGCGATGCGCGCGAGGTAGCCGGTGTCTTCCAGCATGGACAGGAAGAAGAACAGCAGGACGATCTGCGGCAGGAAGGAAACCACGCCGCCGACGCCGCCGATGATGCCGTCACAGACCAGACCGATGACCCAGTCAGACGCACCGGCTGCAAGCAGGGCGCTTTCCAACCAGGGAGATAACTTGCCCTGAATGAGTGTCTCAAAAATACCCTTGAGCCATTCGCCTACCGGGCCGAAGGTTGTCCAGAACATGAGCGCCATGATGGCGATGAAGATCGGGACAGCCAGCCATTTGTTAATGACGACCTTGTCGATACGTTCGGTCGGGGTGAGCTTGGGGTGTGCAGGTTTGCGCACACTGTCGCGCACCACGCCCTCGATGTAATCATAGACCGCATCCGCGAACATCATCTCGTGATCGTGTCCGATTTCGTGTGCGCTGAGCGCGTCGGCCAGATCGTCCATTTCCTGCCGCTGTTCCAGGGACAGCTGGACGTGCGAGACGATCTGCGGGTCGTCCTCGAGCAGCTTGGCCGCGTAGAACGGACGGCTGCACGCACGGATGTTGGTCTGCTCCAGAATTTCGGCACCGCGTCGGATGGCCGCGCCCACGCCGTGCAGGTAGGCAGGCTGATGGGTGGGCGGCTGCATTTCGCCGGTGACCGCCTCGAGCAGTGCGTCCATACCCAGACCGCGTCGTGCCGAGATCGGATAGACCGGCACGCCCAGACGCTCGCGCAGCTTGTTGCAGTCGATATGAATATCCTGTGACTCAACGTCGTCGATGAAGTTGAGCGCGATGACCATGGGCAGACCCAAACCGATCAGCTGCATGGTCAGGTACAGGTTACGTTCCAGATTGGTTGCGTCTACGATGTTCAGAATACCGTCCAGCTCGTCGGACAGTACGAACTCGCGTGCGATGATCTCCTCCTGGGTGTAGGGAGAGAGCGAATAGATACCGGGCAGGTCGACCACGTCGGTGCGCTTGCCCTGATAGTTGATGTGACCGGTTTTTCGATCGACTGTGACACCGGGCCAGTTGCCAACGTGCTGGTTGGAACCGGTCAGACGGTTGAACAGGGTGGTCTTGCCGCTGTTCGGGTTGCCGATGATTGCAAGTGTATGCATGGCTTAACCCTCCAGTTCGATTTTGGCGGCTTCGTCCCGCCGCAGTGATAAACTATATCCGCGCAGGCGCACCGCGATCGGGTCGCCGAAGGGCGCGATGCGCTCAACCGTGATGCGCACGCCTTTGGTGATGCCCATATCGAGGAAGTGCCGCTTGACTGCCCCCGCAGCCGTCAGGCCGTCCACCACACCGGACTGCCCGGGCTTCAGTCCCGCAAGCGTTTTTTTCATGTTTTTTCGATTCCTCCATTTTGTTGCCATAGGTTAACTTCTCATGCATTATTGTAAGCTAAACCTAACCGTTCTGTCAATGTGAAAACCAACAAAACTCGCCCGGTTCTCGCGGATGCTTCTGTCAGCTGCGCAGGATGGGGCAAAAGACAGCAAAATCAGGCAGATGAAGCGGGTGGAAGAGTTGAAGCAGGGGGTAAAATATGATATGATAGCACCAATCTGAAAAAATTACCCAATGAGAAAGGATGTACAAATATGGCAGATGCATTGGCCTATCTCCGTCAGCGACAGGAGAACGGAGGCTTTAACGAACTGATGGGACTGCGTGTCAACCATATCCGGCAGGGCTACGCCGAGATCGAGCTGCCCGCCAAGCCCGATAATTTAAATCCGCTCGGCAATGCGCACGGCGGTGCAATCTTTGCGCTGTGTGATGTAGCAGCCGGCACGGCAGCGGCCTCCTATGGCCGCGTGGGTGTGACGCTGAATGCATCCATCAACTATCTGCGCCCGGGCAAGCAGGGCAAGAACCTGATTGCAAAGACCCGTGAGATCAAGGTCGGACGCACGACGGCGGTCTACGGCGTGGACGTGACCGACTCTGACGGCACCGAGGTCGCAAACGCGACCTTCACCATGTATTACGTGGGCGACAGCGCCACGCTGCTCAAGTGACCGGAGCGGTAACCGAACCGCTGCTCGCGTGGTATGATGCCGGACACCGCGACCTGCCCTGGCGCAGGACGCGCGATCCCTATCGGATCTGGCTGTCCGAGATCATGCTGCAGCAGACGCGAGTCGAGGCGGTCATTCCTTATTATGAGCGGTTTCTGTCAGCCTGCCCGACCGTGCGAGACCTGGCCGACGCACCCGAGGAAACCTACCTCAAACTGTGGGAGGGACTGGGCTATTACAGCCGGGTGCGCAACCTGCACAAGGCGGCGCAGGTCATTTGCGACACCTACGGCGGACAGATGCCCGCAGACCATGCTGCACTGTTAAAACTGCCGGGAATCGGAGATTACACCGCGGGCGCAGTGGCGTCCATCGCCTTTGATATTGCCGAACCGGCGGTCGATGGCAACGTCCTGCGCGTGGTCGCACGCATTACGGGCGACGAGCGTCCGATCGACGATGCCAAGGTCAAAAAGGACATGCGGGCGCAGGTGGCGGCTATCATACCGCACGATCGCCCGGGTGCGTTCAATCAGGCGATGATGGAGCTGGGCGCGGTCGTGTGCATCCCGAACGGTGCACCGCGCTGCGGAGACTGTCCGCTCATGCACCTGTGCCGCGCCTGCCACGAACAGACCACCGACCGCATCCCGGTGCGCACACCCAAGAAGGCGCGCACGGTCGTGCATCGCACGGTATTGCTGCCGCGCTGCGGCGGTCTGGTCGGCATTCGCAAGCGACCGGACACCGGTCTGCTTGCGCGTATGTGGGAACTTCCGGCCTACGAGCACCCGCTCGAACCGTCCGCTCTGCGCGACCAGCTCGCGGCTGACGGCTGGAAGGTGGAGCGCATGCTGTCGCTGCGACCGTCAAAGCACATTTTCACACACATCGAGTGGCACATGACCGGCTACTACGTCGAGCTGTCCGAGCCGGTGGAAGACCTTACTTGGGTAACGCCGTCCGCGCTGCGCGGCGATTATGCCCTGCCGTCGGCCTTCCGTGCTTTTTTGAAGGTCATCGAGGAGGAGACATAAAAATGGAATATACCCGCGTCACCCACAATTTCCCGCCGCTCTTTGCACCTGATTCCCGCGTGCTCATTTTGGGTTCCATTCCCAGTCCCAAGTCGCGCGAACAGGCATTTTTCTACGGGCATCCGCAGAACCGGTTCTGGCCGGTGCTGGCGGCCGTGTTTGGGGAGGAAGCGCCCCAGACCATCGAGCAAAAGCGCAGTCTTGCGCTGCGCCACCATATCGCCATGTGGGACACGCTGGCGGCGTGTGAGATTCGCGGCGCGAGCGACACGTCCATCCGCAATCCCGAGCCCAACGACCTGCCCTGGCTCATCGCCCAGACCCAGGTCAAGGCGGTTTTCTGCACCGGTGCGACCTCGTACAAGTACTACCGCAAGCTGTGTCAGGACAAGACCGGCATTGAGGCTGTTTGCTTGCCGTCGACCAGTCCGGCAAACGCTGCATGGTCGAAAGAACGCCTGATTGAGGCCTATCGCGTGATCGCGCAGGCGGTCGAGGCGAACGCATAAGAGCGCAAAAGTGGTGTAACGACTTTGGTTCGACAAATGTGAAAACAAAGTGACAAGATCGTACAAAACCAGTCCAAAATGGACTGGTTTTGTTTATTTTATGTAAAATGACAAGACAAAAGAAACAAAAATGCATAATTGAAACCATATATTTTTTGTCCGAAGGCATGTAGCGAAATTACGCGGGCAGAGCTATAATAAAAGTATCCGATTGCACAGGTTTTGTGTCTGTGCAGCGGTGCATGAATATTGTATCCAAATCGAGAACCCAGCAAGGTAGTGAGAAGACATATAACCCGGTCATCCGGGAGGGACATGAGGAGTTTCGTTATGAATCTGTATATGCGCAACCATGCAATTAACCATTTGCTCGACGTGGACAGCTATGGCTGTATTTTTATGTATGCCACCCACTGTGATTTGACCACAGCACCCAGACACATCATTCGCATGACCGAAACCGTTCAGCCGGATACGCTGCAGGAGGCGCTCAAGATCGCTCTGCTGCGCTTTCCGCAGATGGGTCTTGGGCTGACCCGCGGCGACAAGCAGTATCGCTATCGCCTGCTCGAAAAGCCGCCGGTCGTGCTGCCTTTTGACGATATCTCGCCCTATTACATTGGTTCGGACGATAACAACGGCTATTTGTTTACCTGCGGCTACAAGGACAAGACCATTTACATGGAGTACCAGCACTGTACCTCGGATGGCCGCGGCTTCAATGAATTCATCAAGTGCGTGCTCTATTACTATCTCAAACTGTGCGGCAAGCCGGTCGAGAATGACGGCTCCATCCGCACGCTGGACACCGATTATCAGCAGGAAGAGAACGAGGACGGTTTTATCAAGCTGCGCAAGGCACAGCAGTCGTCGGATAATCACTATCCCGATGTGCCCGCGCTGCACCTGCCCGAGTTCGATAACATGGAAGATGAAAACGAGTGGACGGCGGAGATCACAATTTCTTTCCCCAAGCTGCATAAGTTCGTAAAAAGCAATGATATTTCGCCCCTGACCCTGCTTATGGCGGCACTGTGCCATGCTCTCCACCGTACCTACTACGTTGGAACCGACCGCACGGACAATATCGTCGCCGAGGTGCCCATGGATCTACGCACCTATATTCGCACACCAACCGTGCGTTTCTTTGTCGCACTGCTCGACCTGCCGTTCCACTACGAGTATTTCAAACTGCCGGTCGTCGAGGCAGCACGCCGTATGAGTGAGTACTTTGATACCCAGCGCGCACTGCCGCACGCAGCCTTCTGGGCACTCAAGAACGCAAAGCGCGTACAGGATGGCCATCAGGCTGACATGCCCATCGCGGAGAAGGAACAGATGATGCGCGAACAGGCGCGTAATTATATCCGCCGAGACAGCTTCATCCTGACCAACATCGGCCCTTTCCGTGTACCGGTCAGCATGGAGAAGTACATTGAGGATTACGGCGCTATTCTGCCGTGCGCGCACCAGCCGCTCGGCGTGCTGGTCAGCTCTTATCGCGATACGCTCAAAATTTCGCTGTCCCAGCGCGATGAACGCCCCGACCTGATGAATCATCTGGTTGATGTGCTCGGTGAGCTGGGATTCCCGGCCAAGACCAAGCGCTACATGTTCCACGTCACTCGCTATGACGGCGAACACCTGGCAAAGTAAAGCAAAAAGCCCTGCATCGGACCGGGATGCAGGGCTTTGTTTTTGCATTTAGAGGACTTACAGGCGGTATGCCTTGGAAGCCGTCATGCCGTCGTACCAGGTAACGCGGAAGGGATAGCTGTACAGACGGGTGTGAACACCGAGAGATGCCAAGTAGTTGCTGAACATGGTCGGCAGATCAAGGTCGTGTCCGCGCTGGGCAATGGAAATTTTCATGTTGCCATTGTAGGACGAGACCAGCATCGCGCACGGCTGGCTTGCGCAGGGCAGAACGGCACCGTAGTCGAGCACGTAGGGCTTCATGGACTCGGGCAGACGGAACTCGCCGACGTTGGTGATGAGGAAGCTGTCCTCGAGTACGAAGTTCTTGGACAGATTGGAAGCCTCGGCTTCCTTCTCTGCGAGCGGGATGTCGCGCTCGTGCAGTTCGCGGCACACATCGCTTGCGCGCTTGGCACGGAACAGCAGGCGCTCGGGCAGCATCTGGTCTTTCAGGAAGGCCTTGGTGCGGCGGCAGACTTCCTCAAGCGGCAGATCGTCGTACGATGCCTCGTAGGGCAGGTCGAGGAAGCAGATGAAGTAACGAGTCGTCGCGCTGGGCACATACGGACGCAGGTCGACCGGAATCTGGGAGATGACCGGCGCGTCCGAGTCCTTGCCGAACTTATGACGGAAGGCACGGCTGAACAGCGGTGCGATGACGCTCAGCGGGCTGGCGCCCATGGACTTGGCTGCCTTGTGCAGCTGCTCAAAGGGGAAGGTGACCTCGGTGATGACCTCGGGCTGGTCACCCACGTCGGTCAGCTCCTCGGCGTGCAGTGCAGCAGGCTTCTGATAGATGCCTTCGCTCGAGTAGCTGTCTGCCAGATGGCTGTATGCGTCTTCGCTCTCCTCGATGGTGTAGACCGAGTCCAGACCGCGCACGGTGCCGTCGTTCTCGACCGGCTTGCCGCACAGCTTGAGGTAGTTAAACAGCACGCAGCGTATGAACTCCTCGAAACCACGACCGTCCGAGGTGCTGTGCTGGTATTCCATGTAGATCTTGTCGTCCTGATAGCCGACCAGGAACAGGAAGCCGTTGGTGTCCTCGGTGCCGATGCAGTAGCGCTTCCACAGACCGTCGAAGGGCAGAACGACCGGGTCTGCTACGTTGATGCGATAGCGCAGCTGGGTGTCGGTGGCTTCAATGCCGATCATCATATGCGGAAAACGCAGCAGCGCAGCCTTGACCGCCTGCTGAAGTACGTCGGGGCGGACGGGCTCGGACATCTGGATGGTGTGGCGCGGTACGCATGCGCAGTCGTTCGGGGTACAGTACAGGAAAATTTTGCCGTAGCTGTCGGTACGCAGATAGGGATGCTGGATCACATCTTTTAGTTCCATAATTGACTTCCTCCTCATAGGCCCAATATGCCTGAAATGCTCAAACTCTCTCTTTGCAAATAGTCCGGAACCCTCTTTCCGGCACAATTAGTTTTATTTGCTAATCTAATTATACTGCGCCGTGCGCTCTGGGTCAATGACCGAGCCGTGTGGATTTCAGAGATCGGCAGAAAAATTCGGAAACAGAAAAACGCCGTCCACAGGGTGTGGACGGCGCAGATGCAGTCAGGGGATAAGGTCATTGAGGATGAAATTGCACAGCCGCTCGGTGGCATCAGGATGCGCGATGGCGTGCATGGTCTCGCGCACGGTGCGCAGACGCTGGGGACTCATGAACAGGTGGTAGACCGCTTCATCGACCGGAAAAGTCTTGGTGACCAGACAGGCCATGCCGTTGTTGAGCAGGAATTCCACGTTGCGTTCCTCGTGTCCGGGAATGGGATTGACCAGAATCATGGGCAGGTTCTTAGCCAGCGCCTCGGAAACGGTCAGACCGCCGGGTTTGGTGATGATGCAGTCGGCAGCGCTCATCATGACCTCGACGTTGGTCACGAAGCCGTACGGATGCAGCGTGCACGGGCCGGTGAGCATGTCGGCCATGCTGACCATCTCGGCGTACTGTTTTTTATTGTTGCCGCAGACGACAAGCAGCTGGAAGGGAATACCGCACAGACCAAGCTGCAAAATCAGTTTTTTGTTGTCCGAGTATCCCATGCTGCCGCCCATCATCAGGATGGTCGGAAGGTCGGGTTCCAGACCCAGCTGCTCGCGTGCATCCTGCTGCGCGATCGGCTGGTTAAACTTGGGATGAATCGGGATGCCAAAGGGCAGGATACGGTTTGCCTCGATGCCCTTTTTGACCGCGCGATGGGTGAGCAGCTCGCTCGCCGTCACGATGTACTCGATGCGCGGCACTTCCTCCCAGTAAGGGTGCAGGGTGTAGTCGGTGATGATGCCGATGGTGGGCGCAGTCAGCAGCGAACGCTTTTTGAGGTCGTCCACCAGCTGTGCGGCGAAGACGTGGGTGCACACAATGGCATCCGGTGCGAAATCGTTGACCACGCGGGCAAACTTGGTCGCGCCCAGCGCGTTGACGATGTTGATGATGGACATGCGGGTGGAAAAATAGCCGCTGCCGCGGTTTTCCGCTAACAGATAGACCAGTCGGTACAGCTCCTGCGTGTGCTTGGAGGTGAACAGATAGCCCTTGTCGATGGTTTCCTTGACGATTTTGCTGATGTAAGTGTAGACATCGACGGTTTCTACGGTTGCCCCTTTGTCACGCAGCATATCTGCAACCGCCTTTGCGGTTGCGTGGTGACCAAACCCCGCGGTCACCGATAAGATCATAACGCGCATTGCATTCTACTCCTTCAAAATTTAAAAGCATGTATATTTTAGCGCATTCCGGAGCAGGTTGCAAGCCAAACTGTCTATCCGGCGTGCGCCTTGGTCAGCCGGCGGTACTCTGCAAGCACCTGACGTTCCAGTTCCCGGCGTACGAGCGGGCCGATGGGGTGCACGATGTCGTGATATCGCCCGTCCGATGTGCGCCGCGCGGGCATGGCGAGGAACAGATGGTCGTCGCCCGCGATAACCTTGATGTCGTGCACGGCGAACACGCCGTCGAATGTGACCGATACCAGGGCGAGCAGCCGTCCCTGTCTGGGAAAGCGGCGGAATTTGATCTCGGTAATCTCCATAAAAGATGTCTCCTTTACACGGTTTTGTTTGGATGCCGCAGCGATGTTCCTGCTTGATATTCTGTCTGCTTTCTCATATAATAATACATAGACCAAATCTATATTTATCATAAATTGGAGGCTATACGCATGGAATTGTCCATCAAGCCCTTTATTGAACATAAAAAAACCATTCACCTTGTCGGAATCGGCGGTGTATCCATGAATTCGCTCGGTGAACTGCTTTTGAGCATGGGGGTACCGGTCACCGGTTCCGACCGTGCACACTCGGCTGTCACCGAACGTCTGGAGCGTCTGGGCGCGGTCATTCACTATGGCCACGCAGCGGAGAACGTCGAGGGTGCATCCCTTGTCATCCGCACGGCTGCCGTACACGACGATAACCCGGAAATCGTCCGTGCGCACGAGCTGAACATCCCGGTTATGGAGCGTGCACAGGCATGGGGCTGCCTGATGACCGACTACCAGGATGTCATCTGCCTGTCGGGTACCCACGGTAAGACGACCACCACGTCCATGATGACGCTCATTGCCATGCAGGCTGCACTTGACCCGACGGTCATGGTCGGCAGCAATCTGCCCGCCATCGGCGGCACACTGCGCATCGGTGGTCACGAGTGCTTTGTCGCAGAGTCCTGCGAGTACTGCAATTCTTTCCTGTCCTTTGCGCCGACCATTGCCGTTGTGCTCAATGTTGAAGCCGATCATCTGGACTTCTTCAAGGATCTCGACGACATCATCCATTCGTTCCGTGCATTCTGCCAGCTGACCCCGGCCAATGGTCTGGTCGTTGTCAACGCGGACGACGACAACGCCATGCAGGCGGTACAGGGCATTGATCGCAAGATTATGACCTTCGGTACCGCACCCACGGCGAACGTCCGTCCGGCAAATGTCACGCTGAATAACGGTTATTACTCGTTCGACGTGCTGGTCAACAACGAGCTGTACACCCATGTTAACCTGTCGGTTCCCGGCCGTCATAATATGATGAATGCACTGGCGTGCTGCGCGGTATCTTCCTTCCTCGAAGTGCGCGGTGAGCTGGTCGCTGCCGGTCTGGCACAGTTTAAGGGTTCGTCCCGTCGCTTTGAGCTGACCGGACGCATGTCCACCGGTGCACTGGTCGTGGACGACTACGCACATCACCCGTCCGAAATGCGTGCAACGCTCAACACCGCACGCCAGATGGACTTTAAGCGCATTTTCTGTGCATTCCAGCCGCACACCTACACACGCACCAAGGCACTGTTTGCAGAGTTTGTGGAAGCGCTCAAGCTGTGTGATCAGGCTGTGCTGGCACCGATCTACGCTGCACGCGAGCAGAACACGATCGGCATTTCGTCCGACGATCTGGCACGCGAGATTCCGGGCGCAGTTAGCCTGAGTTCGTTTGAGGAGATTGCCGACTACCTCAGACGGGAAGCAGGCGAGGGTGATCTCGTGCTGACCATGGGTGCAGGCGATATCTATAAAGTTGGCAAAATGCTCGTAGAAGGCGAATAATCCACCTTTTTTCACACGCATCTGTTACTGAAACCGGTGCGTGTGAAAAAATTTTTGCTTTCGGTTGACAACTTGCATAATGTGTGCCATAATGATGACAGAAACATTATGCAAGTTTCACATAGAATGGAGGGGTCATTATGGCAAACAATCTCATTATTACCATCGGCAGACAGTATGGCTCGGGTGGCCGCGAGATCGGACGTAAGCTCGCGCTTCGTCTGGGTATTCCATTCTATGATCGGGAGCTGATTTCCCGTGCTGCAAAGAAGAGCGGCTTCAGCGAGGATCTGTTCGAGCAGCTTGACAAGCGTGCAACCAACAGCTTGCTCTATTCGCTGACCATGTTTGGCTCTACCGGTCTTAATGGCATGTCCCTAACCGACCAGCTGTTCCTGGCACAGGCAAACATCATCCGTGAGATCGCAGACAGCGGCCCGGCCGTTCTGGTTGGACGCTGCGCAGACCATGTCCTGCGCGAGTACGAAAATCGCTTTGATTTCTTCATCACCGGTTCGGTAGATGATCGCCTGCAGCGTATCCAGACCCATGACGATTATGAGCTGTCCGGCAAGTCTCCGCGTGCAGCGCTCGAAAAGATGGATAAGCAGCGCTCGACCTACTACAACTACTATACCGGCAAGGTATGGGGCAAGAGCGACCATTACGATCTGTGCATCAATGCCGGTCGTCTGGGCGTCGAGAATTCCATCGAGGTCATTCTCGCTTACGTAAACGCACTCAAGAAGTAATTTTGCATCATATCAGAAAAAGGCAAGAAAAAGTAAGAGAAGGGGAAACCGGCGCGGCGTATCATCGCTGCGCCGGTCTTCTATTTGCATGAAAAAAAGCACTTCCGATTGGAAGTGCTTTTTTGATGGGATGATTTATGCCTGCTTGGAAGTGTCGCACAGCGCGCTCGGACGGATGACCTGACGCAGCGGCGACCAGATGACCGATGCGATGCCGTAGTCGACCATGGAGTGAACGACTGTGCCCACGCCGACCAGCAGGATGACGCTGACGAAGAAGCCCTTTGCCTCGTAGGCTGCCATAGAACCACCGAAGTAGAACGGCAGAATGATGAGGACTTCACCGACACCGTGCAGGATACCGATCAGGAAACTGAACAGCAGGGTCTGCGGACGGGTGGGATGCAGGGCAAGGTCGGGATGACGGCGCAGGTAGAGCGCGCCGACGACGGCGAAGACGATCTGGCTGGCAGCACGCAGAACAACCGTGATCGGGAAGCCTGCGAGGAAGAAGCCCAGCGTAGTGCCGATGGATACCGCAACTGCGACACCGGGAGAGACGAACATTGCGAGGAACAGCGCGACATGGCTGGCCAGCGTGAAGGATGCCGGGTCGAGTCTGATTTTAATGGGGGAGAACATGGGGATGAGGATACCGACGGCGCACAGCAGGGCTGCGACGACCATGCGGTACAGCTTTTGACTGGACATAGAAAAAGACTCCTTTTTGTGTGACAACAGAGATTTGACAACCAGCCAGATGACTCTGACTGCAATCTATCATATCAGTTATCAAGATAGCTGTCAAGACACAAATGAGACAATAAAAAAACTGCCCCTTGGGGCAGTTTTGTGCAGTCAGCGTTCGAGTAGAAATCCCTTGTCCTTGAGTGCCTGCAAGACGCGTGCCTGTACTTCGGCGTTTGGGCAGCGCAGACGGTGCAGATGGATGCCGCCGGTCAGATTACACAGCGGACGTGCGTTCTCGCGCTCCAGCTTGCTCAGGAAGGCGTCTGCGTCAAACCGGGAGTAGATATGCAGGGGGGCACAGATCTGCCCGTAGATCGAATGATCGACGGTCACGTCGATCAGGGCGCCGCCCAGGTCGACCACGGTGTACAGCTCTTCGGCCAGACGGTCATCTGCGTGCTCGCATACAATATTGATTTCAAGGTGGTTTTGCGCCTCTGGACGCTCAAGCAGATAGCCGCGGGGCGTTGCGGTGATGTCTGCGCCTGCGGCGCGCAGCAGGGCGATATCGCCGACGATGATCTGTCGGCTGACCGAAAAGCGGGAAGCGATCGCGGTAGCGGACAGCGGGCCGCTCGACTGGCTCAGCAGCTGCAAAATTTGTTCGCGGCGCGTGGCAGCGTTCATAGTACATTCACCTCGTTTTCGATACCTTATACTATAACAGAAAAACGGCCTGCGTGCAAGGCAGGTCGACAGGTGTCAAGGCGGGTGAATACCTTTATATATAATGTAAGAGAAGGTAAAAAAACAGGGGCAGGTTTCGGAAAAATACGAGCATGAAAAAAGGACGCATAAGCGTCCTTGAAACTGCACATATTCGGGATAGATCAAGCACCGGCAACCAGGTAAACGGTTGCCTCGTCGATGCCGAGTTTGAGTGCCTGCTCGTGATTGCCGACGGCAATGTCGATCTTGTTTTCCTTGATCGCGCTGCCGATGTCTTCTGCGATGAATACGCCGTAACCGTCGATGTAAACACGGCTGCCCAGCGGGATGACCTTGGGGTCAACTGCGATGGTACGGCCCTCGGTGACAGTGGTGCCCGACTTGGTCAGTCCGGTCGACTGTGCGCCGCAGCACTTCTCACAGGAGCAGTAGAAGGACAGACGGAAGGAGCCGAGGTTCTTAAAGTTCTGGGTGATCTGGGCATCTGCTGCCAGTGCGTCCAGCTTTTCAACCGTGCGGGTCACGATCTCGCCCGAGATGAGCTGCTGGAGACGGTCGGTAGAAGCCGAAGCTGCAATCACCGGAGCGGCTGCCTTAACAGACTGTGCCGGGGTGGTGGTAGCAGTGGTGGAAGTAGTTGCCTTGGGTGCAGGGGTCGTATATGCGAGTTCGGGGTCACCGTTGTAAGCCAGTGCGGTGCCCAGGCTGAGGGATGCACACAGCGCCAGCGCAGACGCGCCGCGCACAATTGTTTTCACGCTCAGAAATCTCATAAAATTCTCCTCTTAAACTGGTGGGATACGCCGCCTTGCGACGCCGGCAAATGGGCTGCCGTTCGTTTCACAATTGCATATAGTATAGCACAAGATTCCATAAAATGCAAGTTTTCTTTGTAAACAATGAAAAAAGGGCGTTTTGAACGCCCTAAAAGTTGAAAATATATAAAAACGGCTAAATTTTGTAACTTATTTGTAACTTAACCGATCAGGTAAACATCGGCATAATCAATGCCAAACTGGTAAGCGCGGCTGTGATTTGCGACACAGACGTCGATGCGGTTGCCCTTGATTGCGCCGCCGGTATCCTCAGCGATAAATACGCCGTAGCCGTCGATGTAAACGCGGCTGCCCAGCGGGATGACGCGGGAGTCAACTGCGATGGTGCGGCCTTCTGCCATCTTGGTGCCGATCTTGGTCTTGGCATCCGAGCGGCCGTTGCAGGTTGCGCAGGGGCAGTAGAAGGACAGGCGGTAGTTGCCCAGCTTCTTGAAGTTGTTCTTGATGACAGAGTCAGCTGCCAGAGAGCTGCTCTTGCTGATCGAGTGCGGCGTGACCGAGCCGTTGACCAGCTGGTTGATGCGTGCCTGAGCCGCTGCCGCTGCTGCTGCCGCAGCCGCTGCCTCGCGTGCCTGACGCTCTTCCTCCTCGACCTGATTCTTGGCTGCCTGCATGTCTTCGGTTGCGCTGGCCGAGTCAACAACGGTCTCAGCGGAAGCCGACAGGTAGCCGTAGGGGAGAGCTGCCATGACTGCATCTGCAGCGCTGCCGTTCTCCGTCGTGGTGGTATAAGCCAGAGCGCTTCCGGTGCTCAGCACACAGCCGATGGCGAGCATACCAGCGAAGCGTCTCATGGTTTTCATACATCGAATTTTCATACAAAAAATCTCCTCGTTTTTCTTGGTTTGTGCGTCTGAATACGCATAAATGGACAAAAAACTTGGATTGTAACCGGTTTGTTACCAATCCGTAGGTGCTATCATACCCGCCTCGCCCGGCTTTGTCAAATGATTTTTTGAAAAAAATTGAAATTCGATTACAAATAGTAATATAGAAAATGGATATAACAGAAATCGCCTTTAAATTTCAAAAATTTTAACCATTCTGTAACTGGATTTTTTTTAGATTTATGCTTGTCGAATTTTTAGGTAACAGAACGGTAACAAAACGGAGCGTCAGCCGCCGGATTTTATGGCATGCCTGACGGTCTGTGTCGACCACGCGCGGACGCACCCCACTGTACAAATCGGCGGAAACGTGTTATAGTAAACTCAGTGTTTGCCCCCACGGTGCGGAAAGGGCGGGCTGTGAGAGCCTGCTTTCTGGGAGCAACCCGTTCCGTTTTTTTGATGGTATTTTGAGGCGCGAAGATGCGGCCTCGTCACAAGAGAGAAAGCCGGAAAGACCGGCGTATGAAGATTCAACCAAATTGTAAAACGACAAAGGAAAGTGATATCGAAGTTATGAAAGAAAAACTGAAGATTATACCGCTCGGCGGTCTCAATGAGATCGGCAAGAACATGACGGTCATCGAGTATGGCAACGACATTGTAGTGATCGACTGCGGACTGGCATTCCCGGACGACGACATGCTGGGTGTAGACCTGGTAATTCCGGACACGACCTACCTCAAGCGCAACCAGAAGAAGGTGCGCGGCTATCTGATCACCCACGGCCATGAGGACCACATCGGCGCAATCCCGTATGTACTGCGCGAAGTCAATGCCCCGATCTATGCCACTCGTCTGACCTGCGGCATCATCCAGACCAAGCTGGCTGAGCACCGCATGCCCGAGAAGGTGCGCATGAACACGGTCAAGGCTGGCGATGTGATCAAGCTCGGATGCTTTACCATCGAGTTCATCCACACCAACCACTCGATTGCGGACTCGGTTGCACTGGCCATCCGCACGCCGCTCGGCACGATCATCCATACGGGTGACTTCAAGGTCGACCTGACCCCGGTCAGCGGTGAGATGATCGATCTGGCACGCTTTGGCGAGCTCGGACGCGAGGGCGTTCTGGCACTGATGAGTGACTCGACCAACGTCGAGCGCAGCGGCTATACGCCCAGTGAGAAGGTTGTCGGTCAGTCGCTGGAGAATTTCTTTAAGAACTGTGACCAGCGTATCATCATCGCAACCTTTGCTTCCAACGTCAGCCGTCTCCAGCAGATTTTGGACATCGCCGCACGTTTCGGACGAAAGGTCGCAGTCTGCGGACGCAGCATGGAGAAGATCACCCAGGTTGCACAGGAGCTCGGCTACCTGCACGACGACGGTAAGGTGCTCATCGACGTGAGCACGATCAACCGCTATCCGCAGAACAGACTGTGCATCGTGTCTACCGGTTCGCAGGGCGAGACTATGTCCGCACTCTACCGCATGGCGTATTCCAGCCATAAGCAGGTTGAGGTCGTGACCGGTGACCGCATTCTGATTGCGGCATCGGCTATTCCGGGCAATGAAAAGTCGGTGTCCAACATGGTAAACGAGCTGTACCGCAAGGGTGCAGAGGTCATTTACGACCGCAATGCAGCCATTCATGTATCTGGCCACGCTTGCCAGGAAGAGCAGAAGCTGATGATCGGTCTGTGCAAGCCCAAGTATTTCATCCCGGTACATGGTGAGCATCGCATGCTGCAAAAGCACGCAGCTCTGGCCGAGGAGATGGGCGTCGATCCGCGCAATGTCATCATTACCGAGATCGGCCGTCCGATTGAGATCGATGATCGCTCGGCACGCCTGTGCCCGATGGTTCCGGCAGGCCGTGTCCTGATCGATGGATTGGGTATTGGTGATGTCGGCGCAGCCGTTCTGCGTGACCGTAAACATTTGGCCGAGGATGGCCTGTTGGTTGTCGTGGTCACGATCGATAAGGAGAGCGGCGTGGTCATCGCTGGCCCGGATATTGTTTCCAGAGGTTTCATCTATGTCCGCGAGGCGGAAGATCTCATGGAAGAGTTGCGTGTTCAGTCGCAAATGGCTCTGGATCGCTGCTTAGACGAGGGCGTGCGTGATTGGAATGGTATTAAGAGTGCACTCAAGAGTGCGCTGAGTAACTATTTGTTTAAGAAAACCAAGCGCAGCCCGATGATCCTGCCGATTATTATGGAGGTTTAAGCCGTAAGTCTGTTTTTTCGACAGCGCGGATAACCCGGAAAAACGGAAAAATTGAAGCTTTCGCCAGCCTTTCTCGAAAGGCTGCGGGTTCTTAGGGCAGAGCCCTGAGTCGCCATCCGCAGATGGCGAAATTCCCTTTTGAAACCCGGTGTACGACCCGGGTTTCAACTAAAACAAACAAAAGGAAAAGACCGTCCGACAGGACGGTCTTTTCAGAGATTGCGCGCCCTGCGGGTCGCGCTTTTCTTTTTTTATTTTCGTTGATTTTCCCTCGTGGGAGATCGGGAAAATCAAAAAGGATTCCGCGCTCTGCGGAGCGCGGCCAGCCTGCGCGGCTGGATCGCGCCGGGTCGCAGACCCGGACCCGCTTGTCGCCTGCGGGCGGGAATGGGTTTGGCGGTTTGGAAGCGTCACAGCCGGACGCTGATTTCGCCGGCACGCAGAATGGTCTGTGTGCCATTCTGATCGACAATCACCAGATTGCCCTCATCGGTCAAATCCACACAGGTTGCGGGATACTGTCCCTGTGGAGAGCTGACCATGATACGTTTACGCAGGCAATTCATACGGCTGCGGTATGCCTGCAATAGTTCTTTACTTTCTCCGGCAAGCAGTTTATCATACCACGGTTCAAACGCATTGAGGATGGATGCTGCGAGTTGTGCACGGGTAGGTAAATGGTGGGTTTCGTCCCAGATACCGCCTGCGATGTCTGCAAGTTCAGGGTAAGCTTCACGGTCAAATTTCAGATTCACGCCAATACCAACGACTGAAAAGTCCGGTTTACTGCCGCCGGTCGAGAAAGAGGACTCGGTCAGAATACCCGCGCACTTGTATCCGCGGATAAAGACATCATTGACCCACTTGATTTTCGGCCAGATGCCGCACTGGTGCTCAAGCGCTTCGCAGATCGAGACAGCCGAGATGAGCATAAGCAGGGAAATGCGCTCGAGTGGTAAATCGGGATGCAGTACAATGGACATATACAGTCCGCTGCCTGCCGGGGACACAAATTGTCGCCCCAGTCGACCGCGTCCGGCGGTCTGTTCCTCGGCCAGTAGGACAAAGCCCTCATCCTCATTGCCGAAGCGCTGTTTGACCTGGGTGTTGGTCGAGTCGACAGTCGGCTCGATCAGCAATTTACGTCCCAGGCGCGTGGTGTGCAGATGCCGTGTGATGGCTTCCGCAGTCAAACGATCTTCCATCTGAAATCCCCTCACAATCCTGTCAGTTTGTATACTTTATTATATAACAACTGTGGAGTGATGCATAGAAAAAATTGCCAGCTTGAAGGCGTCCTTTTAAAATTCGCGCTTAGTGTGGTATAATGGTAAAAAGTCCGGTTTGTGCAGACAGCCGGAATCAGGAGGAATGTATGAAAACCCGCGAACAGGCTGTGCGCGCACTCGCGCAGACAGCAGAGGATAAAATGCTGCTTCAGCAGTTTTTTGATAAGTATGAGGTCAGCCAGGAGCGGTCGTACCTGACCCACACGCGCTTTCTCGATCTGCGCGAACGCACGCTGTGCGTCAAGGCCGCACGCGAGACTGGAATCACGGCGCAGACGGTGTTTTGGGGCGGTTACCCGGATGCTGAGCGCGTGATGGCGCTGTTTTTACCCGACTACCTGACCGCTGAGGACGCAATCAAGCCGGAAAACAGTCCGCTGGCGCTGCTGCGCGCGGAAAAGAGTCCGGCGGATACGCTGTCCCATCGTGACTATCTGGGTGCACTCATGGGTCTGGGCATCGAACGCGCGGTGGTCGGCGATATCTTGTTGCATGACGATGGTGCTGAGCTTTTTGTCACCGAGGACATGGCAGAATTTATTCTGATGAACTTTCTGCGTGCCGGACGTAAGCGCGTCATGCTCAGCCAGATTGCGCTGACTGATTTCCGTTCGCCCGAGGTCAATGAGGAGGACGGCGAAGGCTCGGTGGCGTCTCTCCGGCTGGACAGCGTGGCCGCGCTCATCTTCCGCCTGTCCCGTGCGCAGATGCAGGAGCGTATCGACAAAGGCACGGTCTTCCTCAACCAGATGCAGTGCCTCAAGCCCGACGCCGATGTCGCACCCGGCGACCGCATCACCGTGCGCGGTCTGGGTCGTGCTCGTATTGTCGAGCTTGGCGGTGTCAGCCGCAAGGGGAGACAGTTCGTACGCTACGCGCGCAGTGTGTAAATCGCCGCTTTAGACTGGAAATCGATCACGAAAACTGCTATAATGAACTATCATTCCAGCAACCGGAAAGAGAGGGAACGCTATGATGATGAAGAAAATCGCCCGCAGCTTGCTGACCATATTACTTGTGTGCAGCTGCGCTGTGACGGCGGCTTTTGCAGCAGATGATATCACCGGCCACTGGTCGGAGCCATATTTCCGATCACTCAGCGCACATGGTGTCATCAATGCCAACGGCAAAGGTGAGTTCACGCCCACGGCTGAGATCTCCCGTGCGGAGTTCATGCGCTACATCAACCGCGCCTTCGGTTTTACCGAGCAGGCCGACGTGAGCCAGTATAAAGATGTCGATTCCGATCAGTGGTATTACGAGTCGGTACGCATCGCGGTCAAGTACGGCTATATCTCTGGTCTGTCCAGTACCCAGATGGGCCCGGACAAGGCCATCACCCGTGAGCAGGCCATGACCATTCTGGGCAGACTGTGCAAGGTCGATGCCGGAACGGTCACACCTAGTCAGCTGTCCTTCAGCGACAAGTCCAAGATTGCCACCTGGAGCGCACCGTATATCAAGTGGGCGGTCGATAACGGTTATGTATCGGGCTACACCGACGGCACCTTCCAGCCTCAGCGCAGCGTGACCCGTGCCGAGGCGGCAAAGATCCTGTACTATTTCACCGGTACGATCTTAGATCAGGCAGGCGCGACCTACAACAGCTCGTCTCTCAATTCGGACACCAAAAACGTGACTATCACGAGCGCGTGCACGCTGTCTGGTGTGACCATTCCGGGCAATCTGTACATCAGTGAGGGACTGAACCAGTCGGCAGTGACCCTGTCTGACGTGACCGTCAAGGGTCGTCTGATTGCAGCGGGCGGCACGGTTCAGCTGAATAACGTCACTGCACCCGAACTGTACATCAGCTCGCCCTTCACTGGACGTGAAGTAAAGGTGACTTCGGCCGGTACGACGAACATCGATCAGGTCACGGTTATGACCACCGCCGGACTGACCCAGACTAGCTTGCAGGCTGGTGCATCCGGACTCAAGCAGATCAACGTCTACGGCGATAAGAATATGCCGCTGACGCTGAATGGACGCTTTGGCCAGGTTACCTTGCAGGATGCAAACCGTCTGAGCCTGTCGGCAGGCGCTTTCGTCGAGTCGCTGACCGTCAAGGGCGCAGCAACCATTGAGGGCACGGGCACCATCCAGAATGCGGTCTTTCAGGCAAACGGTGCGGTCAGCGCTATTGAGCCGCAGACCTACTCGTTCAACAAGGGCATGTCGGCGACCATTCAGGGCACGTCGGTCTCGGTTGACCGCAGCCAGCCCAATCACACGCTGACCCCGGCTACCGTCAACCTGTCCACGGCAAGTGATGTCATTCTGGCCATCGTGTCCGAGGATAACGCCACTGTGCGCTCGGTTATGCTGGGCGATCGTGTCCTGCAAGCGGGTTATCAGTACGACTATGACCCGGTCACCGGTTCCATCCGCATCCTGTCGAATGCGTTCAGCGGTCTGTCCAGCGGAACGTACACCGTACAGGTCATTATGAGCACGGGTATCAACCCGACCGCGACCATCTATCTTGGAAGCGGCAGCAGCTCGTCTAACAGCGGTTCGTCTTCGTCCTCGAATTCGGGCTTGGCTAGCCTTGCAACCCAGGCGGTGACCTTCAGCGCGACCGCAGGCAATGCGGCAAACCAGAACGTGACCATCAACATCAACATTGACTCGAGTGTTGTCGTGCAGGCAGTCCTGCTCGACGGCAGTCAGCTTGCCATGGGTACCCAGTACACCATCAGCGGCAATCAGGTGGTTCTGTACCGCACAGCACTGGAGCCTCTGGTCTTTGGACGCACCGGCACGATGAATATTGTGCTCGTCCTGTCGAACGGCAATCAGCTGACCGTTCCCATGACACTTGTCTAACACAAATATTCTTCCCCGACAGATTTCCCTGTCGGGGAATTTTTTTGTCCGGTCACCCGTTGGACAAAATCTGCCCGTCCGGTCTGCTATGATAGAGAGCAGGGAGGGACAGCATGGTCATTTATCTCGATGTGCTGGCAGCGGTCAATCTTGCAATGGACTATCTGCTCCTGCTTGCCACCGCGCGGATTGCTGGGGTCTTTGTCCCGCGGGTGCGTCTGCTCATCGGTGCGGCAGTAGGCGCGGCCTATGCCGTGTGCGCTGTTTTGCCTGCGACCACCTTTTTGCAGAACGGTCTGTGCGAGCTGGCCGCTGGGGTCGGTATGGTTGCGCTGGTGTTTGCACCCTGCAAAGGTCGGCTTATGCGCGTTTCTGTGGTATTCGGTCTGGTCTCCTGTGCCTGCGCGGGCGCGGTGATGGCACTCGGTCAGGCGACCGGTGCTATGCTACGCGTCGGAGGCGCGTACTATTTGGACGTGCCGCTGCGCGTGGTCGTTCCAGCTGCGTTGCTGTGCTGGTGTGCGAGCGGGCTGCTGTTTCGCGGTACAGCCGGACAGAACGGAGCCGAGCGTTCGAGCGCACAGGCGGAGCTGACCTTTGCCGGAAAGCGGGCGACCGTGCACTTGTTGTGCGACACGGGCAACACCCTGTGTGAGCCGGTCACCGGACGGCCTGCGCTGCTGCTCGATCGATACGCGGCGGCACGGCTGCTGCCGAGCGAGCTTGCAGGTGTGGTCAGCGGGCTGCGGTCGGACAATGCAGGCGACCAGATGGCCAGTCTGCCCGACGCATGGCGTACTCGGTTTTGTCTGCTGCCTTACCGGGCGGTCGGACAGAACAGTGGATTGCTGCTCGCGTTCCGGCTGGACGAGGTGCACATGGACGCGGGAAAGACCGATTGCAGATTGGCGGCCATCAGCGCGCAGCCGATTGCAGGCGGACGGTACGATGGACTCATCGGTGTTTGAAAGGAGCGAGGCGGACAATGAAAAAGTGGCTCAGACGGATTTGGGCGCGTTTGCGTGCGCTGTGCAGCGGGGGCATTTATTACATCGGTGGCTCCGAGGTGCTGCCGCCACCACTGACCGGACAGGACGAGGCCGACTGCATCGCACGGCTGATGGCGGGAGACCCCGAGGCGCGGGACGCGCTGGTCGAACATAATCTGCGCTTAGTGGTGTACATCGCACGCAAGTTTGAGAATACCGGCGTGGGCGTGGAGGACTTGATTTCCATCGGTACGATTGGTCTAATGAAGGCGGTCGGCACCTACAAGACCGACAAAAATGTCAAGCTCGCGACTTATGCTTCCCGGTGCATCGAGAACGAGATTTTGATGCATCTGCGCAAGGTGTCCGGGCAGCGCGCTGAGGTGTCGTTTGACGAGCCGTTGTCCTCGGACTGGGACGGCAATGAATTGCTGCTCTCGGACATTCTGGGTACCGAGCCGGACAGCGTCATCCGACCCATTGAGGACGACGTTGACCGCGAACTGCTCCGGCAGGCGCTGTCCCAGCTGCCGCCGCGGGAAAAGCAAATCATCTGTCTACGCTTTGGACTGGGCGGACGGCGCAGCATGACCCAGAAGGAGGTCGCAGACCTTCTGGGAATCTCACAATCGTACATTTCACGCCTGGAAAAGCGCATTATTTCACGAATGAAGAAGGAAATCCTGCGCTGGGTTTGACACTCCTTTACCGCTCTGCTATAATAAAATGCAGAGCAAAAGAGGAGCGGATCGAGATATGAAGCAATATTACGCCATGATCGCGGCAGCAGGTGCCCTCTGGGGTCTGCTGTCGCTGTTTTTTGAGGTGCTTTCGGCTGCGGGACTGACCTCACCGCAGGCGGTCGGCGTGCGCACCGCGTGTGCAGCTGTTGTTATGTGGTTCTGGCTGTTTGTGCGTGATCGCCGCGCGCTGAAGCTCAAGACCTGGAAGCATCTGTGGTACTTTGTCGGCACGGGCATGATCAGTCTGGCGTTTTTCAATTCCTGCTACTTTGCCTGCATCGAGCGCTCGACTATCGGCCTTGCCGCATTGCTGCTGTACACCGCGCCGGTGTTTGTCATGCTGTTTTCTGCTGTGCTGTTCGGGGAAAAGCTGACCGGACGCAAGATCGGTGCGCTGGCGCTGACCGTCGTGGGCTGTGGATTGGCGACCGGTGCGTTTTCGGGCGGTTTGTCGGTGCATCCGGCGGCATTGGCTTTCGGTTTGGCCTCGGGCCTCGGCTATGCACTCTATACCGTCTTTGGCAAATTCGCCCTGCGCGATTATGATTCCCGCACCATCACGGCCTACACCATGCTGTTTGCAGCCATCGGTGTTTTGCCCATCTCGCAGCCGGTGCAGGCCGCACGCATTGTGTTTTCCTCGCCGCAAACGGTCATTATGGCACTGTGCGGCGGCGTGCTGTGCACCGTCCTGCCCTATCTGCTGTACACCAAGGGACTGACCCGGGTGGACGCGGGCAAGGCTTCCATCGTGGCTTGCGTGGAACCAGTTGTCGCTGCGCTGGTCGGCATGCTGCTCTTTGCCGAACCGCTGGACGTTGGACGGCTGGGCGGTATGGCACTTGTGCTGGCAGCCATCGTGCTGCTCAATCTGCCGGTTTCGCATCGGACGCGCACCGCTTCCTGAACAAACAAAATCCCGTGCTCCAAATGGATACACGGGATTTTTTGCATCCGCCTGCACACTCTTGTCAGTGCTGCGCGTTTTGTGATATCATGGATACAAAGAAAGGATTGATCGTCATGCTTTTTGAAAATATTTCGATTTTAGCCGATGATTTTACCGTCAAGCACGGCCAGTACGTAGGCGTCAAGGCGGACAAGGTCGCGTATATCGGTTCCGAGCGTCCGACCGAGGATTTTGGTGAGATTTATAACGGTAAGGGCAAGCTGCTCATGCCCGGTATGGTCAATGCGCACTCGCATGCGCCTATGACTCTGCTGCGCGGTTACGGTGAGAACCTGTCCCTGCAGCGCTGGCTGAACGAGCGTATTTTCCCGTTTGAGGATAAGCTCAGCGACGCAGCCGTCGCACCGGCAACCCGTCTGGCCATTGCCGAAATGCTGCGTTTTGGTACGGTGTCGTTTACCGACATGTACTTTTTCAGCCAGACCATGGCGGATGCCATTCTGGAATCGGGCATCAAGTGCAACCTGAGCCGTGGATTGACCGTCTTTGATGACAGCGATTACGAGCAGACTGCCGCCTACAAGGACAACTGCGACTTGCTGGAGCGTTACCAGAACGCAGGTGATGGCAGACTGAAGATCGACCTGTGTATCCACGGCGAGTACACGACCACGCCCAAGGTGGTCGAGGCCGTCGCAAAGCATGCCAAGCAGGTTGATGCACGTGTGCACATTCACTTGTCCGAGACCCAGAGCGAACACGAAGAGTGCAAGGCACGTCACGGCATGACGCCTGCTGCATATTTTGAAAAGCTGGGTCTGTTCGATCAGCCGACCACGGCAGCACATTGCGTCTGGCTGGATGACAGCGATTTTGCCATTCTGGAGCGTCGCGGTGTGACTATTGCGTCCTGCCCGGTCAGCAACATGAAGCTTGCGAGCGGCTTTGCACGCGTGCCCGAGATGCTCAAGCGCGGTATCCATGTTGCGCTGGGTACGGACAGCGTTGCTTCCAACAACAACCTCAATCTTTTCAAAGAGATGTTCCTGTTCGCAAATGTATACAAAGGTGCAACCCATGACCCGACCGTTGTCACCCCGGCTGAGGCACTGGCTGCTGCGACGATTAACGGCATGCGCTCGCAGGGACGTAATGACAGCGGCTTTGTCCGTGTCGGCATGAAGGCTGACCTTGCGGTACTGAACGTCGACGAGCCCTGGATGGTGCCGGTTAACGACTGGACGACCAATCTGGTTTACTCGGCACAGGGAAGTGACGTCTGCCTGACCATGGTTGACGGCAAGGTGCTGTATCAGGACGGTGAATATAAGACCATCGATATCGAGAAGGTCAAGTTTGAAGCACAGCGTGCAACCGACGCAATTCGCGCACAACTGTAAGGAAAATAGGGAAAGGAGCGGTCATTTATGTATGAAAAGATGAGAGAAAGTGCGGCGTTTCTTAGCCGTGCATTCGGTGGGAGAATCCCGAGTGTCGCATTGGTGCTCGGTTCGGGACTGGGTCCGCTGGCTGATGAACTCAAAGATCCGGTGACCGTTCCGTTCGGTGAAGTTCCGCACTTCTGCCGTTCCACAGCACCCGATCATGCAGGTCGACTGGTGCTGGGTGAGTTGTCCGGCAAGACTGTTTTGTGCATGCAGGGTCGACTGCATGGGTATGAAGGATATACCCCGGCTGAGGTTTCTTATCCTATCCCGGTGTTCAAACTGCTGGGTATTAAAACGGTCATTTTGACCAATGCGGCAGGCGGTATTAACCTGGACTTTTCAGCAGGTGATTTTATGGTGATTGATGACCATATCAACTTCACTGGAAAGAGTCCGCTGACAGGTCCGAACGATGACCGTGTTGGCCCAAGGTTTAACGATATGTGCCACGTTTACCCGAAGGACTTGCGTGATCTGGCCGATCAGGCCGCGAAAAATTGCGGTTTGTCCCTGCGGCATGGTGTGTATGTCGGCGTGAATGGCCCGCAGTATGAGACAGCGGCGGAAATCCGCATGTTCCGCATGATGGGCGGCGATGCGGTGGGCATGTCGACCGTGTTTGAGAGCATCGCGGCTGCTCATTGCGGCTTGCCGGTCCTCGCGGTGTCCATGATTACCAATATGGCCGCGGGTGTGACCGGAAATGCACTGTCGGATGAAGAAGTCAAGGAAATGGCAGCAAAGGGCGGCGAGCGCTTCCAGACGCTCATGCGTGAAATCGTCGCTTTGCTGTAAAACTTACCACCGCACCCATTATTGAAGCTTTCGCCGGCCTTTCTCGAAAGGCCGCGGGTTCTCAGGGCAGAGCCCTGAGTCGCCCGTCGCAACGGGCGAAACTCTCTTTTTGGTTTTCGCGGATGCGAAAATCAACTAAAACTAAAACCAAAACGCCGCCCGCAGGCGGCGTAATTCCCACGCGGCCATTGGCCGTTCATAAAAAAGACCGTCCCAATCTGGGACGGTCTTTTTATAAGTCGTGCGCTGCCTCTGGCAGCGCTGTTTTTTTATTTTGGTTGATTCCGGTCAAAAGACCAGAATCAAAAGGAAAGTTTCGAGCCTGCGGGCTCGACCAAGTTTCACTTGGATGGACTCAAGGGACTCGTCCCTTGAGAATCCCGATTTTCGCCTGTGGGCGAGAAATTACTTCTTAAATACGCCGGTCACGTCCAGGGTTGCGAAGTAATCCTCGGGGGTCTCTGCACGACGGATGAGCTCGGTCGTACCGTCCTCACGCAGCAGGACTTCAGCCGAACGCAGCTTGCCATTGTAGTTATAACCCATTGCAAAACCGTGTGCACCGGTGTCGTGGATGACCAGATAATCGCCGTCGTCGATCTCGGGCAGCATGCGGTCGATGGCAAACTTGTCGTTATTCTCACACAGACCGCCGGTTACGTCGTACTTGTGATCGCAGGGCGCGTCTTCCTTGCCCAGAACGGTGATGTGATGGTAAGCGCCGTACATCGCCGGACGCATCAGGTTTGCAGCGCAGGCATCCAGACCAACATATTCCTTGTGGGTGTGCTTATGGTGCAGGCACTTTGCAACCAGGCAGCCATAGGGGCCCATAACAAAGCGGCCCATCTCGGTGTAGATGGCAACATCGCCCATACCAGCCGGTACGAGAACCTCTTCGTATGCCTTGCGAACGCCCTCGCCGATGGCCATAATATCGTTTGCGTTCTGTTCGGGACGGTAGGGTATGCCAACGCCGCCGGACAGGTTGATGAATGCAATATGTGCACCGGTCTCCTCGTGCAGCTCGACTGCGGTCTGGAACAGCAGGCGTGCGAGCACCGGGTAGTACTCGTTTGCAACCGTGTTGGAAGCCAGGAACGCGTGCAGGCCGAAGTGCTTAACACCCTTGCTCATCAGCTTGCGGTATGCCTCGGTCAGCTGGGGACGGGTCATGCCGTACTTTGCATCCTGCGGGGTATCCATGATCTCGTTTTCGATCTTGAAGTCACCGCCCGGATTGTAGCGGCAGGACATGGTCTCCGGGAACGGAGCGATCTTCTCGAAGAAGTCGATGTGGGTGATGTCGTCGAAGTTGATGATTGCACCCAGCTTTGCAGCCAGTGCGAAATCCTCAGCCGGGGTCACGTTGGACGAGAACATGATGTCTTCACCAACCTGACCGACTGCCTCGCTCATCAGCAGCTCGGTGTAGCTCGAGCAGTCGCAGCCGAAGCCCTCTTCCTTGAGAATCTGAAGCAGGCGGGGATTGGGGCAAGCCTTGACAGCAAAATACTCGTGGAAGCCCGGATTCCAAGCAAATGCCTGCTTGATGCGGCGTGCGTTCTCACGGATGCCCTTCTCGTCATAGAGGTGGAAGGGGGTGGGATACTTCTTGACCATTTCCTGAACTTGCTCCAGGGTAACAAACGGCTTTTTCTGGTTCATTGGGGTTCATTCCTTTGCGGTTTAGATTTATTTCTTTCCTAAAATCCGCTCGAAGCGGCGGCGGGTCATGGCCTCGCGCCGAGCGGTTTCCTCTTCGTCGATTTCAAGAATGCGGTCGCCCTCGTACCAGACGACCATGCCCTCGCCGGCCATAACGGGTGCATGGCTGCGGGGAATTTCGATCATACCGTGATCGGTTTCCAGAATGATAAAATCGCCTTCGAACCGGTCAACGACTGCCTGTTCTCTCATGTGGCGTTGTCTCCTTTGTTAGTTGACAGGGGTTGGATAGCGGAAGGTGCCCGAGTCGGCAGTGACATGCACGGATGCACCGTGTTCTGCCAGACGGGCGAGTGTTTCGGGGTGCGGATGACCATAATCGTTGTACTTCCCACAGGAAATGACCGCGATTTCGGGCGATGCGGCATCCAGAAACGCATTGGTGGACGAGGTGTCGCTGCCGTGGTGTCCGACTTTGAGTACATCACAGGAAAGATCAGCACCCGAAGCGAGCACCGCTTCTTCGGCCTGTGCTTCGGCGTCTCCTGTGAACAGCACGCGGAAGTCGTCCGCGGCGAGCATAGAGATAATGGAATCGTTGTTTACATTGTCGAATGTGTCATCGGGCGCGGGTGCCAGAAAAGTCAGGCTCGCCTGATTGCCGAACGCGAGCACCTGTCCGGGACTTGGGACCTGTACCGACACACCGGTCTGTTCGGCAGCATCCAGCATGGCCGAATAGGTGGCGGTCAGCGCGGTCTGCGCGGGCAGATAGAGCACATTGGTCGGAAACGCTTCCAGCACAGCCGCCATGCCGCCGATGTGATCCTCGTGCGGATGGGTACCGACTGCGGCGACCAGACGAGTCACGCCTGCCTCTTTCAGGTAGGCGATCACCTGATCGGAAGTTGCCGTCAGACCTGCATCCATGAGCACGGCATCACCGCCGGACACGATCAGCGAACAGTCGCCCTGTCCCACGTCGATGAAATGTACGGTGGTCTGCTGCTGCATGGGATCGGAGATGATCTCCTGCCCAAAACTCACAAACAACTCGTACGAAATGACAAGAACGGTCAGGATACACAGGAAAACAATGGACTTTTTCCCGGGCTTTTGCCGGGAAGTGCTGGAATTGTCTGCCAAAACATACCTCACATTCGACGGGTGCAGACCTCCGTATACAACGCAATCATTATACAATGACACCGCTCAAACTGCAAGGATAACGGGGGTATCTTGCAAGATTTTATAACTTTACCAAAATAAACGCTGTTTTGGCCGGTACATTTTCATACTTTTGACAACGAAAGTGCACGCGCCAGTTTGGACAGCGGTTCCGGGGTCAGTGCAAAGCGCACGGCCTGTGCTTCGCAGGCGGTCTGGAACGCATCTGCGTCGCCTTCTTTGTACTCGCACTCGATCTCGCAGAACTGCACCGACTGCGAACCGCTCGCCAGTGTTCCGATGTCGAGCGACAGTTCGGCCGAGAAGCCGTCCTGTGTCCACATGACCGGCTGGCGGTCAAAACAGACGTGGGCAATCGGGATGAGTTCGGACTGTGCCAGATGCTGGCACAGCTCGGCCGATGCACCATGCGCGGGGAGCTTTTGCAGGCCGTCGATCAGCGTGTCGGCAGCGCACTCGTATTCCTCGTGCACGTGCAGACCGTTCTGCGCCTGGGTGCGCAGCTTCATGCAGCACACCTTGCGGCCATTCTCGCTGCGCAGACGCAGACCGATTTTTCGGTCGCGCAGACTGTGTGCGGCATCGTCGTAGTAGATCGCGTCCATGTGCAGGATGGCCTGCGGATGGGGATGCAGTCCGAGCGACTGACACAGCGCGTCAAACTGCTGGGCGGATGCCTTCCATTTGAATTCACGTTCCATGTCAGCGCACCTGTCCGCTGCCGAAGATGACGTATTTCTGTGAGGTCAGTGCTTCCAGACCCATCGGGCCGCGTGCGTGCAGCTTCTGGGTGGAAATACCGATCTCAGCGCCGAAACCGAACTCAAAACCGTCGGTAAAGCGGGTAGAAGCGTTGACATAGACGGCTGCCGCGTCGACCTCGTCGGTAAACTGCTGGGAAGCCGCGTAGGACTCGGTCACGATGCACTCGGAATGTCCGGTGTTGTAGCGGTTGATGTGTGCGATGGCCTCGTCGATGGAGTCCACCACCTTGACCGAAATCTCATACGCCAGATATTCCCGGCCATAGTCGTCCTCGGTGGCGGGGACGATGCTGTCGCCCAGAATCTCCATCGTGCGCGGACAGCCGTGCAGGATGACGTGATCGGGGGCGAGTGCTTTCTGTGCCATGGGCAGGAAGGCCTCGGCAACATCGCGATGCACGAGCAGGCTCTCGGCGGCGTTGCATACCGAAATGCGCTGGCACTTGGCGTTGACCAGAATGCGAGCGGCCATGTCCAGATCGGCAGAAGCATCGACGTAGACGTGACAGTTGCCCGTGCCGGTCTCGATGACCGGGACAGTGGCGTTCTGCACGACTGCGCGGATGAGTCCGGCGCCGCCGCGCGGGATGAGCACGTCCAGGTAGCCGTTGAGCTTCATCATCTGGTTTGCGCTCTCGCGAGTGGTGTCCTCGACCAGATTGATGGCGTCCTGCGGCAGACCGCAGTCTGCAAGCGCCTGACGCATGAGGTCGGACAGGCACTTGGACGAATGGAAGGCCTCCTTGCCGCCGCGCAGGATGCAGGCCGAACCGGCCTTGAAGCACAGTGCGGCAGCGTCCACGGTGACATTGGGACGGGCTTCGTAGATGATGCCGATGACACCCATGGGCACACGGCGCAGACCGATGCGCAGACCGTTGGGACGGGTGCGCTGCCACAGCACTTCACCGATGGGGTCGGGCAGAGCGGCGACCTGACGGCAGCCCTCGGCGATCCCGGCAATGCGGTCTGCGGTCAGGGTTAGGCGGTCGATCAGACCTTCGTTCAGACCGTTTTCCCGTCCGGCCTCAATGTCCAGACGGTTGGCGGACAGGATTTCGTCGGTATGCGCCAGGAGCGTGTCGGCAATGGCGTTGAGACCGGCGTTTTTGGCGTTGGTATCCAGCTTGGCAGCCGCCGACTTGGCCGCTTTGGCAGCCTCGGCGATGGTCATGAGATCGCGCATGGGGATCAAACCTTCTTTCTCTTGAACTTTCGCTTGAACAGGGTACCGACCTTCTTGCCGTCTACGATATCGTAGAGCACTTCGGCGCGGTCGCCCTTGGTGATGAGCATGGAGACACCGTTTTCCATACAGATTTCGGCAGCGGACAGTTTGGTCGCCATACCGCCGGTGCCGCCCTTGGTGCCCGGGCCGCCTGCGATCTTGCGCAGATCGTCGTTGATGGCCTCGACACGGGAGATGAGCTGTGCGTCCGGGTTTTCACGCGGGTTATCACTGTACAGACCGTCGATGTCGGTGAAGATAATGAGCAGATCGGCCTTGCACAGCTGTGCGACAACGGCCGACAGGGTATCGTTATCACCGAAGGTCTCAACACGGCTGAGCTCCTCGGTGGAAACAACGTCATTTTCGTTGACGATGGGCACGACACCGGCGGTCAGCAGGGCATCAAAGGTGCCCTCGACGTTGGCGTAGTGCTCGGCGGATGCGATATTGTGGCGGGTCAGCAGGACCTGCGCGACGGTCACGCCGTATTCGAGGAACATCTTGTCGTAGATGTGCATAAGCTCGCACTGGCCGACCGCAGCGGCAGCCTGCTTCATGCGCATATCACGCGGGCGATCGACGATGCCGAGCTTGTTGAGACCGACACCGACCGCACCGGACGAGACCAGGACAAGTTCAAATCCTCGGTTGTGCAGATCGGAGATGACGCGCACCAAATGTTCGATGCAGCGAATGTTCAGTTTTCCGTTGGGATAGGTCAGCGAAGAGGTGCCGATCTTGAGCACCAGACGGCGCGCATCGGAACGAGTGGACATGGGAAAAGACTCCTTTAATAAAGTAGTAGATAGATAAATTTATTCTATCATAAGCGGGCGGCAGAAACAAGAGAGCAGGCCATATCTGGGGCCGGCTTGTGGATGTTGACGCATCCGGACAGGCGGTAACAGCAGTGTGCATGCAAAATCACAAATTCTTGGTATTTTGCGGAAATTTGCGTGCGAGGCAAAAGGAATTGTGTTATAATAATATGCTGTATACCAATGCAACTAACAGGGAGGAAGATCGGGATGCAAAACCGTCTCACCGTAACCATCGCAGGCCAGAAATTCTCACTGGTCGCGGACGAACCCGAAGCATACATGAAAGAGATCGCGGCCCTGGCAGATCAGAAGATCGCAGAGGCCAAGAAACTGGTTGGCAATACGACGTTTTCGACTGGCGTACTGGCAACCCTGAACATGGCCGATGAGGCCGTCAAGCTGCGCCACCAGTGCGAGGAGTACAAAAACCAGGCACAGGAGCAGCAGGAAGCACTCGCCAAAAGCAAGAGCGAGCTGGGCCTGATGCAGGACGAGCTCGATACCATGCGCCGTGCGCGTCCGGATGAAGACCCGGCCGTGCTCCTGGCCGAAATCAAGCGGCTGGAAAAGGAACTGGACACCGCACACAATCTGCATGACAGCGTGTGCGCCGAGTCCGATGCCGAGATGGCAAGACTCAACGGCCAGATCGACCAGCTGACCCGTGATCGTGACCAAGCCAAGGCAAGACTGTCCGACATGGATGCCTTGCAGATGCGCATTCAGGCGCTGACCCGCGAGACACAGGAGCTGCGCGAGGAGCTGACACGGGCACAGGCCGAAAAGGCTGCTGCGGTGCATGAGCAGGAAAATTCGCTGCAAAGCGAGATCGAACAGCTCAACGCTGCACTCGATGCACTGCATGTCAAGGAATCCACCCAGTCGGCCGAGGCACAGGATCAGATCGACGCGCTCAACAAGCAGATCGAGTCGCTCAATGAGGAGATCGAGATTCTGCGCGGTGCGCGCACCGACACCGAACCGCTCTACGCCGAGATCCGCAACCTGCAAAACGCACTCGATGCCAAGGAAAAGCAGGTCAGCGAGAACATTCAGCTCAAGGAAGAGATCGAAGGACTCAAGCACAAGCTGGTCGAGAACGACCCCGAGCCGCTGCGCAATGAGATTCGCAACCTGCAGAATGCTCTCGACACCAAGGAGAAGCAGGTCGGAGAGAACAGCCGTCTCAAGGCGCAGATCGAGGAGCTGGACGAGCGTCTCAAGCGCAACGATCCGGCACCGCTCTACGCCCGGATTCGTCAGCTGCAGGCAGCGCTGGACGAGCGCCGCAGTCAGGCCGACGAGAACGCACGTCTGCGCGATGAGATGCAGCGCCTGCGCGACTCGTACCACGACGTGCGCCCGACCGTCGAGTTTGAGCAGCTGAATAAGGAGCTGACCGATGTCAAGGCTGAGCTGTCCAAGGCGAAGATTCAGCTGGCTGGTCGAGAGATCGGCGAGATCGGCGAGCTGCGCCGTGAGCTGACCCGCCTGCGTCAGCTGGAGAAGGATTACAACAACATGGAAGACCCCGAGCCGCTGCACGCCGAGATCGATCGCCTGCAGGAGGAGGTCAAACGCGCACACCTGGAGACGTTAGAGGCCGAGAAGAAGGCTGCACCGCAGCACGATGCAGGCGATCTGGCCGAGATCGAGCGCCTCAAGCAGGAGCTGGAAGAGGCACACAAGGCAGCAGAGCAGCCTGCACCGGCGGCTGAATCGGTAAACGAGCAGCCGGACGAGCGGGATGCCGAGATGCAAACCTTGCAGGCCGAGCTTAAGAAGGTCAAGGCCGAGCTCAACCGTCAGATTCAGATCAACCAGTCCCAGGCACCGCGCGGGAAAAAGAAGAAAGGCGGAAAGTAATGCCCGAATTATTAGCCCCGGCCGGTTCCTTTGAGGGCGTGCGCGCAGCCGTGCAGAGCGGTGCAAACGCCGTCTATCTGGGCTTTGGCACGTTCAATGCCCGCCGTGGTGCAAAGAACTTTTCGCGGGAGGAGATGGCCGAGGCCATTGCCTACTGCCGCACCCGCGGGGTCAAAACCAACGTTACATTTAATATCGTCGCCCTCGACCGTGAGCTGTCCGAAGCCATGGAGGACGTGCGATTTCTGAACGAAGCGGGCGCAGATGCGCTCATCGTGCAGGATTTAGGTCTTGCACGGCTCATCCGTGAGCATGCTCCCGACCTGCCGCTGCACGCGTCCACCCAGATGACCATTCACACGCTGGACGGTGCGCTGCAAGCCAAAGAACTGGGCTTTTCCCGCGTTGTGCTGTCGCGCGAGTGCACGCTGGACGAGATCGAGAAGATTACCCGCGAGGCGGGCGTGGAAACCGAGGTCTTTGTGCACGGTGCGCTGTGCATGTGCTACTCGGGTCAGTGCTACATGTCGTCGGTCATCGGTCAGCGCTCGGGCAATCGCGGCCTGTGTGCCCAGCCCTGCCGCCTGCCTTACACCTATGACTCGGGCAAAAAGGGATATCCGCTCTCGCTCAAAGACTTGTGCGCGGCCAAGTGGATTCCGACCCTGACCCAGATGGACGTGTCGTCTTTTAAGATCGAAGGTCGCATGAAGCGCCCGGAGTACAGCGCGATTGTCACCAAGATTTACGCCGATCTGCTGCGCGAGCAGCGCGGCCCGACCAAGGAAGAAAACGAGATCTTGCGCAAGGTGTTCTCTCGTGACGGCTTTACCGACGGTTATCTGACCGGCAAGGTGGACGACAAGATGTTCGGCACCAAGACCGATCTGCCCATGAGCGAGGTCAAGTCGCTCTACGAGGAGGCGGCACACCGCTTTGCCGAGGGCAAGGAAGCGCCGCTCGTGCCGGTCACCATGTCCTGTACGGTCACACCGGACGGCATTTCGCTCGGCGTGTCCGACGGAGAAGATCACGATGTAGGCACAGCCGACCATGAACCGGTCGAGCAGGCCAAGAACCGTCCGACTACCCGCGACATGCTGGTCAAAAATCTGGTCAAGACCGGTGGTACGCCGTTCTATGTCGCAAACCCGGACGACGATCTCATTATTGACCTGCCCGACGGTCTGATGGTTCCGGCCTCGCGTATCAACGCGCTGCGCCGCACGGCGCTGAACACGGTCGCCATGCTGCGCGGCCTGCCGCCCAAGAGAACTTGGAAACCGTTCCAAACTTCACACAATCGACACAAAAACGCCGCATTCGAGGGGTATACTTTAGAGATACGCAAGCTGTCTCAGCTGACCCCGGCCATGCAGGCGCACAAGCCCCAGACGGTCTACGTCCCGCTCGCAGAGCTTGCCGGGGAACCGGATACCGTACGCTCTCTGCTCTCTGAGGGTATGCCGCTCGCGGTGCACATGCCGCGCATCTACACCGATGCCGAGCAGCCCGAAATCGAGCGCATGCTGGATGTCGTGCGCGACTGCGGTGTGCAGACTGCCTGCGCGATGAACGTCGGACAGCTGCCGCTGCTCCGCCGCAAGGGATTTACCGTGCACGGCGGCTTTGGTCTTAACGTATGCAACGGCGCGGCGCTCGATGCACTGGCTGAACTGGGCGTCGTTCGACAGACGCTGTCGTTCGAACTGCGCACGGCACAGCTGCGCGACATCGACAAGCCCATCCAGACCGAAATGGTGGTCTACGGCCATCTGCCGCTGATGATTTTTGAAAATTGCGCCATCCGCCGCAAGACGGGTAAGTGCAGCTGCAAGCAGGGCATCACCACCCTGACCGACCGCACCGGCCAGCGCTTTGCGCTTCTGCCTGAATTCGGCTGCCGCAACACACTGCTCAACAGCAAGCCGCTGTATCTGGCCGATAAGGACGACTGGAAGAAGGTCGGCGCACAGCTCGGACGCATCTGTCTGACCACCGAGTCACCCGAGCGGGCCGGTGAGATCTGGCAGGCGTATACCGAGGGCAGGGAAGTGACCTTTGCCGACGGCTTTACCCGCGGACTGTACGGACGCGGTGTCGAATAAAACGGATATGGGAATGTAAAAGGAGCAATTACTGTAAATGCAACTGATTTTAGCTTCACAGTCCCCGCGCAGACAGGAGCTGCTCGGGCTGATTACACCGGATTTTTCGGTGTGTCCGGCCGACATTGACGAGGGACTGCGCCCGGGCGCCGATCTGGCCGAGGAAGTCGCCAGACTGGCCGCGGGCAAGGCACGGGCGGTCGCAGACCTGCACCCGCAGGCCGCTGTGATCGGCTCGGATACGCTGGTCGTGCTGGACGGCCAGGCGCTGGGCAAACCGGCAGACGAACAGGATGCCTGCCGGATGCTGAGACTGCTGTCCGGACGCACGCACGAGGTCATGACCGGCCTTGCGCTTTACGTCCCCGGTCAAGGGATGCTGACCGACACGGTCGTAACCCGCGTGCGCTTTGCCGATCTGTCCGACGAGGAGATCGCGTCCTACGTCGCCTCGGGCGAACCCATGGACAAGGCGGGCGCATACGGTATCCAGGGTACCGGCGCACGGTTCATCCAGGGTATTGAGGGAGATTATTACAGCGTTATGGGCCTGCCGGTGCGCCGTCTGTATGAGCGGATGCGCCAGACAAAGCTGGTCTGATTTTAGGAGAGGGGATCCCACTTGCGAAATATCTTTACCACAAGACTGCTGACGGTCATTCTGCTGATCGCGGCAGTTTGTCTCGGTCTTGCTGCCTACACCGGGGCAGCCGGACAGGACTCGCCGGTTTCGGCGGCGGTCGGCACCGTGCTGTCGCCGCTGCAGAAAGGCGTATCGGTCGTGACGAACAAGGTCGGCCATCTGGTCGATCACTTCCAGAACTACGACGAGATGGAGGCCGAGAATAAGCAGCTGCGCGAAAAGGTCGCAGAGCTTGAGCAGCAGGTGCGTGACGCACAGGTTGCACTGGACGAAAACGAGCGCCTGCGTGTGCTGACCGGTCTGGTCGAGGCAAACCCGACCTTCCACTATGATATGGCCGAGGTCATCGCGCGTTCTCCCGGACAGTGGGCGACCACGATCTCGATCGATAAGGGATCGCTCGCCGGTGTGTCCGAGAACGATCTGGTTGTGACGGCTGAGGGCATGGTCGGCTATGTATCCATGGTCGCACCGACTTACAGCAAGGTCACCACCGTGCTCGACACCAACATGCACGCCGGTGCGCTGGTCACCCGTACCCGTGAGAGCGGCATTGCACAGGGCGATTACGAGCTGATGGGCAGCGGCATGCTGCGCCTGTCCTATCTGGGCAAGGACAGCGATGTCGTCATCGGCGACACCGTGCAGACCTCGGGCGAGGGCGGTATCTTCCCCAAGGGTATTATGATCGGCACGGTTGAGCGCGTCATGATCGAGGAGAACGGCATGGATAACTATGCAGTCATTCGTCCGTTTGTCGATCCGGCAACGGTCACCGACGTGTACGTCATTACCGACGTGACTTCGGGACAGGTACAGTCCACCGATCAGGCGGCAGCAGATGCCGCAGCGGAGTGATGCGCCATGCAGAGAGACCGCACTACGACCTATAAGATCGTTTCCTACACTATTTTTCTGATCGTACTCTATCTGCTCGAGACGGCAACCCCGCTCGGCGGACTCAAGCTGTTCGGCGCACGTCTGGATCTCTTGTTCAGCGTGCCCGCAGCGGTCGCGCTCATGGAAAACCCGGCCGTCGGCGCAGCCATCGGTCTGATCACCGGCATTCTGTACGATCTGGCGGGCACTGGCGTAGAGGGCCTGCTGCCGCTCTACTTTATGCTGTTTGCCACCTTCGCGGGCGCGATCAGCGGACGCTATCTGCGCCGCATCTGGCCGTCGCATCTGCTTTTGACCGCAGGCGGCATGCTCATTCTGCGCGGTTTGCAGTTTGTGCTGTCGGCGATGGTTCGCGTATCCTACCCGATTCTGCCGTTCCTGCAATCCATGTACGGCGAGATTCTGGCCGCGATCGTTTTGTCCCCGTTTATTTACCTGCCCGTGCGCACCATGGCACGGCGGTTTGACCGTATGAAGTGAGGTTTTTTACCCTATGGATAACAAGACAAAGCTGTTACATCGACTGCTTGCACTCTTTGTTGTGCTTGCTTTGCTGTGCGGCGTGTCAGCCGCCGGTCTATATTCTTTGCAGATTATCAACGGTGAACAGTACCGTCTGCAAGCCGAGCGTCACCTGACTTCGACGAGCGTTGTCTCGGCGGCGCGCGGTGAGATTCTCGACCGTTACGGTCGACCGCTGGTCACCAACGAGTCGGTTTACTCCATCCGCTTTGACTACGCTTACTGGGATTTTGACAACCAGAACGACATCCTGCTGCAGCTCGTGCAGCTGGTCATCTCGGCGGGTGTGGACGTGCCGACCGCACTGCCCATCACCCAGCAGGAGCCGTACACCTTCACGTGCAGTGCGGATGATACGGTATACACCACGCTGACCTCGTTTATTGACGAAAAGAACGGTACATCGTCCGGTCAGGATAAGCTGGGACTCAAGTCCAAGTATGGCGTGAGCGAGGCCAAGGAGCTGGACGCACCGAGCGTGCTTGCAGTGCTCAAATCGTATTACAACATCAGCGATTCCTACACCCCGTCCAATGCACGCTGGATTCTGGAACAGCGCTACCGCATGTCGACGTCAGGTTTCTCGCGCACCAATCCGTTTATCTTTGTCGAGGACGTTCCGATGGACCTCATTGCCGAGATCAAGGAGCGCAGCAGCCTGTTCAAGGGCGTCAACATCGAGACCTCGACCGTGCGCAAGTACGAAACCGACTGCGCAGCGCAGATTCTGGGACGTACAGGTATTATTTATAAGGAAGACTGGGACAAGTACAAGGACAAGGGCTATTCCATGACCGATATTGTTGGTAAGAGCGGTCTGGAAATGTCCATGGAAGAGTACCTGCGCGGCAAGAAGGGCAGCCGTATGGTGGACACCGACGTGACCGGTGAGGTCACGGGTACGATGGAGGCCACTGCACCGCAGCCGGGTGACAACGTCATTACGACGCTGGACATCGAACTGCAAAAGGTCGCTGAGGAGTCCCTTGAGAGAGTCATCTCGCGGATTTCGGGCGCCCGCGGCGGCGCGGCAGTCGTTGTCAAGGTCGATACCGGCGAAGTGCTGGCGGCAGCCAACTACCCGACGTACAGTCAGGCGACCTTCCTCGAGGACTCGGCAGCCATCAATGACAATCCGCTTGAGCCGACGCGCAACCGTGCTTTTCAGATGGCATACGCACCAGGTTCTACGTTCAAGCCCATGATTGCACTGGCCGGTCTGGAAGAGGGTGTCATTACCTCGGGTACGACCATGGTCTGCAACCATTATTATACGAGATTTAGTTCTCGTACCTTTAAGTGCTTAGGTTGGCATGGTGCGGTAGATTTAAATCAGGCAATCAAAAAGTCGTGTAACATTTATTTCTACGAGACCGGCTACATGCTGGGCGGTGCGACCATTGAGAAGTGGTCCAAGCTGTTCGGCTTTGGTCAGAAGACCGGCATCGAGGTCGGTGAGATTGCCGGTTCGGCCGCAGGCCCGACCTACCGTGCACAGATGCTGGAAAACAACCCGCTGCTCAACCAGTGGCAGCCCGGTGACGTTGTACAGGCTGCAATCGGTCAGAGTGATAACACCATCACTCCGCTCCAGCTGGCTGTCTATGCGGCAACGCTGGCAAACGGCGGCACTCGCTATCAGCCGACCCTGATTAAGAGCGTCAAGTCGTACGATTATAGCCGCACGGTCATGGAGAACGAGCCTAAGGTTGCCCAGCAGATTGATGTTGATCCGGCAAACCTAAAGGCTGTTACTGATGCCATGCAGTCGGTTGCTGACGAGGGCGGTACCGCAGCGGCCACCTTCGCAAACTATCCGATTCCGATTGCAATTAAGACTGGTACATCGCAGCATGGTGGCGGTAAGGATTTTGATGGAAATAGCACCGATCATGGTGTCCTGATTGCCTACGCTCCGGCTGATGATCCGGAAATCGCGGTTGCTGTTGTTGGTGAATGTGCACTGCATGGTTCATCTGTTGCACCGGTTGCCCGTGATATCTTCGACGCCTACTTCCAGGGCGAAGGAGAGATGGAGTCGGTACCCGCCGAGTACACCCTGCAAAAGTAAAAAATTCCGGTGAACCGGAAGACCGAAAGCACCTGCAAGATGGGATATCTTGCAGGTGCTTCTATGTGTCCAGAGCAAAATCTGTCACTTGTACACCCCTTGTGGAAAAGACCAAGGTTTGTTTCGGTGGATGTCAGAAAAAACTTGTAAAAATACACCGTCATAGGCTTGTCACAGACCGCTTTTTGCTTTATACTTGAATGTAAGGTGTGAAATCATTCGGAGGAAGTATGCGCAAGATCATTTTGGTTGCGTCCGGTAAGGGCGGCACAGGAAAAACCTCACTGACAGCTGCGGTTGGTACCGCGCTGGCAGGACTAGGGAAAAAGGTGCTGGTTGTGGACGGCGACTGTGGTCTGCGCAATCTCGATCTGGTGCTCGGCATGAGCGAACTGGCCGTATTCACGTTTGCCGATGTGGCACGCGGTACGGTATCGCTGTCCCGCGCGGCAGCCGCCCATCCGACGACCGACGGTCTGTACCTGCTGACCGCGCCCGCCGACCTTCCCGACCTGACCGCGTCCCAAATGCGCAGTCTGGCCGAGCAGACCGAGCAGGACGGTTACGACTACGTCATCATTGACGGGCCGGCAGGACTACCCGCCGAGCTGTCGCTCTATGCACAGATCGCGACCCAGGGCATTGTCGTGACCATGCCCGATCCTGCTTCCATCCGCGGCGCAGAGCGCGTCGCCAGACGGATGGAGGACGAGTGCATCATGCGCATTCGTCTGGTCGTCAACCGCGTGCGTCCACGCCTGGTGCGCTACGGCGTCGCCGCTAACATTGACGATGCAATCGACACTTCCGGTTTGCAGCTGCTCGGAATCATCCCCGAGGATGAGGACGTGATTGCCTGCGCCGGCAGCGGAAAGAGTGTTGTAAGCTATAAAAAATCGGGCGCAGCCCAGGCCTACCGCAACATTGCGCGCCGCCTGGAAGGAGAGCGCCTGCCGCTCATGCGGCTATAAGGTATGACTAGAAAGGAGACCAACAGAGTTATGAATATCGCTTTGATCGCACACGATCGAAAGAAAGAGCTCATGGTGCAGTTCTGCATGGCATACTGCGGCATCCTCGCAAAGCACAACCTGTGCGCGACCGGTACCACGGGCAAACTCGTATCAGAGGCAACCGGTCTCAAAATTGAACGATATCTCCCGGGTATGCAGGGCGGTGAGGAGCAGATTTCTGCCCGCGTCTCGTACAACGAGATCGACCTCGTCCTGTTCTTCCGTGATCCCATGTCCAACAGCCAGTACGAGCCCGATATCCATGTGCTCGCGCGCCTGTGCGACATGCATAACATTCCGATCGCAACCAACGCGGCGACCGCAGAAATGCTCATTCTCGGTCTGGATCGCGGCGATCTCGATTGGAGAAATATTGTAAATCCCAAGTCCCGCTGATTCAAACGGACATCCGGCGTACCCGCCCGCCCCGGCGGGTTCGGGTGCGCCTCTTTTTATGCCGCGTCCTGCGGCATTTTGCATGTTCCAGCAGTGGGTAAAATGATAGTCAGAAGGAGTTTTTCGTACAGATGGAAAAAATCAAACCCAGAACACTGTCCGGCTTTATGGAGCTTCTGCCGGCGGCTCAGGAGCAGATGGAACGCATCATGCAGACCCTGCGCGAGACCTACGCGCTCTACGGCTTCTATCCGCTTGATACCCCGGTGCTCGAAGCGTCCGAAGTCCTGCTTGCCAAGGGCGGCGGTGAGACCGAGAAGCAGATCTACCGCTTCCAGAAGGGCGATACCGACCTGTCCATGCGCTTCGACCTGACCGTTCCGCTGGCAAAGTACGTAGCGCTCAACTACGGACAGTTGACCTTCCCGTTCCGTCGCTATCAGATCGGCAAGGTTTACCGCGGCGAGCGTGCCCAGCGCGGCCGTTTCCGCGAGTTCTATCAGGCGGATATTGATATCATCGGCGACGGTCAGCTCGACATCATCAACGAGGCCGAGATCCCGTCCATCATCTATAAGACCTTCTCCCGTCTGGGTCTCAAGCGCTTTAAGATTCGCATCAATAACCGAAAGGTGCTCAACGGCTTCTTTGCCATGCTCGGCCTGTCCGACAAGGCGAGCGACGTCATGCGCACGATCGATAAGCTCGAGAAGATTGGTCCGGACAAGGTACGCGAGATCCTGACCGAGGACTGCGGCGCAACCAGCGAGCAGGCAGACGAGATTCTCAAGTTTATCACCATCGAGGGCGGTACCCAGGGCATTCTGGAAGCACTCAAGGGCTACGAGGGCAAGAACGAGACGCTCGATCAGGGTATCTCTGAGCTGACCACGGTTGCGACCTACATGGAAGGCTTTGGCGTTCCGGCCGATCACTTTGAGATCGACCTGACCATCGCACGCGGTCTGGACTACTACACCGGCACGGTTTACGAGACCACCATGCTCGATCACCCGGAAATCGGTTCGATCTGCTCGGGTGGCCGTTACGACAACCTGGCCGAGTACTACACCGATAAGAAGCTGCCCGGCGTGGGCATCTCCATCGGTCTGACCCGCCTGTTCTTCGTTCTGCAGGACAAGGATTACCTCAATCAGAACCCGCCGGCATCCCCCGCCGACGTTATGATTCTGCCCATGACCGACGAGGTCGGCCCGGCCATCGAGCTGGCGACCCGTCTGCGTGACAACGGCATCCGCGTCCAGCTGCACTGCGAAAAGAAGAAGTTCAAGGCAAAGATCACCTACGCGGACAAGCTCGCCATCCCCTATGTTATCTTCATGGGCGAGGACGAGATCAAAAATAACGTCGTCGCACTCAAGGAGCTCGCGACCGGCGAACAGACCAACACCGGCTTTGACGAGGCGCTTGCGCGCATTCGTGACGGCCTTGCTGCACGTGCAGCCGGTACGGTTATTCTGGATCGATAAGACGAATTTCAATGTAAAGGAAAGTGTATTATGTTTCAGTCTCGAACCCACACCTGCAATGACCTGCGTATGGAGCATGTCGGCCAGACGGTAAAGATCGTCGGCTGGATGGAAAACGTGCGTGAGGTTGGCAGCAGCCTGGCGTTTGTCATCCTGCGCGACTTCTACGGCACCACTCAGGTCGTTCTTGAGACCGAGGAGATGCTGGCATCCATCAAGGGACTCAATAAGGAATCCACCATTTCGGTTGAGGGCGTTGTGCGCGAGCGCGACAGCAAGAACCCCAAGATGGCAACCGGCGACATCGAGGTCGTTCCGACCAAGATCGAAGTTCTCGGCCGCTGCCGTTACAATGAGCTGCCCTTCCAGGTTGGCCGCAGCCGCGAGGCCGATGAGACCCTGCGTCTGAAGTACCGTTATCTCGATCTGCGCAACCCGGAGGTCAAGAACAACATCGTACTGCGCTGCAACGTTGTTGCCGCTCTGCGCGCTGCGATGACCGAGCACGGCTTCCTCGAGATCACCACCCCGATTCTGACCGCTTCCTCTCCTGAGGGCGCACGTGACTACCTGGTACCGTCCCGTAAGCATCCGGGCAAGTTCTACGCGCTGCCGCAGGCACCGCAGCAGTTCAAGCAGCTGCTCATGGCATCGGGCTTTGACCGTTACTTCCAGATTGCTCCCTGCTTCCGCGACGAGGACGCACGCGGCGACCGTTCGCCCGGTGAGTTCTACCAGCTGGATATGGAGATGGCATTTGCAAATCAGGACGACGTATTTGCCGTTCTGGAGGACGTTCTGCCGCCGATCTTTGCAAAGTACGGTAAGTATAATGTTGCATCGAGTGCACCGTTCAAGCGCATTCCGTTCACCGAGGCTATGGAGACCTACGGTTCGGATAAGCCCGACCTGCGTATCGACCTGACCGTGACCGACGTGACCGAGCTGATCGGTGACTGCGGCTTCGGCCCGTTTGAGGGCAATGTCGTCAAGGCTATTCCGGTTACCGACTTCACCGCAACCCGCAAGCAGATCGACAAGCTGTGCGCAGATGTTGAGGTACAGTCCGGCAATAAGGCTTACTGGTTCAAGCTCGACGAGAAGGGCGAGATTGCCGGCGGCATCGCAAAGTTCCTGCAGGACAAGAAGGATGCCATCATCGCAGCACTCGACCTCAAGCCGAACACCTTTGTCGGTCTGACCGCCGGCAAGAAGGGCGTTGCCCAGAAGAGCGCTGGCGTTCTGCGCAGCAAGCTGGGTGCAATGTGCCCGAACCACATGGATACCGAGCGCTATGAGTTCTGCTGGATCGTTGACTTCCCGATGTACGAGATCGGCGAGGAGTCTGGCGAGCTGGAGTTCTGCCACAACCCGTTCTCTATGCCCAACGGCGGCGCAGAGATTCTGGACAAGGCACACGCTGGCGAGGTCGACCCGCTGACCATCACTGCATTCCAGTACGATCTGGTCTGCAACGGTGTCGAGCTGTCCTCTGGTGCGGTTCGTAACCATGATCCCGAGATCATGGTCAAGGCATTTGAGCTGGTACGTCTGGGTGAGGACGCTGTTAAGGCCAAGTTCCCGGCAATGTACAACGCATTCTGCTACGGTGCACCTCCGCATGCAGGTATCGCACCCGGTGTTGACCGTATGGTCATGCTGCTGGCTGGCGAGGAGTCCATCCGTGAGATCATTCCGTTCCCGATGAACAAGAACGCACAGGATCTGATGATGGATGCACCCGGTACGGTTGAGCAGAAGCAGCTCGACGAGCTGTCCATCGCAATCGTTCGTCACGAAGACGACGAAGCATAAAGCTAAATAATCACAAACGCACGCTGGAGTCCGTCCGGCGTGCGTTTTTTCTTTGTGAACGAATCCCTTCGAATGTAAAATTTATGTATTGATATTTTACATAGATTTTACTATAATATTACAATAGACTGCGGACGCGGCCTTGTATCACAGAAGGGAGCGTACATAATTATTATGATTACAGCGATTGATTGGAGACTGAACCTGGAATTTTTGTTCCGTCTGGCGTTGGCAGGCGCGTGCGGTGCGGCCATCGGCTACGAACGACTCAACCGACTCAAATCAGCCGGTCTGCGCACACACTTTATCGTTGCCATCGCCTCGGCGCTTATGATGATCGTGTCCAAGTATGCGTATTTTGACGTGGTCAGTGAGGCCGTCAAGCTCGACCCCTCGCGTGTTGCCGCGGGTATTGTATCGGGCGTCAGCTTTCTGGGCGCAGGCATGATTTTCCGCCGCAACCAGTCGACGGTCACCGGACTGACCACCGCGGCTGGCATCTGGGGCACGGCAGGCTGTGGTATGGCCATCGGCGGCGGACTGTATGTCATGGGCATCGCCGGAACGGTGGCGATTTTCCTGGTGCAGGCGTTCATCCATCGCGATTTTCCCATCTTAAAGAATGCGGTATCGGCCGAGTGCTTTCATATCGTCATGCGCGATGAGCCGGGGGCGATGACCGAGCTGCGCAGCAGACTGCGGATGTACAACGTTGAGATTATGAACATCAAGGCCAAGAAGGAAGGCAACGGCAATGTGTCGATGGATTTGCAGATTCGTCTGCCGCTGCATTTTGACGCGGGCGATTTGATGAATATGATGGAAGAATTTCCGGCCATTCAGGCGGTGGAATATTGAGAAAAAAGCTACATTTTGCTTTTACAAGTGTAAGGTCATGTGGTAAAATAGGGAAAGAGAATTATTAAGAAGGGAAGTCCCTAACATGAGAAGTTATCTGAGACTGGCACATATTGCAATTTATACGACCGATATCGAGCGTTCTATCAAATTTTATGAGACCCTGGGTGCAGAATGCACCATGCGCGACAGCGTACAGAAGCCGACCGGCGTCAATCAGTTGGCCATGCTGACCCTGACCAACTTTGAGATCGAGCTCATTCAGCCGGGCGACGGCAAGATGCCCGCGGGTGAGGGTGTCATCCCGCACTTTGCGATTGAGGTTGCCAACCTGCCGCTGGTGGTCAATGAGATGCGCGTCATGGGTCTGGGCGAGTTCTGCACCGAAGAGCCGATCGAGCTGCCCAACCTGTTCGGCGGTCTGCGCAACATCTTCTTCAAGGGCCCGAGCGGCGAGATGGTCGAGCTGATCGAGCATTTTGGTGAGAATGCACGCAGCAAGCGTCTGTAAGACAGAAAAAAACCTGCCTTTTTGGGCAGGTTTAATTTTTTGCGTCAAAAAAAGAGAGGGTGTGGGATTTCTCCCACACCCTTCGGTTATTTCTGGGTGGATGCTCGAATTAATAGTGACGAGCCTCGTACAGATGATCTTCGATTGCCTTGCGAGCAGCCTGAACTTCCGGCTTGGTGGAAACTTCAGCGACGCCTACACGCCACCAGTTCTCATAACCAGCAGACATGGTCTTGGGCAGGACCTTCATATCGATCAGGGTCGAAACGGTCTGCTTCTTTGCGTCCTCGATTGCAGCTTCCAGCTCTTCCTGAGTCTTAACAGTGTAGGTCTTGCAGCCGTAAGCAGCGCCGATTGCAGCGTAGTCGACCTGGATGACCTTGCCCTTGTGGATACCGTTGGTCACGCCCTCTTCGAGCATGTTCTTCTCGGTGCAGATGCAAGCGTTGCCCTGACCAACTTCCAGGTTGTTGATGCAGCCGAAGGAAGCGTTGTCGAACAGCATAACGTTGATCTTGTGGCCGGTCTGGATGGAGGTGATCAGCTCGGAGTGCAGCATGTCGAACGAGCCATCGCCGCACATCGAGTAAACTTCCTGATCCGGGCAAGCCATCTTAGCGCCCAGAGCAGCAGCGATCTCGTAACCCATGCAGGAGTAACCGTACTCCATGTGATAGGTGTTGGTCTTGCGTGCACGCCACAGACCCTGCATGTCGCCCGGCAGCGAGCCAGCAGCAGCAACAACGATTGCGTTGTCGTCGATCATGCGGTTGATGGTACCCAGAACGGTGGTCTGGCACAGCTTGCAGCCGGTGTCCTCGATGTACTTCTCAACGCATTCGCGGTTTGCGTCATTGACCTCAGGCGTGAAGGACTCCTTGTCGGTGTAAACAACGTGATCCAGACGATCAACCTCGTCGAACCACTCCTTGCGGTAAGCAGCAACAGCCTCAGCGTAAGCAGCGTCGGTGTGATAGCCGATCTTCTTGAGCTCCTCGCCGATTGCGGTCAGAGCCTCGTTTGCGTCAGCAACAACCGGGGTAGCGTCCATCTTGTAAGCCTGGAACTCGGAGGGGTTGATGTTGACAAACTTTGCATCGGTGCGGTACAGCCACTTGGAAGCGGTGGTGAAGTCGGTGTAACGGGTACCAACGCCGATAACAACGTCAGCCTCGTGCGCCAGCTTGTTTGCAGCGATGCCGCCGGTGGTGCCCAGACCGCCCAGGTTGAGCTCGTGGGTCCACTCGATTGCCGACTTACCGGCCTGGGTCTCGCCGAATGCGATGCCGAAGTCCTCAGCGAACTTCTTGAATACCTTGTGAGCCTCAGCGTAACGAACGCCGCCGCCGCAGATCAGCAGAGGCTTCTTTGCGTTCTTGATAACTTCAACAGCCTGCTCGAGAGCATACTTGGTGATCGGGCGGCGGTCGATGCGCCATACGCGCTTCTTGAAGAAGTCAACCGGGTAGTCGTAAGCTTCAGCCTGTACGTCCTGCGGCAGGGAGATTGCAACAGCACCGGTGTTTGCGGTGTCGGTCAGAACACGCATAGCCGAGATCATGTCGGTCATAACCTGCTCGGGACGGTTGATGCGGCCCCAGTACTTGGTAACAGCCTGGAATGCGTCATGTGCCGAGATGGTCAGGTTGTGCGGCTGCTCCATCTGCTGGAGTACCGGGTCAGGCTGACGGGAAGCGTAGATGTCGCCCGGCAGGATCAGAACCGGGATGTTGTTTGCGGTAGCGGTAGCGGCAGCGGTTACCATGTTGCAGGCACCGGGGCCGACAGAAGAGGTGCAGGCAAAGATCTGCTTGCGGCGCATCTGCTTTGCGTAGCCGATTGCAGCCAGAGCCATGCCCTGCTCGTTCTTGCCCTGGTAAACGACCATGTCCTTGAGCTCCTGCTCAACGCCGTTTGCAAAGCCAACAACGTTGCCGTGGCCGGGCAGCATGAAGATGCCCTTGACGAACTTGTGCTCAACTTCGTTGCCGTCCATGTCGATGTAGCTGACGTACTGGTTCTCGAGGAAGCGAACCAGAGCCTGGCTTGCAGTCAGGCGAACGGTTTCCATGTGCTTCATGTCAATCATTCCTCCTAAAAAAGAAACGGTTTAATCTATATGGTTGGTGAAAAAGGGAAACGAAAATCAGTTACCGGTCGGGCAATGCCAGATGTGATCGTTGGCATCGTCCTCGAGCAGCCACAGATGCTCCTCGTCGTCGATACGGGTCTTGTCCCACGGATCGCCCGGCAGATGGCGGATGCCCCAAGCGTAGCAGCAGGAGTAACCGGGAGCGGTAACCTGAGAGTGCATCTTGTCGGTGATGATTGCAAGACCGTTGTGATGGGTCTCGTAGATCTCGCCGTTGCCCCAGCCAGCGCCGAAGCCCATCGGCTTGTCATAGCGGTAGAAGTAGCACTCAGGCTGCGGATGATGGTGCGGCGGGTAGGAAGACCACTTGCCCGGCAGGTTAACAACTTCGCCGAGAACCATGTTGGAGTAGGGCGCGTTGTCGAGGTCGAAGCAGGTGCGGACATCACGCTTGATGCAGCCCATCAGCTCGCCCTGATTGCCGCGTGCCCAGGTGTCGGTGTCTTCCGGCTTGTACATCTTGCTCGGGAAGGTCTTCTCGTTGAGGGTCTTCTGCACGTAGATGTTGCAGGGACCGTGTGCGGTGATCTTGACCTCGACGCCCTTGCAGACATGCAGGCAAGAGGGATTGTAATCGAAGGGATTGGGACGGTCTACATCGTAGGACTGGCCTTCCCACTCGAAGGTGCACTTGCCGTCAAAAACCAGGCAAGCGAGTTCCTTTTCGGCCTCGTTGAAAGAATAGGTGTCGCCGTCCTCCATGACGAGCAGAGCGACGTCCATCATAGCGTCCTTGCCGATGCCCTCATCCAGGCGAATATACTCGTTGTAGCCACGCTTGACTTGCTTATCAATGTACATAGCACATACCTCCAGAAAAAATAGTCCCACGCGTGCCGTAAAAGCCCGCCGCAGGGAGGAGTATTCATAGATACTCGGTTACAGTCATTATAGCATGATACCCAAAAATCATCAACGCTTTTGCGTAATTTTGGAGAAAATATCAAACTATTTTGACGTTTTGCACAGGCAATACCACAAAATTCCGTACAAAGTTCCGAAAGCTGTGGTGTGGGCGGTGTGCGTGACCGGGACAAGATAAGGGTGAGAAAGGGTGAGAAGGAGAAAGGGAGAGCCGGGTTTTCCGGCTTGTATCTTGTCTTTCCGGTACATCTTGAGTATAATTATAGTCAAATGTTCGGGAGGATGCTTGCAGTATCTTCCTGTGTAATAACACGATTTTAAGATTTTTGTATTTCTGAGCCGATCAGACAGGGAAGGAGAGGGTGCAGGACGTGGACGCCGCACGCAGAGAAAAGCGAGAGCATGGAACGCAGGGGTTCCCGTTTCAGATTTATTCGGCGCCGCAGGCGCAGGACTCCGATCTGGTGCCGTATCACTGGCATCCGGAGACCGAGATTATCACGGTATTGCGCGGAACGGTCATGGTGACCATTGCCGACCACCGATATGCAGGGCAGGAAGGCGACGTGTTTTTTGTGTCCTCGGGACAATTGCACGAAATTCGGGGCGGTGTAGATAATTTATTCCGCGCGTTTGTATTTCCGCTGGACTTTTTGCAGTTTCGGCGGACGGACATTGCGCAAAGTGAGCTGCTTGCACCGTTGGAAGAAGGCGGCCTGCGGCTGCCGGCTTACGTGTCGCACGAGACCGCGCTTGGGCAGGAACTGTTCCGAGAGCTAAAAAAAATGATCCGCGTATGTGCGGATCAGCCGTTTGGATATCAACTTTTGGTCAAGTCTGCATTGCTGTACCTGATTGGCCAATTGGCCGCCGCGGGAAAGCTCGAACAGCGTGCCCAGCGGTCGGGCGAGGAGTATAAAGTACAGCTTTTGCGCCGGATTGTAGAATACCTCAGCGAGCACTGTACCGAGCGCCTGCGTCTTGCCGATGTCTCGGCACAGTTTGGCCTGTCTCCACAGTACTTTTGCAGCTTTTTCAAGGAAAATCTGGGCAGAACACTGGTGCAGCACGTCAATTTTCTGCGCATTGAGCGTGCCTCGCGCCTGCTGCGCGAAAGCGATCTGCCCATCCTGGAAATCAGTTTGAGCGTGGGCTTTGATAATGTAAGCTACTTTATCAAGAGATTCCGCGAAGTCTACGGCTGTACGCCGACAGACTACCGGCGATCGGTGAGCGATCGGCAGTAAATCAGCGGTCGTAGCGCACGCGGATGTTGTTCTCCGAGAAGAAATGCAGATATTTCTCGGGCGGACGGCGATCGGTGATGAACGCGGTCAGATCCTGAAGCTGGCAGAAGGAGATGACAGCGGACTTGTCCAGCTTAGACGAGTCGGCCATCAGATAGATGGACGAAGCACGCTGTACAACGCCGCGTTTGATCTCTGCTTCGAGGAAGGTGGTATTGGTCATGCCGCTCTCGAGCGAAACGCCGGTTGCAGCCATAAATGCCTTGTTGATGGTCATACCGGACAGCATTTCAAAGGTAGAAAGGCCGGTAAAGGAGTCGGTAGCACTGCTGTAAATGCCGCCGAGCGAGATGAGGCTGAGGTTATCGTACTTGGAAGCCTCGCTCATTGCGCCCAGCGAGTGGGTGATTACGGTCACGCGCTTGCGGCCGGACAGGTAACGCAGCAGGCAGACGGTCGTCGAGCCCGAGTCGAGGAAAATGGTATCGCCGTCCTGTACTTCGGCAGCGGCGAGCATACCAATCTGGTTTTTGTCAGCGGAATTCAAGTTGGTGCGCACAGGCATGGGGACAGCGCCGGGCGAGCCGACGGTGGTAACGCCGCCATAGACCTTGGCGATGTGGCCGCGTGCTTCAAGGTCATTGAGGTCGCGGCGGATGGTATTCTTGGATACACCGAAGACTTCGCAGAGTTCATCGATGGAAACGGTCTCTTTCGAGATAACGTACTGCTCGATCGAGTTGAGACGACTGATTTTCATATATTCTCCCTTTTCTTCCTAATGTCCGTGTGATGAAAGCGCATGGCTTTTCACAATCCCAAATTCTCTGATTGGCCATGGTTTACGTGTAAAGAATCTGCGCGCGCGTATGGCCGGACGCAAAGCGCACAGAAATACAGCTGTCGGCTTCCGACGGGATTAGTCGGAAGGCCGTAGAAAACAAAACAACCCTGCTTATAATTTTATCAGAAAATAACGAAAAAGCAACCAGAATTCGGGCGAAAATCGGCATGTTTCTCCATGGGGTATTTTTTTGCCGGAATCGGGCAAAAAAGCACGCTTTTTACAGAGGTTTTGCGAATGCCCGAAAATAAAAGTCAATCAGAATGTGACCAAAGTAACAAAAAATTTTTCAGAAAAATCCCCAACTCAGCATTGAAATTTGGCCAGAACGATGATAGACTACAAGTAGTGAGAAGGAGAAAACGGCAGACCCAAAGGCGGTTTGGCCGGTTTTCACATGAATAACTGTAATTATAGGCAGGTGTATGCAATGCAGAAAGCAGAAAAAATGAAGGAACTGCGCGTATTTGCCCAGGAAATCAGAGTTGAGGCTCTGAAGACCATCGGCTCGCTTGGCTTTGGCCATGTCGGCGGTTCCATGTCCGTTGTAGAGGCTCTGGCTGTACTGTACGGCAGCGTTATGAAGGTTGACCCCAAGAATCCCCGCTGGGAAGATCGTGACTGGTGCGTTATGTCCAAGGGTCATGCAGGCCCGGCTATGTACGCAACCCTGGGTCTGAAGGGCTTCTATCCTCTCGAGCAGGCTTATACCCTCAACCAGCCCCATACCAATTTCCCGTCCCATACCGACCGCACCAAGACCCCGGGCGTTGATCTGACCACCGGTTCTCTCGGTCAGGGTATGTCCACCGCAACCGGCGCTGCACTGGCAAACAAGGTTGACGGCCGTACCAACCATGTATTCGTATTCGTTGGCGACGGCGAGTGCGACGAAGGTCAGGTTTGGGAGGCAGCTCAGTTTGCTGCACACTACAAGCTGGACAATCTGGTTTGCTTCGTAGACTCCAACAAGCGTCAGCTCGACGGTTCGGTTGACGACATCATGAGCCACGGCAAGGGCATCGGCGCAAAGTTCGACGCTTTTGGCTGGAACGTCATCGATGTTGCTGACGGCAACGATGTAGAGCAGATCTACGACGCTGTTGAGGCTGCTTATCAGGTTACCGGCAAGCCCACCTGCATCGTGCTCAACACCATTAAGGGCAAGGGCTGCACCTTTGCAGAGCCGTCCGGCGCACACTCCTCGCAGCCGAGCAAGGAGCAGTGGGACGAGGCGATCGCTTTTGCAGAGGCAGAGCTCGCCAAGGTCAAGGCACAGTAAGGAGGGTATCGAACAATGAGCTTTACTTTGATTGGCAAGCACGAGAAGGATTCCCGTGCAAATCGTGACGGTTACGTAACCGCCATGGAAGAGATGATGAAGGCAGACCGCAACGTCGTACACATCGACTGCGACCTGTACAACTGCATCAACACCGCGAAGCTGGAGAAGGAGTTCCCCGGCCAGTGCTTCAACGCTGGTATCGCTGAGGCTGACGCTGTCGGCGTTGCAGCTGGTATGACCGCTGCCGGCAAGACCGCTTTCGTTCACTCGTTCGGCTGCTTCGCTTCCCGCCGTGCATTCGACCAGGCATTCATGTCCGCAGCATACGCAAAGCTGCCGGTACATATCATCGGTTCCGACCCCGGCGTATGCGCTGCATACAACGGCGGTACCCACATGCCGTTTGAGGATTGCGCACTGTACATGTCCATCCCGGACGCAGTTGTTATCGATCCGACCGACTACGCTATGATTCATTGCCTGACCAAGAAGCTGGCAGAGTCCAAGAAGTTCTCCTACATGCGCATGGTCCGTAAGGGCATCGTAAAGGTCTACGACGACGGTGCTGACTTCGAGATCGGCAAGGGCGTTACCCTGAAGGAAGGCAAGGATGTTACCATCATCGCTTCCGGTATCATGGTAGACGAGGCACTCAAGGCTCAGGAAGCTCTGGAGGCTGAGGGCGTATCGGCTAAGGTTGTTGATATGTTCACCTGGAAGCCCATCGACGAGGAGCTGATCGTAGCTTCCGCGAAGGAGACCGGTGCAATCGTAACTGCTGAGAACCATCAGGTAAACTGCGGTCTGGGTTCTGCTGTTGCACAGGTTGTAGCAAAGAACTGCCCGGTACCGATGGAGATGGTTGGTGTACAGAACCGCTTTGGCCAGGTTGGTGCACAGAACTTCCTGCAGGAAGAGTACAATCTGACTGCAGCTGACATCGTAGCAGCTGTTAAGAAGGCTATCGCTCGCAAGTAATTGATTGGGGCGTAGACTCTAAGTCAAATAGAAAAGGGATGTCCGTCAGGACATCCCTTTTGTTTTGATATTTTGGTTGATTTTCCCTTGCGGGGGACGGGAAAATCAAGGGGGGATTTCGTCCGTTGCGACGGACGACTCAGGGCGCTGCCCTGAGAACCCGCAAGCCTTTCGAGAAAGGCTTGAGCGAAAGCTTCAATTTCGGCTGCGGGCGGGATTTAATCTTCAAGGGGTTCTTGGAAGAGGGTGCAAACATCATCACCGTCGGGCGTTTCGCCGGTGACTGCACCTTCATCGAGGTTGGTCAGGCGGAAGACCTGATAGAGGGTATCGTTTTGAGTGGTTTCGGTGATAACCAGACGTTTCCAGGAAGTCTCCTTGACACCGCGATCGGACTCCGCCGCGAATTTGTCGGCGGTGTTGTCTGTCTTCAGGGTATAGGCGGTGCCGTCGTAAGACAGGGTGGAGACGATGGGATCGCCTTCGGTGGTGTACTGTTTGATCTGGATGGTTGCAGACTTACCGACACCGGTTACGTTGAGAAATTCCTCAAAGTTTTCCCGACCGCTGGTCTCACCGGAATTCGGAAGATCGAGCACACCGCAGTCAAAGAAGTCGATCGCGTTGGGGTCTTCGGGAATCTCAGTGGGCTGAGAGGTGCTGGGAGTGGACTGGGGATCGTCCGTGGTCTGCGGCTCGGTCGTCGACTGGGACTGATCGGGCGGTGTGGACGGATTTTCCGCTGTGTCCTTGGGGCCGCAGGCGGTCAATCCGGCGAGCAGCAGGCAGAATATGAATAAAAGTTTGGTTCGTTTCATCGTGCGTCATCTCCTTTATATGCAGATAGACGAGGGAAATCAGAGGAAAGTTCCTCTATTTGTATTGTAGCAGAAGGGAAGTCTTTGTGCAATGCGGCGTGTCGGATGTGCCGGAAGAAAAAGCGATTGAGGCGTATTTTCTCTAGGCAAACGCGGCGTGGTGCGGTAAAATAGAGATATACATTACAACACGCAAAACGGAGGTTTCGCAAATGGACGCAAAGGAAAGAGCGCTGCTGGCGCATGAAGAGTGGGGCGGAAAGATCGAGGTCGTTGCACGCTGCCCGGTTGAGAACCGTGAGGATCTGTCGATCGCTTACACCCCGGGTGTTGCCGAGCCCTGCCTCAAGATTAAGGATGACCCGTCCCTGAGCTATAAATACACCCGCCGTCACAATCTGGTTGCGGTGATCACCGACGGTACGGCGGTGCTGGGTCTGGGCGATATCGGCCCCGAGGCCGGCATGCCGGTTATGGAGGGCAAGTGTGCACTGTTTAAGGCTTTCGCTGACGTGGATGCCTTCCCGCTTTGCGTCAAGAGCAAGGATGTTGACGAGATCGTGCGTACCATCCAGTTGATTTCCGGTTCGTTCGGCGGTGTCAACCTGGAAGATATCGCAGCACCGCGCTGCTTCGAGATCGAGCGCCGTCTGAAGGAAGTTTGCGACATTCCGATTTTCCACGATGACCAGCATGGTACGGCAGTTTGCTGTGCGGCTGCGATGATCAACGCTTGCCGTCTGACCGGTCGTGAGCTCAAGGACATTAAGCTGGTTGTCAACGGCTGTGGTGCGGCAGCGATCGCGGTCACCAAGTTCCTGATGTTCCTGGGCGTACAGAACGTCATCATGTGCGAGCGTTTCGGCATCGTATGCGAGGGTGATGAGCGTCTCAATCCGGCACAGGCAGAGATGGCAAAGATCACCAACCGCGACCACATGACCGGTACCCTTGCCGATGCGGTCAAGGGTGCGGACGTATTCTTTGGCCTGTCGGCACCGGGCGTATTGACTGCCGAAATGGTTTCCACCATGGCCAAGGACCCGATGGTCTTTGCAATGGCAAACCCGGTACCCGAGATCTGGCCGGATGAGGCCAAGAAGGGCGGCGCAGCCGTTGTCGGCACCGGTCGTTCGGACTATCCCAACCAGATCAACAACGTACTGGCCTTCCCCGGTATCTTCCGCGGTGCGCTCGACGTACGCGCATCGGACATCAATGAAGAGATGAAAATGGCGGCAGCTTATGCGATTGCGCACGTCATCACCGACGAAGAACTGTCGGCGGATAACATCATGCCGCTGGCCTTTGACGCGCGTGTTACGGGTGCTGTTGCCAAAGCCGTTGCAGATGCTGCGGTTCGTACCGGCGTTGCGCGGGGCTGAGTACTTTTTGTCTAAATCGTAAGAAAATTTGGGTACCTTTGCTATAAGATAGTTGACTTTTGTGGTGCAGTCTTATACAATAGAAACATGAAGAGCTTGCGCTGCGCTCTCTGCGTGGTGGTTGCAAATTTCATTACGGAGGTATGAAAAATGTTAGATCCCAAGAAAGTAAGACTCGGTATGTGCCCGATTGGTTGGTCCAACGATGATATGTGGGATCTCGGCGACGAAAACACTTTCCAGCAGTGTGTCTCTGAGATGGCACTGGCTGGTTTCACCGGTTCCGAGGTCGGTCATAAGTATCCCGAGGACAAGGTTGTCCTCAAGCATATGCTGGACGTACGTGGTATGACCATCGCGTCCAAGTGGTTCTCTTCCTTCCTGGTTGACAAGCCGTACGAAGAGGTTGAGGCTGAGTTCATCAAGGAGCTGGAGTACCTGAAGTATGTTGGCGCAACTGCAATCAACATCTCCGAGCAGTCCGGTTCGATCCAGGGCAAGACCGATGTTTCCGTTCTGGACATGGAGAACAAGCGCGTACTGACCGATGAGGAGTGGACTCGTCTGTGCGAGGGCCTGAACAAGCTGGGCAAGCTGTCCCTCGAGCAGTACGGCATCCGTTCCTGCTTCCATCATCACATGGGCACCGTGGTACAGACCGTTGAGGAGACCACCCGCCTGATGGAGAACACCGATCCCAAGTACGTATTCCTGTGCTTCGACACCGGCCACTTCACCTTCGC
>NHCFR00700__coassemble_883_pt1 | contig 81164 bp, 87 predicted proteins | sample NHCFR00700__metabat2_high_PE_034 | metagenome-assembled genome bin NHCFR00700 | reverse complement strand
CTGCCTCAAGACTCCGCAAGCCTTTCGAGAAAGGCTTGAGCGAAAGCTTCATTATTTAGCGGGTTAAATCCAGTGTAAACTCCGGCTCACCCATGGCGCCCGGTGCAACCTCGAACTTCTCAAACACGACAACCGGCTGACCCTGTTCATTCAGATAGAACTTGGTATTTTCATCGACTGTCTGGAAGCCGCCTTCCTCCGCTGTGAAATACTTCATTTCGCTCGCGCCGTCGTGCACGTCCATCTGGTGCTTGATCTGCATGTTGGCCTCTTCGACCCAGTTTTCACCCAGCAGATCTTTGAGAGTAATCTCGCTGCCGTCGGTCAGACGCAGGTTATAGTAATGACGCTCGACAGTGTTGGCGTTCCAATCCTGCGAACCGGTCAGAACAAAGGAAACCACTGCGTCGCTCTGGTACTTCACGTCATAATCGACCTTGACCTGAATGTCCTTTGCAGCAAATTCCTCTTCCGTGCCGCCGGTCGCGAGGAATGCAGCCTTATATTCCGCAAGGTCGACTGCGGCCTTGGCCTCGTATGCCTTGACCTGCTCGTCGATCAGCTGATTGACGCGGTCGGTCTGCTCGCCCTGCACCTCGGGTACCGATACGGTCACCGTGCTGTCCGCAGTCTCATAAATATCACTGCGCACGCAGACAATGCGCGCCAGCGCGCCCAGCGCCGGAATATCGGCAAGACCGAGTGCAAAAGCCGGGCTTGCGTTGACGGCTACGATAAAGCAAGCTGCAACACCGGTAACGGCAGTCGCAATGCGGCGTCTGGTTTTTCTTCTCAGCTGTTTCATATCAATAACTTCCTTTCCCTGCTCGATCGCGGCCAGTGTACGCTCTTTCAGCTGCTCCGGCGCGTGGATTTCTTGCAGCCTTCGGAGTTCCTCTAAATTTTTCATTTCAGGTGTCCTCCTCCAGTTTCAATTTCAGTTTGTTTCTCGCACGATGCAGACGGGTGCGCACGGTTGCCGGGCGGCACCTGAGCATGCTCGCGATCTCATCGGTTTGATAGCCTTCGACGTAATGCAGATAGATGACCGTGCGCAGCTCCTCCGGGAGTGCGGCGACGGCGTTCCACAAATCGGCGTAGTCCTCAGGCACCGGTGCGGTGTCCGCCGACCACTCTTCCAGCGGTGCGCTCTTCTGAAACCATGCGCTTCGGTGCAGATCTGTACAACAATTCACTGTCACGCGAATGAGCCATGCTTTCAGGTGGTGATCGTCTCGAAATACCGTATCATCTCGGAACAGTCGCAGGAATACGTCCTGATACACGTCCTCGGCATCCGATTTCGTGCCCAGGCGGCAAAGCGCCAATCGATAGACCATATCACCGTGCGCGTCCATGGCTGCGCACAGCGCGGTTTTATCTTTCATCGTGTTCCCTTCTTTCTGTCCCTTGCGCATTACACTATTTACACGGATGGCTTTTTTGTTTTGTTCCCGGGAAAGGAAAAATTTTTGTGGAATACGGAAAACCACCGCACCAATCATTGAAGTTTTCGCCGGCCTTTTTCAAAAGGCCGCAGGTTCTCAGGGCAGAGCCCTGAGTCGCCATCCGCAGATGGCGAAACCTCCTCTTGATTCCGGTCAAAGACCGGAATCAACCAAAATGAAAAAGAAAAGCGCGTCCCGCCGGACGCGCAATTTCTGGAAAGACCGTCCGGTCGGACGGTCTTTCCTTTTTGTTTGTTTTAATTGATTCCCGGGTCGGACACCGGGAATCAAAAGGGGATTTCGCGTCCTGCGGGACGCGACTTGAGGCTCTGCCTCAAGACTCCGCAAGCCTTTCGAGAAAGGCTTGAGCGAAAGCTTCATTAGGGGTGCGGTGCTTATTTGTCCGCGAAAAATTCCCTGGTCTGGCGGACATTCTCCTCAATCGCCGCGTGCAATTCCTCCACCGAATCAAAGGCTTTTTCCGGTCTCAAAAACTGATGCAATTCAACATGAATGAGTTTGCCGTACAGATCGCCCGAAAAATCCAGCAGATGCGGTTCGATGGTCGGTGCGCCGCCGTCAACAAACGTCGGTTTGACACCGATATTGGTTGCGGCGAGGTACACTTGATCGTCCACACGCACGCGGGTGGCGTACACGCCATAGGGCGGCAGCGCCATCTCGGGCGGCAGGGGCAGATTGACGGTCGGCACGCCGTAGGTGCGGCCTACCTTTCTGCCGTGTGCGACCACGCCGGTGATGGTATAGGGATGACCCAAAAACTTGGTCACACGCTCCATATCACCGAGCGAAATGAGCTGACGGATGTACGTAGACGACACGACGATGCCGTCGATCTTGACGTCCGGGATGCAGTCGTAGCCGATACCGGCCTTTTTGCACTCTTCCGCCATGCCCTCCGGGGTGCCCTTACCCATATAGCCGAAGCGATTATTATGTCCGGAGATAATATACTGCGCGCCGAAGCGTCCGATGAGCAATTCGTGGATGAAATCGCGCCAATCCATGGTGCGCAGCTCCTCGAAATGTCCGAAAATGACCTCATCTACCCCGCCGAGCAGTTTGATCTCGTCCTGACGGTATGCGCCTGCGGTCAGGAGCGGAACCTGACGGCCGGTCATGACCGACGACGGATGTTTGTCGAAGGTGAACACCGCGGATGTGCCGCCGATCTCCCGGGCACGCTGGACAGCGCGTTCCATGAGGGCGCGGTGACCCATGTGTACGCCGTCGAAGTAGCCCAGTGCGATGGCACGCGGTGGTCTGTGCTGTTTCATCTGGAACCTCCAGCGGGGAGGACTCTCCCCTGTTTATCGAAAATTCTTGTGGACAAAGAGGCCGTTTCCGCCCTTGTCCAGGGTATCCACCCGGCCGAGCATGAGGAACTTACCGTCCGCGTACACGCGGCACAGGGTACCCGGTGCAAACTGCGCGAGTCCGTCGGTCTGGCGCTCGAACACGGTCGCACCGCGTGCGGCGCGGTCACGTCCCTCGGCGTTCAAAGTGACCGCCGGGTAGTCTACGAACAGGCTGTCGGTCGGTCGGAACAGGCTTTCCAGCGTGCCGTCGTCACGCGCCCGCTCGATCTGCTCGAACGTCACCGCCTCGGACAGGTCGTACACGCCCGCGCGGGTGCGGGTCAGTGCGTGCATGGCCGCGTGCGTGCCCAGCTTTTCGCCCAAATCGTGCACGATGGTGCGCACGTAAGTGCCCTTGGAGCAGGTCACGCGGAATGCACCCTTTTGCGTGTCCGGGTCAAAATTTAAAAGCGCAATGTCCAGAATGGTGATGTCACGCGCCGGTCGCTCGACCTCTTTTCCCTTGCGGGCGAGGTCATAGAGCTTCTGGCCGTCGATCTTGATGGCCGAGTACATAGGCGGCACCTGCTTCTGTGCACCCAAAAAGGTGTTCAGTGCTGCGCGCACCTCGTCCTCGGTCACGCGCTGTTCCGACTGTGCGGTGACCGTTCCGGTCGTGTCCTGCGTGTCGGTGGAAAAGCCCAGTGTGAACCCGGCCTCGTAGGTCTTGTCCTGCGCGGCGGCGTAGTCGGCAGCCTTAGTTGCGCCGCCGACGAAGATGGGCAGCACGCCGGTCGCCATCGGGTCGAGCGTGCCGCCGTGACCGATCTTGCGCGTTCTGAGAATGCCGCGCAGCTTGGCCACCACGTCGTGCGAGGTGAAATCCTGCGGTTTATGGAAAATCAGGATGCCGTTCAGTTCCATTCAGGCCAGCTCACTTTCCGCGTACACCTGACGGGCTGCGTCGACAATCTGGTCACGCGCCTCGTCCGGGCCGCAGGACAGGCTTGCGCCGCCCGCTCTGAGGTGTCCGCCGCCGCCGCACTTGGCGCAGATGGCCGATGCGTCCACTTCCTTGGTGGTGCGCACCGAGATCTTGCTCGTGCCGTCTACGTTCTCGGTGATGGTGATGCCCACCTGTACGCCCTCGATCTGGCGGGTCAGCGAGGCAATAGAGTCCAAGTCATCCATATCCGCGCCCGTGCGGTTGATATCCGCGCGGCGGATGATGACCAGCGCGATCTTGCCGTCCATCAAAAACTCCATGGTATCGAAAATGATGCGTTCCATCTGGAAACGCGGCCAGCTCTTGACCTCGAACAGGCGGCGGTTGATCTCGCCCCCGTCCACGCCCGCTTCCAGGCAGCGCGCTGCGATGCGCAGGGTATCCGGGGTAGTATTGGAGTAGCGGAAGCAGCCGGTGTCGGTGGACAGTGCGATATACAGGCACTCGGCAATGTCGGCGGTCAGCTGAACGCCCATCTCATCCAGCACGTCGGCAATCAGCTCGGCGCACGCGCCGGCGGTCTCGCGCACGACGCGCACGGGTGCTGCCATGGCGTTCGAGCGGTGGTGATCCAGCACCACGTCCAGGCGGTCGCGGTAGGGTTCTGCGTTGTCGGTCAGCAGACCGTAATCGGCAATGTCGGTCGTGACCACGCAAGCGGGCACAAAATCTGCCGGTGCGTAGCACGGTGCAATCAGCGGCTCGTAGCGTCGGGTCAGCTCGACGTTTTCCAGAATATATGCGGTCTTGCCCAGCTGGCGCAGGCCGCGGCACAGCGCACCCGCACAGCCGGTGGTGTCACCGTCCGGGCGGCGGTGGGTCAGAATCAGAATGTTGTCGGCAGCCAGCAGGGCGCGGGCTGCCTCAGAGGCCGTACCGGTCATTCCTCTTCCCCGCTTTCCGGTGCGCCCATCTTGCCCTCACGCGCGAGCTGATGGATGACGTCGTTGATGTGTGCGCCGCTCTCGATCGAGTGGTCGAGCGTGAACACCAGCTCGGGTGCGTAGCGCAGCTGGACCGCGTGTCCGACCTCGCGGCGCAGCCAGCCGGCAGCAGACTTGAGACCCTTCATGACTTCCTTGGCCTGGTCGTCTGCGCCCAGAACCGAGATATAGGCCTTGGCATAGCGCAGGTCATTGGTGACCTCACAGTGGGTCACCGACACGAACGCGCCGGACACACGGGGGTCTTTGACCTGTCGGATGGCTTCGGCCAATGCGCGGCCGTACAGTTCGGAAATGCGGTCGATGCGATTGTTCGCCATAAGTCTCCCTCCTTCGGAGCAAATGAAAACAAGGGACGGGCAGTGTGCCCGCCCCTTGTGGCTGATCGGTGTAACAGGATTAGGATGCCCCAATCCCGAAAAATTACTGCTTGATTTCCTCCATCACGAAGGCCTCGAATACGTCGCCTTCCTTGATGTCGTTGAAGTTCTCGAAGCCGCAGCCGCACTCGTAACCGGATGCAACTTCCTTGACGTCGTCCTTGAAGCGCTTGAGCGAAGACAGAACGCCCTCATGGATAACGATACCGTCACGGACGATACGAACCTGTGCTGCGCGCTGGATCTTGCCGTCCTGAACGTAGCAGCCTGCGATGGTGCCGACACCGGATACGCGGAAGGTGGTGCGCACCTCTGCGTGACCCAGAACCGCCTCGCGGAACTTGGGTGCGAGCATACCCTTCATCGCCTGCTCCATCTCCTCGATGCAGTCGTAGATGATACGGTACATGCGCATGTCAACGCCCTGTGCGGCAGCCGAATCGGTCGCAACGCGGTCGGGACGGACGTTAAAGCCAACGATGATGGCACCGGAAGCGGCAGCCAGCATAACGTCGGACTCGTTGATCGCACCAACTGCACCGTGGATGACGCGTACGCGTACTTCCTCGTTGGACAGCTTTTCGAGCGATGCGCGCAGTGCCTCGACCGAACCCTGTACGTCGGCCTTGACGATGATGGACAGCTCCTTCATCTCGCCTTCCTGAATGGAAGCGAACAGGTTATCGAGCGTTACCTTGTGGAACTGCTTATTGCGCTCGTCCTTCTCCTTCTGCTTACGCTGCTCGACCAGCTCACGCGCCATGCGCTCGTCGTCGACTGCGTAGAAGATATCACCAGCGCCCGGAACTTCGCCCAGACCGATGATCTCAACCGGAACAGACGGGCCGGCAGACTGAATCTTCTTGCCGTCGTCGTCGGTCATCGCACGGACACGGCCAACTGCCGTACCGGCAACGACAACGTCACCCGCATGCAGGGTACCGTTCTGTACGAGCACGGTCGCAACCGGGCCGCGACCCTTGTCGAGCTTTGCCTCGATGACCGTACCCTTTGCCTGACGGTCGGGGTTTGCCTTGAGGTCGGAAACCTCGGCGGTCAGCAGAACCATCTCGAGCAGGTTCTCGATGCCCTGGCCAAACTTTGCCGAAATGTTGCAGACGATGGTATCGCCGCCCCACTCCTCGGGCACCAGCTCGTACTCGGTCAGCTGCTGGAGCACGCGGTCGGGGTTTGCGCCTTCCTTATCGATCTTGTTGACGGCAACGATGATCGGTACATTCGCTGCCTTTGCATGGTTGATCGCCTCGATGGTCTGCGGCATGATGCCGTCGTCGGCTGCGACAACCAGAATTGCGATATCGGTAACCTGTGCGCCGCGGGCACGCATGGATGTGAACGCCGCGTGACCCGGGGTATCCAGGAAGGTGATGGGCTTGCCGTCTACCTGTACACGGTATGCACCGATGTGCTGGGTAATACCGCCGGCCTCGCCCTCGGTGACCTTGGTCTTACGGATGGCGTCGAGCAGAGAGGTCTTACCGTGGTCAACGTGACCCATAACGACGACAACCGGATCGCGGGGCCTCAGATCCTCGTCCTTGTCCTCGTGCTCGTCGAACAGACGCTCCTCGATGGTGACATGGACTTCCTTCTCAACCTTTGCACCCATCTCCTCGGCAACCAGTGCCGCGGTGTCAAAGTCGATGGTCTCGGAGACCGAAGCCATAACGCCCAGCTTCATCAGTTCCTTGATGACGTCCGCTGCGGTGCGCTTCATGCGCTGTGCGAACTCGCCGACGTTGATCTCGTCCGGAATGGAGACCTTGAGCTGTACCTTCTTGGCAGCAGCCTGCTGCTGCTGACGCTGCAGGCGGCGCATCTTCTCCTGCTCCTCCTGACGGCGCTTGCCCGATGCCTGCTGCTTGGCACGCTGGTCGGACTTCTTGGTCAGCTTCTGCTTCTTCTGGCTGGACGAGGACATACGCTCTGCCTTCTCGGAAACCAGAGAATCAATGCGCTCGTCGTACTTGTCGAGGTTGACGTCGCCGCCGGTACGGGTATCGATGCGGTGTACCTGCTTAACGCGGCTGTGCTGCTGCGGCTGTGCCTGCTGCTGCGGCTGCTGCTGGGACGGCTGCTTGTTATCCTTTGCCGGCTGCTGTGCCTGCTGCTTGCTCGCCTCCTGCTTGTGTGCAGCTGCCTGCTGGCGCGACTCTGCCAGCTTCTTGCTGCGCGCCTGCTGCTGGCGCTCGAGTACGCCCTCGAGGTCGGCAACCTGATTGTCACGGGTCATAACCTCAAAAATCAGGCTCAGCTCGTTATCCTCCAGAACCTGCATGTGGTTCTTGGGTGCCTTGGCGTACTTTGCCAAAATATCGGTCACTTCTTTGTTGCCCACGCCAAAGTCCTTTGCGACTTCGTGGACGCGGTATTTATTTTCTAATGCCATTGGCGTTCACCTCCAGAAAGATTTTCACCTGGCCGCGCTCACACGCGGCGCGTGGTTTTGGAAGGCCGCCGAATCCCGTTCGGAACACGGCGGAATATGCAAACGCGGATTATCCGCGGGATTTTTTATCCTTTTTGATGCCCTTGCGGCTGTCAATGCGCGTCTTTTTCTGAGCGACGCGGGCGGCAGCCAGTCGGTTCTCCTCCGAGCTGTCCGCGAGCTTCTTTGCCGCAGCCTGTGCCATGCCGATATCCTGCATGGCGCACACGGCGCAGTCCGGGAAACCGACCGCGCGGCCAAGCTCGGCCTTTGCGCAGGGCAGACGGAAGACCGGTACGCGGGCATCGTGCCGCATGACCTTGCGGCGGGTGGCCTCGCCCACGTCCTCGGCCAAGAAGATGGCACGGGCACGACCCTCTGCGACCAGCTCTGCCGTCAGCGCTTCGCCGACTGCCAGCTTGCCCGCACGGCGTGCCAGACCGATCAGACCCAAAAGCGGCTCAATCTGCATGTCCGGCCTCCTCCATGCGCTTTTCCAGCGCATCATACACCTCTGCCGGAATATCGCAGCCGAAGGCACGCTCAAGAGCGCGCGCCTTGCGGGCTTTCTTCAGGCATTCGGGATTTTGACACAGATAGGCGCCGCGACCCGGGGCTTTTCCCCTGAAATCCAGCGTGATTTCGCCCTCAGGCGAGCGCACGGCGCGGATCAGGGCACGCTTTTCGTACATGGTGCGGCAGCCCAGGCATTGCCGCATCGGAATCTTCTTGTGCTGCATCACGGCTGTCCTCCCAGACAAACTTACGCCTGCGATGCCGGCGCGATGTCGATCTTGCAGCCGGTCAGCTTAGCAGCCAGACGTGCGTTCTGGCCTTCCTTACCGATGGCAAGGGACAGCTGATCGTCGGGCACGATGACGCGGCAAGCCTTGGTCTCGGGCTGCATGGTAGCAGAGATCACGTCTGCCGGAGCCAGTGCTGCCGATACAAACGCAGCGGTGTCCTCGCTCCACTTGATGATATCAATCTTCTCGCCGCCCAGCTCGTCAACGATGTTGCCGACACGTGCGCCGCGGGTACCGACGCATGCACCGATCGGGTCAACGTTCGGGTCGTTCGAGGTGACTGCGATCTTGGTGCGGCTGCCTGCCTCACGCGCAATGGACTTGACCTCTACGATGCCGTCGTGAATCTCGGGTACTTCCAGCTCGAACAGACGCTTGACCAGACCCGGATGGGTACGGGAGATCAGGATCTGCGGGCCGCGGGTGCCCTTGCGAACCTCGATGACGTAAACCTTGATGCGGTCGCCTTCCTTGAAGCTCTCGGTGCGTACCTGCTCGGACAGCGGCAGCATTGCCTCGGTCTTTTCACCCTGCGAGATCATTTCCAGCATGTAGCCGCCACGCGGGTCGATACGGGAAACGGTTGCGGTCAGAATTTCGTGCTCCTTGGACTCGAACTCGGACAGTACCATGCCGCGCTCTGCCTCACGGATGCCCTGGATGATGACCTGCTTTGCGGTCTGGGCTGCGATGCGGCCAAAGGACTTGGTCGGGATGTCGATGTCGATGACGTCGCCCAGAACTGCGCCAGCCTTATACTCGCGTGCTTCCTCGACGGTCATCTCCTCGTACGGCTCATAAACATCGTCTACAACGGTCTTGCGGACGAACATGCGGATGTCCTTGCCCTGACGGTCGGGTACGACGTATACATTATCGGTCATACCGTCGTTTTCACGCTTATATGCGGTGATGAGTGCCTGACCGACGCGGTCGAGCATGTAGTCAACCGGAATGCCCTTCTCCTTTTCCAGCTGCTCGAGGGCGGCAAAAAATTCCTTATTGATCATTGTGGTTGTGATTCACTCCTTATATCTTAGCGGGTGCCCCGTTCGGAACACATTCTTTCTCTCTTAAAACTGCACGGTCAGGCGAACGGATGCAACGTCCGCAGCCTCGTATACAACGGTCTGGCCGCCGACCTCGACGGTGACGTTGCCGTTATCATAACCCATCAGCTTGCCCTCGACGATCTTCGCACCGTCGATTGCACGGTAGAACTTGACCTCAACGGTCTCGCCGATGTACTTTGCGAAGTGCTCGGGCTTCTTCAGGCGGCGTTCCAGGCCTGCCGAGGACACGCACAGCGTATAAGGCGGCAGAGAATCAAAGTCCTTCGCGTCCAGCATGGGATCGATCGCACGCGAAATCTGCTCGCAGTGATCGATGTCCACACCGCCGTCGCGGTCGATCGTGATGGTCAGCATGTACTGGCCACCCTCTTTTTCAAATTCCACGTCCCAAAGCGTTACGCCTGCCTGCTCGCACAGCGGCAGCGCCATTTCCTCCACGCGGCGGATCAGTTCCTTGGTCTGCATACCTACCTCCTCAAAAATGGTCATAAGCAATAAGAAAGAGTGGGTTGCCCCACTCTCCGAAAAACTTACATACTACTTTTGTTAGTATACCATCTTTTTTTGCCCGATGCAAGCCGTCTGGAAAATTTTTTGCAGCGGTTCCTGTCTTTTTTGCGCACATTCTGCCGGTCAGAGCGGCACCTTTCCGTATTTCGGGCTGTCTCCGAAACGATTTGCGCCGTCACTGTCCATCAGCAGCAGAACAGAGACCGCAATGCCGCCCAGAGGAATCAGACTCAGCAGCAGCCACCAGCCGCGCTTGTCAATGTCATGCATGCGGCGTACCGCCATAGACAGCATGGGAATGGCTGCCAAAACGGTGAAAATCACATCGGCATAGGGGAAAAATGCGCCCAGAAGCAGACTGATGGCAATCGTAATCAGGAACGCTTCCCAGTACGTCGCTCTCCGCGTCCGACCGGAAAAGTCAAACGCACGCGCCCACATCTCAATAAATGCACCAAAAGCATTGGTTTCCATATAACGTCTCTCCTTTCCCGCCCGCAGGCGAAATAAAGCTTTCGCTCAAGCCTTTCTCGAAAGGCTTGCGGGTTCTCAGGGCAGCGCCCTGAGCCGTGTCCCGCAGGACACGGAATCCCCTTTTGATTTTCCCGTCTCCCGCAAGGGAAAATCAACCAAAATATCGTTCTTTTCTTATGCGCTAAGCGCCTTCAATCTCCATAACCGCCATTTGCTCCCGGCTCACTCCGTTCTTCTTCCCGTAGCTGACCCAGTACCGCGTCGATGCCCGCACGAACATCCCACGCGTCAGCGGCATGCTCACATGCAGCACCCGCGCCTTGCCCTGCACGATCGCCGCCGCAAGCTGCCCGAGCTTGCGCTTCACCAGCCCACAAAACGGCGTGTCCAGAATGGCTTCACCGCTCGCAATCTTGAGCACCGACCCAAACCGATACCCATTCTGCCGGCAGAACAGCTCGACCATGCGCACGGCGATATCGTTCTGGTGATGCTCGAAAAATCCGCAGTTAATCAGCACCGAAATGACCGGTTTGCGCTCCGGCGGACAGGTTTCCAGCGTCTTGAGGAAGTCGAGCAGCGTCACCGGCAAGCCGTCCGCGTACAGCGGAAAGACCAGCAGCACGTCGGACACTTCGTTCATCTTCTCGCACAGCTCGGCGTGATTGGTTCGGGTGATGTTCTGGTACTCACACTGCACTTTGCAGCGGTTCATAAACAGCGCGGCATAACGCTTGGAGTTGGAGCGCGGCGCGCGCGGGCTGCCGTTTAAAATCAGGATGCCTGCCATGCCCGTACCTCCTGCGCTGCGGCTTGTTCCACCTCGTCCTCGGTCACAAACCGGATTTCGTAGGACAAAAAGTTCATGTTCTTGGCGTTTCTCGCAACCAACGCACGAAAAACTTCGCGTTCTTCATCCGATGTCGTGCCGTAGGCGAGAATAACTGCGCGTTTGGGTTCGACTGCACGCTGGACATGGTGCGTCTCGCCATCCAGCACGCGGATGAACGCTTGCTGCACCGGAATGGCACGCTCGAGCATGGTTTTCATGGGGCTGTCATAGCCGCCATACTTGACCCTGCTTACATATAGGACGCGTTCGCTTTTGGCGATGACTGGGTAAATCCTGACCGCGTCGTCACGAATCACGCACCGCCCCGGTGTCTTTGTCCAGCAGCCAAAGCAGCCGACACAGTGCGCAATCTGGCAGCTGGACAGGTCGAAATATTGGGTATCCGCGTCCAGGCTGTCCGAAAACGGCAGTGGGCGGTCGCTCAATACAAGTTTCATCTTTTACTTCTCCATACAGGGACAGATGGAAAATATATCCCATCCTGTCCGGGTTTCTATCAGTCCCCCCTATTCTACCACGTCCGATTTGCGGCGTAAATCCTGAATTTTAACGGACTGCCCTGAGCATGCTCAGATGATGTTGAGCAGTCCCATCCACAGGAAAATAATGATAGCGATGGCCGAAATCACACGCCCGATGACCTGCCAGAAGCGATAATATTCGCTCGGCTCGCAGTCGCCGTCGACATACCGCCGATAGCGCAGCTCAAAAAACAAGTCGGGATAGCGGATATCCAGGAACAGAGGAATTCCGAACAGTGCAGCAAAGAATAAAAACATGGGTTCGCCGCGTATGCCGGTCTGGATCTCGCGTGTCCATCCGTACAGTTCATAATTTGTCGGGAACAAATCGTCCTCGTCCTGGTTAGAATACAAGATGCGGAAAGGCAGCTCTGCCTCGCCATTTTCGTCGATCAGGGTGAAAAAGTCGCCCATTTGCTCGACCTGCATGGTATGCGTCAGCGTTCCGTTCTGGTAAAATTCCACGCCTGCGTTTTGGGTATTGACGACCGAATAGGTACGGGTCTCGTCATTTGCCGTAAAAGTGATATCCGCACCGTTGGGTGTCGGGGTGACGCTCAGCGCATAGCCTTCGCCCTTGAAGCTGCCGTCCTTCTGCTGTACCAGAAAAGCATCGTTATAGCGGATACCGGTCTGGAACATGAAATAGAGATAGAGCGGGATAAGGACAGCGGCAAGTGCGACAATGGCGATGATGCACTGTTTTTTATAGGTCTTCCAGATGCGGGTCAACATAAGGACACCCCCAGTTTATTCGGAAAAATCTCTCTGTTTCCCTCATTGTAGCACAGATTATGGCAGATACAAGAGGGAGATTATGATTACAGATTTTCTTTTCCGTTTAAGTACAGCACCAGCGAAACGACAAAAACGATGAGGACGAGCAGCAATGCGAGCAAGCTGGTCGGATAGGTCAGGTAGCTCCATGCGCTGGTTTCCCATTCTCCGGTGATTTTGTCGAGTGATTGGAGGATTTTAAGTGAAAATATCTCCAAAGAGAGTGTCAAAGCGCTGGCGATCATGCCGATCTGGCCGATTTGCTTTCGATTCATGGAGGGGATTCCCCTTTCATAAGGACGGAATTTTGATGATTTTTTATTATTGTAGCACAGGCGGGTATGGGTGGCAAGGTGGGATTTTGTGGGATGAAAAAAGCCCCAATCCGGCAGGTTGGGGCTTATGAGCGGCTTTCAGCCGCGGGGGGAATTTCGCTCGCTAGCACTCATTTTGTCCGCGCACAGCGCGGGAATAAGGATAGTGACCTACGGGCCGGAGCGCGAGTGTTTTTTATTTTTAAATTGAAACCCGGGTCGGACACCGGGTTTCAAGAGGGGAATTCCGGACTCTGCGGAGTCCGGCTCAGGGCTCTGCCCTGAGAACCCGCAGCCTTTGAAAAGGCTGGCGAAACTTTCAGTTAGGGGTGCGGTGGTTTGGGCAAAAAAAATCAGTTCACCTGGGAGCACGCCTCAGGTGAACTGACCTTTATGCGTTAACCTTTACAAGAAAGCGTTAACGCCTGACACTTTGAACTTATACCAGCTCGATGATTGCCATCTCAGCGCAGTCACCACGGCGGGGACCGGTCTTGATGATGCGGGTGTAACCACCGTTACGCTCAGCGTACTTCGGAGCAATCTCAGAGAACAGCTTTGCAACAACAGCTTCCTTGGTAACGAAAGCCATAGCCTGACGGCGGGTTGCCAGGGTGTTCTTCTTGCCCAGGGTGATCATCTTCTCGCACAGGGGAGCGACTTCCTTTGCACGTGCCAGGGTGGTCTCGATTCTGCCGTTCTCCAGCAGGAAAGTTACCATTGCACGCAGCATCGCCATACGGTGTTCGGTCGTGCGGCCGAGCTTACGATTTGCTGCCATGTTCGTGTACCTCCATATATAGGTCAATAGATATAAAGCGACGGCGCGGCAAAACGCCGCCGCTTTCGTGCTAAATTACCAGGGCGCTCCTGATCTTGTCAGCAAGCGCATGGGCCGGGGAAACTTATTCCTCGGACTTGGCAAGCGACAGACCCATAGCCTCCAGCTTGCCGATGACTTCCTCGAGCGACTTGCGTCCGAGGTTTCTTACCTTCATCATGTCCTCTTCCGAGGTGTTGATGAGGTCCTCTACCGTGTTGATACCAGCGCGCTTGAGGCAGTTGAACGAACGTACCGAGAAGTCCAGCTCTTCGATGGTCATCTCCAGTACCTTGTCGTGCTGTGCCTCCGCCTTCTCTACGACGGTAGACTTCGAGCCGATCTCCTCCGAGAGATCAACAAACAGGTCAAGGTGATCGCGCAGAACCTTTGCACCCAGAGAAACTGCGTCACGCGCATGGATGGTGCGGTCGGTCCAGATCTCCAGCGTCAGCTTGTCGTAGTCGGTCGTGTTGCCGACACGGGTGTTCTCTACGGTATAGTTTACCTTGTACACCGGGGTGTAGATCGAGTCCACCGGAATGACGCCGATCGCGTTCTGATTCTGCTTGTTGCGCTCTGCCGGAACGTATCCGCGGCCGGATGCCAGGGTGATCTCCATAGACAGGCGCGCGTCGCTCATCAGGGTCGCAATATGCAGGTCCGGGTTCAGGATCTCGACCTCGCCATCCGAATGGATGTCACCGGCCTTGACCTCGCCTTCGCCTGCGGCTTCGATATAGACGGTCTTCGGACCATCGCAGTAAAGCTTGGCAATGATGCCCTTTACATTGAGGACGATCTCAGTTACGTCCTCCTTCACACCGGGAATGGTGGAAAACTCATGCTGCACGCCAGCGATTTTGATGGAGGTCGCGGCAGTGCCCGGGAGGGACGACAGCAGGATGCGGCGCAGGGAGTTACCCAGCGTCGTGCCATAGCCTCGCTCCAGCGGCTCTACGACGAATCTGCCATAGGAGCCGTCTTCTGCCAGCTCCTCGCAATCAATGCGCGGCTTTTCAATTTCGATCATTGTAAGATACCCTCCTTTTCATGCGGCCAATTCACTTGTAATATCGATGGAAATTTCACGCGCCCCGCGATAATCGCGGCAGCGCGTAAAAGAAATCCAAGGAAATAAGGGTTTGGCTTATTTGGAGTACAGCTCGACGATCAGGTGCTCGGCTACCTCGTAGTCGATGTCGTCACGAGCAGGCATTGCAACGATCTTGCCCTCGAAGGAGTCGTTTGCCTTTTCAATCCACTTCGGGCAAGCCTTCTTGCCGTTCTCCTCGAGCAGAGTCTTGAACTTGGTCGAGGTGCGGGACTTCTCGCATACTGCAACAACGTCGCCCAGCTTTACCTGGTAAGAAGCGATGTTGACGCGCTTGCCGTTTACGGTGAAGTGAGCATGGCTAACCAGCTGGCGAGCCTCACGACGGGTGTTTGCAAAACCCATGCGGTAAACGGTGTTGTCCAGGCGGCGCTCCAGCTCCTGCAGCAGGATCTCACCGGTGATGCCCTGCTTCTTCTCAGCCTTCTCGTAGTACTTACGGAACTGCTTCTCCAGGACGCCGTAGATGAACTTGACCTTCTGCTTCTCGGTCAGCTGCATGCCGTACTCGGACTGCTTGCGGCGGGACTGCTTCGGGTTGCGCTTGGTCTCCTTGGAGTAACCAAGAACTGCAGGGGAAATGCCCAGGGTCTTACATCTCTTCAGAATGGGCTGCGTATTCTTTGCCATTATTGGTTTCCTCCTTGATTAAACTCTTCTTCTCTTGGGCGGGCGGCAGCCGTTGTGCGGGATCGGGGTAACGTCCTTGATCATGGTTACCTCGAGGCCGGTTGCCTGCAGCGCACGGATGGCTGCCTCACGGCCGGAACCCGGGCCCTTTACGTAGACCTCTACGGTCTTCAGGCCATGCTCCATAGCTGCCTTTGCAGCAGTCTCTGCAGCGGTCTGAGCAGCGTAGGGGGTAGACTTACGAGAGCCACGGAAACCCATCTCACCAGCGGATGCCCAGGACAGAGCGTTGCCGTTGGTATCGGTGATGGTAACGATGGTATTATTGAAAGAGGAGCGGATATGAGCCGCGCCCTTTTCGATATTCTTGCGCTCGCGACGCTTGGTGCGTACCTGAGCGCCCTTCTTCTGAACCTTAGCCATTTATGCTCCCCTCCTTACTTCTTCTTGTTCGCAATGGTCTTCTTCGGGCCCTTGCGGGTACGTGCGTTGGTCTTGGTGCGCTGACCGCGAACCGGCAGGCCACGGCGATGACGCAGGCCGCGGTAGCAGCCGATCTCAACCAGACGCTTGATGTTGAGGCCGATCTCACGGCGCAGGTCACCCTCTACGGTGTAGCCGTGCTCGATGCACTCACGCAGCTTTGCTGCTTCTTCCTCAGTCAGATCCTTAACGCGGGTGTCCGGGTTGATACCGGTCTTGGTCAGGATTTCGTTGGACAGCTTCCGTCCGATGCCGTAGATGTAGGTCAGGCCGATCTCTACGCGCTTCTCACGCGGAAGGTCAACACCGGCAATACGTGCCATTTACATTTACCTCCAAAGTATCTTGCTGGGACGTGTGTGCGGTAACCAGTCTAAGGGCCGTCCCCGCCCTTGTAGCGCCGTGCGCCTGGGCGCACGTGCTTGTTGGTACCGTCGCTTGTATATTGGGAATCCCGAACGGAATCCCCACACAAAGAAGCGCCGGAGACAGAACTTTGCTTGCCTCCGTGTGGGATACAGCCGCACGTTCTGCGACCAGGGGCATCTTTGCTTCCCTGCCGCAGCCGTTTGCGGAGCGCTCTAATCCAAGGGTTCGTCCCTTAAATTAGCCCTGCTTCTGCTTGTGCTTCGGGTTCTGGCAGATGACCATTACGCGGCCCTTGCGGCGAATGATCTTGCACTTTTCACAGATCGGCTTTACAGACGGTCTTACATTCATGAGAATAAACCTCCATCAGATAATAGATCGGTGGTGGATAACGGCTCCGCGGTCACGTTGGAGCCTCCGCCCGCCTTTTCATCACAAAGGGCGTCTTACTTGGAACGCCAGGTGATGCGGCCGCGGGTCAGGTCGTAGGGCGACATCTGCACGGTGACCTTGTCGCCGGGTAAAATGCGGATAAAGTTCATGCGGAGCTTACCCGAGATGTGAGCCAGGATCTTGTGCCCGTTGGGCAGCTCGACCTGGAACATCGCATTGGGCAGCGCCTCTATGACGGTACCTTCCAGCTCAATTACGTCGTCTTTAGCCATGTTCGCTTTCCCTTTCTTGGTCAGTGTTTTGGTTCTCACCTGCCCAGATGGACAGGGCTTTCCGGATATCGCTGTTGGTGAGTCGTCCGGTTGTCAGAAGCTTTTCCCGGGTGCGTTCGTCGCAGTGTGCGACAAACGTGGTGTGTCTGCGCTTTTTGCGCTTGGGCTTTTCCGCCCGGCGCAGCTTGCCGTTTGCAAGCCAGAGGAAGTTCTCCTCCTCGCGCACGACCAGCATCACTTCGTCCCGGTCGCGTCCGGCCAGCGAGATCACCAGGTCAGATACATGGGAACACATGGTCACAGCACCTCGCCGTCGATGGCCGTCAGGATTTCCGGCTCGCCATCGGTAATGGCGATCGTGTTTTCATAGTGTGCCGACAGCTTGCCGTCCTTGGTCTTGACGGTCCAGCCGTCAGACAGAACGCGCACGTCGTACACACCGGCGTTTACCATCGGTTCGACCGCAAGGGTCATACCTCTTTGCAGGCGGACGCCATGTCCCGGGCGGCCGAAGTTCGGAACTTCGGGCGACTCGTGGAGCTGGCGGCCAACGCCGTGACCTACGAAGGAGCGGACGACAGAGAACCCGTTGGCCTGGGCGTAGGCTTGCACCGCGGCCGAGATATCGGAAACGCGGCAGCCCTCTCGGGCAAACTTGATGCCCTCATAGAAGCTCTGCCGGGTTACCTCGATCAGCCGCTTGGCCTCTTCGGAGACCTCCCCGCACGGTACTGTGCACGCACAGTCGCCGTGGAAGCCGCCGATATAGGCACCAACGTCAATCTTTACGATATCGCCCGAGCGGACGACCCGCTTTTTGGAAGGGATACCGTGAATGACCTCGTCATTGATCGATACACAGGCGCTCGCCGGAAAGCCGCCGTAACCGAGGAAGGAGGGCTTTGCGCCCGCCTCCTCGATGGTTTTGCGGACAATCCGGTCGATGTCGTCCGTGGTAACCCCGGGAACGACCGCGTCATACGCTGCCTTCCGCGCCAGGGCGGTGATCCGGCAGGCGACGCGCATGCGCTCCAGTTGTTCATTCGTTTTGATCGGAATCATATCTTACAGACCCAGCGCCTGGCATGCCAGAACCTTGGTCTGTTCAATGCCCTGTGCGCCGTCGATGCTCTTGAGCTTGCCCTGTGCGCCGTAGTAATCCTTCAGCGGCTCGGTCTGCTCGTGATAGGTCGCAAGACGATGCTTGACCACGTCCGGCTTGTCGTCCTTGCGGATGTGCAGCGTATCGCCGCAGACGTCGCAGACGCCTTCCTGCTTGGGCGGGTTCGCCTTGATGTGGTAGGTCGCGCCGCACTTGAGGCAGACGCGGCGGCCGGTCATGCGGCCTTCGATGACCGCGTCATCAACTTCGAGCGACAGCGCGCAGTCGATAGATGCGATCTGGTCGAGTGCCTCGGCCTGCGGGATGGTGCGCGGGAAACCGTCCAGGATGAAGCCGTTTTTGCAGTCATCCTGAGCGATGCGGTCACGCAGCAGGTCGATGACGAGCTGATCGGGTACCAGCTGGCCGGCATCCATAAATGCCTTCGCCTTCTGGCCAAGCTCAGTTTTATTGGCAATGGCCTCGCGCAGGATGTTGCCGGTCGAAACCGACGGAACGCCCATCTTTTCGATCAGATAGGACGCGAGCGTGCCCTTGCCGGCGCCAGGAGCGCCTAAAAGAATCAGATTCACAGAAAATGCCCCCTAAATTACTCCAAGAAGCCCTTGTGGTGACGCATCATCATCTGTGCCTCGAGCTGCTTGACAGTCTCAAGCGCAACGCCGACGACGATGATGACCGAGGTGCCGCCCAGTGCAACATTGCGCAGGTTGGAGTTGAATGCGCCAATGATGAGCGGAACCAGCGCGACGACGCACAGGAAGATCGCGCCAACAAAGACAACCTTGCCCAGTGCCTTCATAATGAAGTCGGACGTGGGCTTGCCGGGACGGAAGCCCGGGATATAACCGCCGTTCTTCTTCAGGTTGTTCGCAATCTCGATGGGATTGAACTGAATCGAAGCGTAGAAGTACGAGAAACCGAAGATCATAACCGCATAGAGTGCGATATAGAACGGGGAAGTCTGCTGGAACAGGCTCATAATCGAGGCTCCGACCGTGCCTGCCTCGGGATTCCAGAACATCTGGATGGTCGCCGGCAGAGACAGGATCGAAGACGCGAAGATGATCGGCATAACGCCGGTTGCGTTGACCTTGATCGGCAGGTGAGTCGACTGGCCACCGTACATCTTGCGGCCCACAACGCGCTTTGCGTACTGGATCGGGATGCGGCGCTCAGCATTCGACATGTAGACGATGAATACGACCATCGCCAGACCGACAAGGATCATAAGGATGCCGATGACTGCGGAAGTCTTGAACAGCTGCATAACTGCAGTTGCCAGAGAAGGACCGCGGGAGATAATGCCCGCGAAAAGGATGATCGAGATACCGTTGCCGATACCGTTCTGGGTGATGTGCTCGCCCATCCACATAATCAGCGCAGTACCTGCGGTGAACGCCATGATGATGACGATTGCAGCCCAGACGCCGGTCTCGGTCAGCAGACCCCAGCTCTTAAGCAGCATGTAGTAGGAGAAGCCCTGAACGAAGCCGAGCAGAACAGCAACGTAGCGCGTCCAGCTTGCGATCTTCTTCTGGCCTTCCTCACCGCCGTCCTTGACCATGTGCTCGAGAGCAGGGATGGCAACGGTCAGCAGCTGCAGGATAATCGATGCGTTGATATAGGGAGTGATGCCCATTGCGAAAATCGTCGCATTGGACAGGCCGCCGCCGGTGAAGACGTCCATGAAGCTCAGAAGCGAGCCGTTGGAGGTCTGCTGCTCAAAGACCTGAGACAGCATGGCGAAATCTACGAACGGAACCGGGATAGAAGAACCGAGGCGGAAGATGAAGACAATGAACAGAGTGTACAGAATCTTCTTACGCAGTTCTGCGACCCGCCACGCATTCTTGATGGTCTCGAGCACCTTAGATCACCTCGGCCTTTCCGCCTGCCTTCTCGATCTTCTCCTTTGCGGAAGCAGAGAATGCCGCAGCCTTTACGGTAAGGCTCTTGGTCAGCTCGCCGTTGCCAAGGATCTTGACGCCGTCGAGTGCCTTAGAGATGACACCGGTCTCGAGCAGCAGCTCGGTGGTAACCTCGGTGCCGTTCTCGAAACGCTCCAGAGCGGAAACGTTAACCGGTGCGTAGGTGGTGCCGAAGATGTTGTTGAAACCGCGCTTGGGCAGACGGCGTGCCAGAGGCATCTGGCCACCCTCAAAGCCCGGGCGAACGCCGCCGCCGGAGCGAGCCCACTGGCCCTTGTGACCGCGGCCTGCGGTCTTGCCGTTACCGGAACCAGCGCCACGACCCTTGCGGTATGCCTTCTTGGTGGAACCCAGAGCGGGCTGTAAGTCCTGAAGCTTCATGTCGTTACGCCTCCTCTACGATTTCGATGAGGTAGCCGATCTGAGCCAGCTTGCCGCGGGTTGCAGCGTTGTCCGGCTGAACGGTTACGTCGTTGATTTTCTTAAGACCCAGAGCGTGAGCGGTCGCGATGTGCTGCTGCTTGCGGCCTGCCAGGCTCTTTTTGAGGGTAATCTGAATGTTTGCCATGTCTATTACCCCTCCTATTACAGTTCGTTTACGTCTTTGCCGCGAACTGCTGCAACCTCAGCTGCATTGCGCAGGCTCTTGAGGCCCTCGATGGTTGCGGTTACAACGTTCTGCGGATTGTTGGAACGCAGGCACTTGGTACGGATATCCTTAATGCCAGCTGCCTCAACGACAGCACGGACAGCGCCGCCTGCGATAACACCGGTACCAGGAGCAGCGGGCTTCATCAGCACGCGGCCTGCACCGAACTCACCGATTACCTCGTGGGGAATGCTGGTGCCCTTGAGGGAAATCTTGATGAGGTTCTTCTTTGCATCCTCAATACCCTTGCGGATCGCGTCGGGAACTTCGGAGGCCTTGCCCAGACCGAAGCCAACGGTGCCCTTGCCGTCGCCTACGACTACGAGAGCCGCAAACTTGAAGATACGACCGCCCTTAACAGTCTTGGATACGCGATTGAGAGCGACGACGGTTTCCTTGAACTCGTCCTCTCTCTTCTCGTTACGATCAAACTTAGCCATGTTTTACCTCCTCCCGACTTAAAACTGAAGGCCGCCCTCGCGAGCGCCCTCTGCGAGTTCCTTCACGCGGCCGTGGTACAGATAGCCACCGCGGTCAAATACGACATTCTCGATGCCCTTTGCCTTGCAGCGCTCTGCTACCAGCAGACCAACCTTCTTTGCAGCGTCCTTGTTGCCGCCGTACTCGGTGAAGTCCTTCTCAATCGTCGAAGCGGAGACGAGGGTCACGCCGGCTACGTCGTCGATCACCTGTGCATAGATGTTCTTTGCGCTTCTGTATACGTCAAGACGGGGGCACTGAGCGGTGCCGGAGATCTTGCCGCGTACTCTCTTATGGCGCTTCAGGCGCGCCTTGTTAGAATCCTTCTTAGAAACCATTTAAGCACACTCTCCTTTCTTACTTCTTCTTGCCGCCGGTCTTGCCTTCCTTGCGGCGGATGTGCTCATCAACGTACTTGATGCCCTTGCCCTTATACGGCTCCGGCGGACGCTTCTCGCGTACTTCCGCTGCAAACTGGCCGACCTTCTGCTTGTCGGGACCGGAAATGATGATCTTGTTGGGGTTCGGAACCTCGATGGAGATGCCGTCGATCTCGCTCATAACGACCTGATGAGAGAAACCGAGGTTCATGACCAGATCCTTGCCCTGCTTTGCAACACGGTAACCTACGCCGTTAACGTCCAGCTCCTTCTTGAAGCCCTCGGTTACGCCGACAACCATGTTGTGGATCAGGGTGCGGGTCAGGCCATGCAGTGCGCGGTTCTGCTTCTCGTCGTTCGGACGGGTAACAACGATCTCGTTGTTCTCAACAGCAACCTGCATGTTCGGATGAAGCTCGCGGGTCAGGGTTTCCTTAGCGCCCTTAACCGTAATGACATTGCCGTCCAGGGTGACAGTAACACCAGCGGGGATGGCAATAGGCATTCTACCAATTCTCGACATTGTGAATTACCTCCTTACCATACGAACGCCAGGACTTCGCCGCCGACGTTCAGCTCGCGAGCCTTCTTGTCGGTCATGACGCCCTTGGACGTAGAAATGATGGCAACGCCCAGGCCGCGGAGAACCTTGGGCAGCTCCTGTGCACCAGCGTAGACGCGCAGGCCGGGCTTGGATACACGCTTGATGCCGGTGATCGCCTTCTGGCGGTTTGCACCGTACTTCAGGGTGATGCGAATGAGGCCCTGGTTGCCGTTGTCAACGAGCTGGAAAGCCTTGATGTAGCCCTCGTCGAGCAGGATCTGCGCGATGGACTTCTTCATCTTGGACGCCGGTACGTCAACGGTCTCGTGACGAGCAGCGCCCGCGTTGCGGATGCGGGTCAGCATATCCGCAATCGGATCAGTGATCTGCATTACTTTTGCTCCTTTCAGAAGTTTGGCGGTACTTCGTGTGGGTTCGCCCACGGGTTGCCGCCCACTTTTCTTACTAACGCTGCCGTGACCTTTTCACGGCAGGTGCTGGGGAAAATATAAAAATCGATGGCCTGTTTTTGACCAGACCATCGATAATTATAACACAGTAAGAGCCCGTCCGCAATGGAAATTATGCCGATTTTTGCGCAGAAAATTCCCTTTGGGCGGGTCAAAATGTTATAACGGCAGGTCGGCCGTTTTTTGCGCTCCACAGACCGCGCCGGATGAAAACCGGTTGACGGCCAGCGGGCGGGCAGTGCTCTAAAATGGCACCGCGCTCGGCCTCAAAATTGAGGCTGGCAGTTAAGCGTGCATCGCACGTCTACAATATATTATATCAAAGATACGCCCGGGGTTGCAAGATTTTTTTCGCGCGATTTCGCACAATTTTGCAGGAAGTTTTTGGGCAGTTTGACCGGACGACCAAGCGTACCTGCCATCTTATCAATTGACTTTTTCACCGCTTTGTATTATAGTAAGGATAGAAAAAGGGCGCGTTACCGGCAGACGGTTACGCCCTCATCTTATCGTTCAAAAATGACCGCTAAGTTTGCGAGGCTTGGGCGGTCATTTTGCATATGTAAGGAATAATCCGGCGAACAATACGACAAAAATCGCAATGCGCAGCATCTTTGCATACACAGCGTTCACCTCCTTTCCTTTCGGAATGAGGCAAACTTCACCTCCCTTCCCACAGGGAATGGAGGACTTAACCGCCTACCGTAGATTTCGATAACGCGCTGAAAAGTAATTTTTCCTGTCGTTTATCTTATCATATTGTCGCACCATATGCAACAATTCCTTATATAACAGTATCATCCTTGCTCGGTCAAAGCCCGAAATCCATGCACCGATACCATTTCTACAATACAAAAGGCACCTTCCGGTGCCTTTTTCTTATTTTTATGCCCGCTGGGCGATTTTATAGTCAACTTCGACCGATCCGGTCTCCCCTGCCGGTTTGGCCTCGAACAGGTAGTCGGTCTTTTCCCATCTGACTTCTGCCGAGATATGCCCCTCGGCACCCGGTTCGATCACACGTGCGCCCGTGCGGTTGATCGTGATCTCGACCGGGTCAAAACCCTCGTTGCGAATCCAGAAATTGACCGTTCCGCCGTGCTCGGCGGTCAGCGACTGCGTCAGTTCCAACCCTCTCCAGGACGAAGTGCCCTCGGTCAGGGCTGCATCCGGGTCTGTCAGCGGCTCGGTCGGTGTTTTGCCCGGTACGCCTACCTGTCCAATCGCCATCAGTGCGCCCCAAACACTTACAATACACAGCGCACCGGCTGCGACTCCGGTTATCACATATCGATACAAAATCAAAACACCTCTTTCTTTCCTGATTCCCGGGAAATATCTATTATCTCTATCATGTATGATTTTTGCAGAAATTGCAAGATAAATCGATCAAAATTCTCTCCGCTATACACAAAATATCTCTAGAAGAAAAAAGGCACCATCTGGTGCCTTTTCCCGATTATTCAACCCAGAAGAACCTTCAGCGTATATCACCCAATTTAGCCTCCAGGTTCCGCAAAGTCTTTTCAAGCGGCAGAGTTTCCCTGCCCTTGTGGATGACATCATGCAAGAAACTGCTTCCTAGATTCATTCGTTCCACACTATGCGTATTATAACACGCTTGCGGAAACTCAGGGTCTGTTTCTAGACCGGACAACTCCATCAAAAACGAGAATGCTTCCGGATATTTTTCATCCAAATCACTTGCACTTTGTAACTCATAGCAATACCCGTTCATTCGCCCTTTCTGATAGATCAGCTCCCAGTATAGCCCTTCAAAGGATTCAAAGTCCTGCTTATCATACGCTCGAACCATATCATCTAAAGTTCCTGTCAGCTCTGTCAAACCTCCATTCACTTCTGATGCTATTTCTTGCACAAAATTTTGTCTTGAGATATAAACGCAAGCTAGTGTCATCAAACTTACTAAAACCAAACAAATACAAATAACCCAAATAATCTTTCGATTCATGAAGTATCCTCTCACAGGCTTAATCGTAGGTGATTCACGGACCTACATCAATTCCTGCAAGTGTTGCCGTCTTGGTTCGGATCGGGATAGAAGCTTCCATCAACTCTGCCTGATATGTGAGATAAGAATATGCATTGAATACGCCTGTATTCCTTCCATTTGTCATAATGTTAAATTCGAGTGTAAACGGAACATCATCAAAGTCTACATAATCTCCAGGTGCAATATCAACATGCACATAACTATCTGCACCATCATCTACAGCTTCTACATCACCACCTACATTTCCGAGTAACTCAGATAATGCTCCTGTTGGAACACCAAAGTGTCCAATAATATCATAGAAAGCAGCTCCCCAGAAATCTCCTAAATCCGAAGTATATCGATCTGCGCCTTTAACTCCAGTCATAGAACTGATAGTTGCAATTCCAGAATCTTTTCTTAATCCAATCTGAAATGCACTTACAGGTGCTTCCAGAAATGTACCTACCTTAAAGTCTGACGCTTTAATCGAATCATTATATGAATAGAGCCCACACAGGATACTCGGACCACGCTCATCTAATTTGACTACCAACTTCTGACCCCTTCCACTGTCTGAAAAATTGTTATCAGAAATAAAATTGCCATATTTTGTGCCTACACTAGATACACGTGCAGCCTGTGCATCACTTTCTGCCTTGGTACTCTCCACATTATTTTTAGTTCTCTGATCCTGATATTCTTGCCACAACTCTTCCGTCATACACGGTGTCCCAAAATAAAATAAAATCTGCTGCGCATCCGGATTGGTATCATAATCTGCCGTGGTGAAGGCAACACCGGCACTCAAAGTATCTTGAGACTCAAGCTTTGTAATACCTACATCAACTTGAAATTCTTCTCCATGAATTATGGTCTGCCCATACAAATTTCCTTTAATTAAAACATCCTCTGAAAGAGGAACTTTAAAAACCTTTCCATCTACTTCTACCGGGTAGCTTTCTCCGCCAATCAAAAGATTAAATTTTAACTCTGCTCTTCCAACATCGCTTTCTGTAAAATTAATTTTGTAGGAGTATGTAGCAACATTTCCCACATTATTAGACTCGTAAGCTGATATCCCATTACCAAAAACTTCACAAAAGCTGTCATTATTGGCAACCACTACAATATCTGATGGATTGGACACATCAATAGCTCCAACCGATCCAGTTCCCATCAAAGCCGTAGCACAAATCATGATAGTTGCAAGTAACTTTTTTGTTTTCATACTGCATTTTCCTCCTATTATATTAAGCATTAAATTATATTGATTGCAATCAACTCTTTATATAAACTTTAACAAAACGATATATATATATCAATATAAAATTTATACAATATTGCTTAATATTATTTATGCAATGCATGCAAAAAAGCCGCACAGCATACGCTGTGCGGCTTTGTATAATCGCTTAAATCGCTTAGACTTACCAGGAAGCCTTGCGAACGCCCGGGATCTGGCCCTTGTAAGCCAGCTCACGGAAGCAGATACGGCAGATACCGAAATCACGCAGGTAAGCGTGCGGACGGCCGCAGATCTTGCAGCGGTTGTACTGACGAGTCGAGAACTTCGGAGTCTTCTGCTGCTTGAGTACCATTGCCTTCTTAGCCATTGAATTCTCCTCCTTCTTACTTCGCGAACGGAGCGCCCATCAGGGTCAGCAGCTCGCGAGCTTCTTCGTCAGTGTTGGCAGTGGTGCAGATGATGATATCCATACCACGAACCTTGTCGATCTGATCGTAGGAGATTTCCGGGAAAATCAGCTGCTCCTTCAGGCCGAATGCGTAGTTGCCGCGGCCATCGAAAGAGTTAGCGGAGATACCGCGGAAGTCACGTACACGGGGCAGAGCCACGTTGAACAGACGATCCAGGAACTCCCACATGCGGTCAGCGCGCAGGGTAACCTTTGCGCCTACCGGCATGCCCTCACGGAGCTTGAAGTTTGCAACCGACTTCTTAGCAGTGGTAACAACTGCCTTCTGGCCGGTGATGGTGGTCAGGTCGCGGACAACTGCCTCGAGAACCTTAGCGTTGCCGTTTGCTTCCTTGCCGCAGCCGCAGTTTACGATGATCTTGTCGATCTTCGGGATCTGCATGGTGCTCTTGTACTCGAACTTCTTCATCAGAGCAGGTGCAACCTCTGCGACGTACTTATCTTTCAGTCTGGGCATAAGTTAAACCTCCTCCTTAAATGGTCTCGCCGCACTTCTTGCAAACGGCAACCTTCTGGCCGTTCTCAAGAATCTTGGCAGCGGGGCGGGTGGGCTTGCCGCACTTCGGGCAAACCTTCATCAGCTTGCAAGCGCGCAGTGCGCCCTCGCGCTTTACGATGCCGCCGGTCTCACCCTGGCGGCGGGGCTTCTGGTGGCAGGTGATCATGTTGACACCCTCAACTACTACCATGCCCTTCTTCGGGTTAACGGACAGAACCTTGCCCTGCTTGCCCTTCTCCTTGCCGGAGAGGACAACTGCGGTGTCGCCCGTCTTGAGATGCAGAGTATTCATGTTTCGGGGACCTCCTTACAGTACTTCGGGAGCCAGAGACAGGATCTTCATGTAGTCCTTGTCGCGCAGCTCGCGTGCAACGGGCCCAAAGATACGGGTACCTCTGGGGTTCTTATCTTCCTTGATGATGACAGCCGCGTTCTCGTCGAAGCGGATGTAGCTGCCGTCCGCGCGGCGCAGGCCCTTTACAGAGCGGACGATAACAGCCTTGACAACGTCGCCCTTCTTGACGCCGCCGCCCGGGGTTGCCTTGCGGACGGAGCAGACGATAACGTCGCCGATGTTGCCGTACTTACGGGTGGAGCCGCCGAGAACACGAATGCACTTCAGCTCCTTTGCGCCGCTGTTGTCAGCCGCGCGCAGAAAAGTTTCCTGCTGAATCATGTGTGCGCTCCTCCTTACTTAGCCTTCTCGATCACTTCGACCAGTCTCCAGCGCTTGTCCTTGGACAGCGGGCGGGTCTCCATAACCTTAACCTTATCGCCGATCTTGCACTCGTTGTTCTCATCGTGTGCCTTCAGCTTGTAGGTTCTCTTCATAACCTTCTTATACAGAGGATGCTGAACGCTGTCCTCGATAGCAACGACAATGGTCTTGTCCATCTTGTCGGATACGACCTTGCCGACTCTGGTCTTGCGTAACGCTCTCTCGCTCAACTTCGCTTACCTCCCTTACTTGCCCGCAAGCTGAAGCTCGCGGAGAACGGTGTTGACACGCGCGATATCGCGCTTAACCTCGGAAATCTTGTTGGTGTTGTCAAGCTGGTTGGTAGCATGCTGAAGTCTCAGGTTAAAGAGGTCCTTCTTCAGCTCCGCGATCTTGGTCTCGAGCTCAGCGGCGCTCATCTCTCTAATCTCTTTTGCCTTCATCATTCTTCACCACCAATCTTAGTCTCACGGGCTACAAACTTGGTCTTGACCGGCAGCTTGTGGCTAGCCAGACGCAGTGCCTCACGAGCAACTTCCTCGGAAACACCAGCGATCTCGAAGAGAACGCGGCCCGGCTTAACAACAGCTACCCAGTACTCCGGAGAGCCCTTACCGGAACCCATTCGGGTCTCAGCAGGCTTCTCGGTAACCGGCTTGTCGGGGAAAATCTTGATCCAGACCTTACCACCACGCTTGGTGTAACGGGTCATAGCGATACGGGCTGCCTCGATCTGGTTCGAGGTGATCCATGCGGGCTCAGTTGCCGCAATGCCGAAATCACCGTATGCAACGAAGTTGCCGCGGGAAGCCTTGCCCTTCAGGCGGCCTCTGTGTACGCGACGATATTTAACTCTCTTGGGGAGCAGCATTAGCGGTTGCCTCCTTCCTGACGCGGTGCGCGACGACGGTCACCGTTGCGACGATCGCCATTGCGGCGGTCGCGGCGGTCGCGGCGCTCGAAAGCGGGCTTCGGAGCCTCGATCGAACGGCCCAGACGGGGACCGCCGGTCAGGACTTCGCCCTTGTAAATCCAAACCTTGACACCGATCTTACCATAGGTGGTGTTTGCCTCAGCAAAACCGTAGTCGATGTCTGCACGCAGAGTCTGCAGCGGGATAGTACCCTCGTGGTAGTGCTCGGTACGTGCGATTTCTGCACCGCCCAGACGGCCGGAGCAGCAGGTCTTGATGCCCTTCGCACCCATGCGCATTGCGCGGCCCATGGACTGCTTCATTGCGCGGCGGAAGGAGATACGCTTCTCCAGCTGAGAAGCGATGTTCTCTGCAACCAGCTGAGCGTTGGTGTCGGGGTTCTTCAGCTCGATGATGGAGATCTTGACCGGCTTTGCGATCATCTTGCTCATCTCAGCCTGCAGCTTCTCGATCAGCTCGCCGCCCTTGCCGATAACCAGGCCCGGACGTGCAACCTGAAGGATGATCTTAACGTCCTTCTGGGTACGCTCGATCTCGATTGCTGCAACGCCTGCGTCGTACAGCTTCTTCTTCAGAACCTTACGGATGTTGTAGTCTTCCACGAGGAGATCGCCGAACTGTGCGTCCTTTGCGAACCAACGGGAATCCCAATTCTTGATTACGCCTACACGGAGACCGTGCGGATTAACTTTCTGGCCCATTGTTTAACCTCCCCTTATTCTTTCTCTGCGAGAACCAGAGTGACATGAGAGGTTCTCTTCAGGATGCGGAATGCACGGCCCTGTGCACGCGGCATAACGCGCTTCATGATCGGGCCAGGTGCTACATGGACTTCCTTGACATACAGCTTGTCGGTGTCCATGCCGTGGTTGTTCTCTGCGTTAGCAACAGCGCTCTTCAGCAGCTTTGCCATAACCTCAGAGGCAGCCTTCGGGGTGTTCATAATGATAGCCATTGCGGTGCCAGCGTCCTTACCGCGGATGAGGTCACAGATGAGCTTCATCTTGCGGGGGGTCATGCGGACATTTCTAACAATTGCTCTTGCTTCCATTTGTTCTTACCTCCCCTTACTTACCGTTGTTGGAGGTCTTGCTGCCCGCGTGGCCCTTGTAGGTACGGGTCGGCGCGAACTCGCCCAGCTTATGACCTACCATGTCTTCGGTCACATATACCGGAACGTGCTTGCGGCCGTCATGCACTGCGATGGTGTGGCCAACGAATTCCGGGAAAATGGTGGAGGCACGAGACCAGGTCTTAACGACCTTCTTTTCGCCTGCCTCGTTCATTGCAACGACTCTTTTGTAAAGCTCAGGAGCCACAAAAGGGCCCTTCTTAATGCTTCTGCCCATGTTTTAAGTCTCCTTTCCTTACTTGCCGTTACGACGCTTGACAATCTGCTTGTCGGTGCGGTGATTCTTCTTGCGGGTCTTGTAACCCATAGCCGGCTTGCCCCACGGGGTAACCGGAGAGGGACGGCCGATCGGACTCTTACCCTCACCACCACCATGCGGGTGATCGCAGGGGTTCATAACAGAACCGCGGACGGTCGGGCGGATACCCATGTGACGGGTACGGCCAGCCTTACCCAGCTGAACGTTGGAGTGATCCTGGTTGCCGACCTGGCCGATGGTAGCCTTGCAGTCGAGGCGAACGTAACGAACTTCGCCGGAGGGCAGGCGAACCTGTGCCTTGCCGTTCTCCTTTGCCATCAGCTGTGCAGCAACGCCTGCGGAGCGAACCAGCTGCGCACCCTTGCCAGGATACAGCTCGATGTTGTGGATGATGGTACCAACCGGGATGTTAGCGATCGGCAGGCAGTTGCCGGGCTTGATGTCCGCGGTTGCGGAAGATACGACCTTGTCGCCGATCTTCAGACCCTCGGGAGCGAGGATATATGCCTTAACGCCATCCTCGTACTGGATGAGCGCGATGTTAGCAGAACGGTTCGGATCGTACTCCAGGGTCATGACGGTAGCGGGCATCTCCATCTTCTGACGCTTGAAGTCGATGATACGGTACTTCTGCTTGTTGCCGCCGCCATGATGACGGACGGTGATGCGGCCGTAGCTGTTGCGGCCGGCGGTCTTCTTGAGCTTTACGAGAAGGCTCTTCTCGGGCTTCACCTTAGACAGACCCTTGAAAGACAGAACGGTCATGTTTCTGCGGGACGGGGTCGTCGGGTTGAAAGTCTTGATCGCCATTTGATTTCAACTCCTTAAATCATATGCTTTCTTATCGGGGTGCTTTCCCCATAACCGGACTCCGGGAGTCCTTTTGCGGTGGAGGACACTTTTCTGCATCCTCCGTGCCGCGTCCGAACGGTTTCCCTCTCTTATATAAGAGTGGGACGCGCCGGAACTTACATCATGTTCTCGAAGATCTCGATCTTCTTGGAATCGTCGGTCAGGGTGACGATTGCCTTCTTCTTAGCAGCGGTCTTGCCGGTGTAAACGCCCATGCGCTTCCACTTGCCGGGCAGCTTAATGGTGTTAACCTTAGCAACCTTTACGCCGAAGATCTCTTCGACAGCCTTCTTGATCTCGATCTTGCCTGCGCCGGGAGCAACCTCGAACACGTACTTGTTCTCAGCCAGACCGGACATGGAACGCTCGGTGATAACAGGCTTTCTGATTACGTCATGTGCGAATTTCATTATGCGTATACCTCCTCGAGCTTCTGTACCGCATCCTTGTCCATGATGAACATGTCAGCGTTGAGGATGTCGTAAACATTGAGGGTGGACGCGATGGTGGTGCGAACGCCCGGGATGTTAGCAGCGGACTTTACGATGTTCTTGCGAACCTCGGGGGTAACAACCAGAGCCTTGCCGGTGGACTCAACAGACTTGAGGAAACCAGCGAAAGTCTTGGTCTTGATCTCGCCCATATCCAGACCGTCAACGACGATCATCTCGCCTGCCTGAGCCTTAGCGGACAGTGCGGACAGCATTGCCAGACGCTTCAGCTTCTTGTTCAGGCTGTAGCGGTAAGAACGGGGCTTGGGGCCCAGAGCGATACCGCCGTGCGTCCACTGGGGTGCACGGATCGAGCCCTGACGAGCGCGGCCGGTGCCCTTCTGGCGCCACGGCTTGATGCCGCCGCCACGAACCTCGGAGCGGGTGAGCGTGGACTGCGTACCCTGACGGCAGTTAGCCAGGTAGTTCTTGACTGCTGCGTGCATAGCGGGTACGTTGGGCTCGATGCCGAATACTGCGGCGTTGAGCTCCATCTCGCCGGTCTGCTGACCGGCCATATTGTAAACCTTAACGGTAGGCATGACTTATTTCCTCCTCCCCTTACTTTCTGGCCGAAGCCTTCTGCGGGTTCTTGCTGACTGCAGCAGCCGGACCCTTAGCAACGCGGTTGTTCTTGACAGTATTCTTCAGGAATACGATACCGCCCTTGGGGCCGGGGATTGCGCCACGAACAGCGATCAGGTTCATCTCTGCATCAACCTTGACAACGTCCAGGTTCTGGATGGTAACCTGCTCAGCGCCCAGGTGACCAGGCATCATCTTGCCCTTCATGATCTTGGACGGATCAGAGCAAGCGCCCATGGAACCCTGATGGCGATGCATCGGGCCAGCACCGTGGCTCATCGGGGAGCGGCCTGCGTTCCAGCGCTTGATAACGCCAGCGTAGCCCTTACCCTTGGAGATGCCGGTTACGTCTACGTAATCGCCCTCTGCGAACATATCAGCCTTGATGGTGTCGCCAACCTGGAACATGGAGCAGTCGTCGAAACGGAACTCCTTCAGGTACTTCTTGACAGCCTCGCCAGCCTTCTTCAGGTGGCCCATCTGCGGCTTGTTGAGCTTCTTTTCCTTAACGTCCTGGAAGCCCATCTGTACAGCGTTGTAGCCTTCCTTTTCCTCGGTCTTGAGCTGAGTTACGACGCAGGGACCTGCCTCGATGACGGTAACCGGGATTACCTTGCCCTCAGCGTCGAAGATCTGGGTCATACCAATCTTCTTGCCGATGATTGCTTTCTTCATACGTTTTTCCTCCTTAAAGGTTATTGGTTGACGGGCGGAACCGCCAACTTGACCCCGCCGCTCCAGATGGCGGCTAGGTGAACAACCCGCGGATTGGGTTAAAGTCCGCGGAGTGTGTGCGAAAGTGAGATAATTTTAAATCGTTTCAGACTAGGCGCACGCGAGGCCGCGTATTTGGGATACCTGGCGCAGCGTGCAACGACGTATCAAACGATTTAGAGCTTGATCTCGATCTCAACGCCTGCCGGCAGATCCAGGGTCATCAGAGACTCAACGGTCTTCTGAGCCGGGTTCAGGATGTCGATCAGACGCTTGTGGGTGCGGCGCTCAAACTGCTCGCGGGAATCCTTGTACTTGTGTACTGCGCGCAGGATGGTGACGATCTCCTTCTCGGTCGGCAGCGGGATCGGGCCGGAAACCTTAGCGCCGGTGCGCTTAGCGGTCTCTACGATCTTCTCTGCGGACTGGTCGATCAGCTCGTGGTCGTATGCCTTCAGGCGAATACGGATCTTTTCAGCGTTTGCCATTTTGGATTTTCCTCCTCGTATTTTGCAGTCGTACATGCAATGCAATGTACCGACTCGTTACGGAGAGAAACTGCAACCCCACCCGGTGTATCACCTCGGGGCATGAAAATAACCGGAAGTGCACGCAAAGGTGCCGGGGTCCGGTTTAACAAAAGCGCAAGTGGTTCGTGCCATCGGCTGACCGGCGCACGCGCCGATAGTCCCGAATTTACGCAGGAACATTGTGCTTACTTGATAAGCAGTTGTCTCAACCGCCCGATTGTCGGACCTACTCCGCCGAAGTTACCTGGTTTCTACCAGCAATCTCCGGCATCATCGCTTTTGCCTGTTCTCACAGGTGCGTTAATAGTCTACCGCATCAGGCGCGCAATGTCAAGAGGTTTTTCAAATTTTTTTGAACTTTTTCGCGGCGCTTGTCTACCCTGTAATCAAATTTGGCCTTGATTACAAACTGTACATCGGATTCGCCGCGCCCTCACCCGGGCGCGCAGATCGGCACCGAAAAAGCCGGTCATACTGCCGCACTAAGCGCCCGAACCGCAGAAAACCGATACTCGGCTCGCAGTTGTTCCATAAAATATGTATGCACAGCGCAGTGCCAGCATAAACGGGAGCCTTGCGGAATCAGAAAATACCCCGGCGGGGTATTTTCCCGTAAGGCTGTGGCCGACTTGTTCGGCCAAGTCATGAACGGAGAACGGGAAGACGGGTTCCCAAAGGGACGAGAGCGCGCCTTAAAATACGCCGCAGGCGTGCGCGCTCGAGGTGAGCGGCGGTACGCGATTTCCGAGCGTACCGTAAAAAATATTCCGGTGGAATATTTTTTAGCGATGGAGGTAAACCGTAGGTTGTCCATCCCTTGCTTTCCGTTCCCCTCAGAAGGGGATTAACACTGGTCTTCCGGGTGGGACGGAAGCAGAAAAGTCAAAACTGCGGCGCCAGCCGCAAAAAGAAAACCAACCCAATGGGGTTGGTTTTCACATGAGCGCGCTTGGCGCGCAAAAGAGTCTTGCTCGCTGCGGCGAGCGCTGAAAATCATTTTTTAGTTGATTTTCCCTTGCGGGGGACGGGAAAATCAAAAGGGGATTCCGGACTCTGCGGAGTCCGGCTCAGGGCGCTGCCCTGAGAACCCGCAGCCTTTCGAGAAAGGCTGGCGAAAGCTTCAATTTCGCCTGCGGGCGGGATTTGGGTCACTCCCACCCCTTACAGACATCCACCCACGCTTTCGCGTCACAAGCATCGTAAAGCTCATTACAATTGAGCTTCACGCCCGAGTGATCATTTCCCGCAGCGGGATAGACATAATCAAACCGCTTGAGCGACACATCACAATACACCGCGACGCCGGGATTGATGCCGAACGCGCACACACCGCCGGGTGCATGACCGATTCTGGGTTCCACCTCGTCCATCTTGAGCATGTGCGGCTTGACACCCAGTGCATCACGGAATTTGCGGTTGTCGATCTTGGCATCACCTGCCGCGACGATCAAAATGGTCTTTTCGTTATCGGGTGCATAGAACGACATGGTTTTCGCGATGTGAGCCGGCTCGCAGCCCAGCGCACGCGCTGCGTCCTCAACCGTAAACGTACCGGCTTCGGGTTCAATCACGCGGTCTAAGTATCCTTTATTCTTCAGATGCGCCTTTGCGCGTTCGATCGACATAACGATCTTCCTCCCTCTGGTGACGTACTCCTTATATAATAGGATGTTTACGGGTTCACGTCAAGGATGACCAGTTCCGGTCGATTGCACACGCGCGGCAGCCAGTTGCGGCACAGTCCCCGGCTGACGAGCAAGGTGGTGTCCTCCAGTTCGTGCAGACCGGTGGTATATTTTGGGAAAAGTCCCTGACCGGGTGCGATCAGTCCGTCGGACAGGACGAGCGGCAATCTGACCTGTCCGCCGTGTGCGTGGCCGGATACCACAAGGTCAAACCCTGCGTCTGTGTACCAGTCGATGAGTTCGGGTCGGTGGGATAATAAAACAGTAAAAGCATCGGTTTGCTGTGCCATACGGCTAACCGCGAAAAACTGGTTTTGGAAGTCTGCAATACCGCACGCCGGGTCATCCGTGCCGCAGATGAGCACGGTTTGATCGTTCAGCGTGACCGTCTCGCCCGTGCCGTCCAGCACGGTGACGCCCAGGTTTCTCGTCCAGTCCTTGACTTCCTCCGGGTCGGGTGTGCGGAACTCGTGATTTCCGAGGACATAATAGGTCGGGTATTTCTGTGCGATGGTCTCCAAAAAGGCTTTGGCTGCGTCGCGCGGTTCCTTGTCGTCCACGATATCGCCCGACAGCAGCACAGCGTCCGGGTGTTCCCGCTCGATTGCGCCGACGAGTTCGGACTGATTTTCCCCGTACCAGGTGCTGTGCAGGTCGGTGACCACGGCAAAGCGCACGGGTTTTTTGAGGTGCGGTGAAGCGAGGGTGTAATGCGTCGTTTGCAGACCCTGCCACAGGGCTACCGTGCTCAGGGCAACCACGGCGCAGACCGCCGCGATCTTCCAATAACGTCCTTTCATGTCGGTGTGACCCTCCGTGTCGGTTCCGTATAGATGTCTGTAAAAAAGCAAAACAGGGCGACCTCAAAAGAGGCCGTCCTGCGATATGTTATTGCTGTACGAGCAGCAGGACGAGCTTTGCGTCCCGCTGGGTGGTGATGCCGGACGACTGGTTGAGTGCGGTGGTGTATCCATTCTTCTCCAGTTCCTGCAAGACCTTTTCGATCTTGGACTCGTTGTTTTCCACGCAGTAATACGCGGTGTTGTCCTCCGCAATGATGAGCGACATGTCCTCAATGACCGGTACGCTGTCCAGGCTCTTATCGGTGCGCGATACCGTGTAGCAGCGCGCGAACGACATGCTGCTTACTTCCTGCGGAATGGAATTGCCGTCTGCGCCTGCCGAGCGATTGCTCGATGCGGCAGAAAACGGCATGATGGACGCGGTCGCAACGCCTGCGCTGTCATTCGACTCGGACGATGCACTGCTCGAATCGGTACCGCTGTCCTGTGCGGCTGCATTGTCGCTCGACGACTTGGGTGCGACCGTCACGCTGCGCGGTGCGGCAGCTGTGTCATCCTCGGTCGACTGTGTGCTCTCGTTCGTGTTCTCGTCGGTGTTGTTGGACTCGGTGGTCTGCTCCTCGGTCTCGGGCTGCGTGTCCTGCGCCGCGTCGGCCGTCGGGTCATTGGCCTGAATCGTGCTGCGCGACAAGTCCCCGGCAGTCGAGACACCCGGGTCGGTCTGTGTGGATGCGTCCGCAGTCGCGGCCTGAAGCGGCGTCGTGCCGACGTGACCGAACAGTCCGGTCAGACTGCCGGTTGCCGCGAGCATCACGCATGCGGCTGCCGCTGCCAGCATGGTAAAGACCGGCGGACGGCGGCGATGTTTTTGCGGGGTTTGTATGATGGTTTTCTGGACTTCGGCCTCGATCTCGCCCATGATCTTCTCATGCAGCGCGGGCGGCATCGGGGTTTCCAGTTCCTTCCAAAGCTCGCGCATCACGCGCAGCTCTTCCAGATACGCCCGGCAGGCCGGGCACTCGGCCAGATGTGCGTCCAATTCTTTTTGTTCCTGCTCGGTCAGCGCATGGTCAACCGCAGCCGAACAAAGTTCTTCGTATCGTGCACAATTATTTTCATTCATGGTCTGCCCGCCTCCCTTCTGCTTGTTTAGACGAAGCAGAGAGCGAAATGTTCCCTCGTTCGAGCAAGATTTTGCGCAGGCTTGCACGCGCACGCGCCAGACGCGACTTGACCGTGCCCTCTTCCAGTCCGAGCGTGCGGGCAATGTCGGTGTAGGTCATGCCTGCCACGTCGCGCAGCAGCACGACGCGCCGGTGCTCCTCGGACAGCTGCGCAAGCGCAAACTGCAATTCCTCGCGCAGCTCGCTGTTCTCGGCGGCAGCTTCGGGCTGCGCCATGCGCGAGGCGTCTGCAAGGTCGGCTGCCGGGCTTTCCTCGTCGTCGATCGAGGTCGGCATGCCCTCGGCTGCCTTCTTTCGTGCGAAATCTACGCACAGGTTGGACGTCACGCGGTACAGCCAGGTGGACAGGCTGCTGTCACCGCGGAAGGAGTCCAGGTTCTTCCAGGCACGCAGGAACACTTCCTGCGTGATATCCGCTGCATCCTGCTCCGAGCCGGTTGAGCGCAGCGCCAGCGAATAAATGCGGTTCTCGTAGGCGGTCATGAGTGACTCAAAAGCGGCGATCTCACCCTTCTTTGCCCGGGCAAGCAGCACTTTCTCTCCAGTCATCGAACGCCTCCTTTCTCTTTCTCTCTCTTTCTCATCAGTCGGTAATCTGCGCCTTCATTTCCTCGGCCAGCGCGTGCAGTTCGGACAGTTTTTCCAAAGCCGAGATGCGTTTTTTGAAGTCGCGCACGTGGGACACGCCCTTTAAGTACCAGTTGACGTGCTTTCTGGCCTCGAGCAGCGCGATGTGTTCGCCCTTGTCCTCTACCGCAAGCTCGATTTGACGGACGGCAGTGTCGATACGCGCGGCGAAGGGCGGCAGCGGCGGCAATTCGCCGGTCTGCAAGAGCGCGTTTGCGCGCTCGAAGATCCACGGGTCACCCAGACTGCCGCGGCCGATCATCACGAAGTCCGCGCCCGTGTGCGCCAGAATGCGCGGCACGTCCTCCGGGGTGAACACGTCGCCGTTTGCCGTGACCGGGATGGACACGACCTGTTTGACCGCGCGAATGATATCCCAGTTGGCCTGTCCGCTGTACTGCTGACTGCGGGTGCGTCCGTGCACGGCGATCATGTCCGCGCCGGCCTGCTCGCACATGCGTGCAAACTCCACGCAGTTGATGCTGTTCGCGTCCCAGCCCATGCGGAACTTGACGGTGACCGGCACAGGCACGGCCTTCTTGACCGCCTCGACAATGCGTGCGGCAAGGTCTGGGGACTTCATAAGCGCCGAGCCGTCGCCATTGTTTACGATCTTGGGCGCAGGGCAGCCCATGTTAATATCAATGATCTCACAGCCCGAGATCTCGAGCGCACGCTGTGCGCTGCGCGCCATGCATTCGGGATCAGAGCCGAAAATCTGGGCGGAAGCCGGATGTTCTCCGGGTGCGAGACGGAGCAGCTTTGGGGTCTTTTTGTCTCCGAACTCCATTGCCTTTGCACTGACCATCTCGGTAACGGTCAATCCTGCGCCGTGTTCCCGGCAGATCTGGCGAAATGCCAGGTCGGTCACGCCCGCCATCGGGGCTAAGATCAAGCGATTCGGTAGATTTACGTTGCCGATACAGAACACAGTTCGGCCTCCTTGTCATTTTTTGATTCCGTCTTATTGTAGCACACAAGACCGCATAATGCAAACTTTTTTCGGGTTACAATTCAAAAACAGCGGAATTTTCGACGTTTTTTGGCAATTTTGTGGGGTTTTGTTGCGAGAATCAGAACGCAAACGGAACAGCCGATTCCCGCCCGGCCCGTAGGTCACTATCCTTTTTCCCGCGCCGTGCGCGGATAAAACGAGCGCTAGGCGCGATAAAGCTTTCGCCAGCCTTTCTCGAAAGGCTGCGGGTTCTCAGGGCAGAGCCCTGAGTCGCGGCTCGCAAGCCGCGAAACTCCCCTCTTGAAACCCGGTGTCCGGCCCGGGTTTCAATAAATCCAGACAAAAAAGAAAACCGTTCCCTTCGGAACGGTTTTCATGAGCGGCTTTCAGCCGCGGGGGAATCTTGCCGCCTGCGGGCGGCGCTTTTTACGATTTTCAGTTGATTCCGGCCAAAGCCGGAATCAAAAGGGGATTCCGGACTCTGCGGAGTCCGGCTCAGGGCTCTGCCCTGAGAACCCGCAGCCTTTGAAAAGGCTGGCGAAACTTTCAATAATTGGTGCGGTGGTTAGCCGAGCCAGCCAACAATCACATGTCCGCCGAGGTATCCGCAGACAATAAACACGGTATTCCAACACGTGATACCCGCTGCCGTCCAGCCCGTATACTCGCCGACCGGTACCTTCAGCAGTCCCGCGGGAATGGACACGATCGTGCGCAGCACTGGGATCAACCGACAGATGAAAAGCGCGCGGCCGCCGTGCTTCTCGATCCGTGCATGACATTGCGTAACAAAGTGCTGAAATTTTTTGTTCCCGCCGAACAGCTTATGCAGCAGCGGCGCGCCGCCAAACCGGCAGACACCGTACAGCGTCAGGCTCGCCAACGTTCCCGCGAAGATCGACAGGATGAGTGCGAAAATCAGGTTGAGCTGGCTCTGCCCCGCCAGCACCCCGATGCCCGGCATGATGATGCCCGCCGGAAAGCCCGGCAGATTCAGGTATTCACAATAACAGATGACCAGAATAAACAGATAGCCATACTTGGCGAAAAACTCCAGAAAGGTCTCGAAGGTCACGTCTACACCATGCTTTCTCTTTTGATTACCTCCTACTATAGCAAAGCCCCGCCCTGCTTACAAGGCTATGCCGCGGAAGTTCAAAAAGAATTCACGATGTCTTAAAAAACCAGACATGATACCGCCCACGCGGCGCCCATCAGTCCGCTTCCAAACAGTGCCGACAGTACCATCTGCGGTGCCGTGTACCGCCTCAGCGGCAGCGGTCTTGCCGGGTGTTTGGCGTGGTAGCGCGCCGCGAGGGCGCATGCTTCCCTCAGCGCGTCACCGCTCGCCGTCCGTCCCTCCCGTACGATGAAGAACGCCTGCTCGAAAAACCGACTGTCGTCCGGCCGTACCACCACGACCCGTTTGGATACGCCTTTTACCATGGCTCTTTTTCCTCCTTGCTTTTCACTTCCTTTCCATTGTGCCCCAGTTCTTCCGGGTTTATACCGCCGGTTTCCGGCGCTCCAGCCGCACCACAAGGGCGGTCAGATCGTCCGATGCGCCGCGCTTCTCGGCTGCCGCCACCAGTCTGGCGGCCAGCTCCTTGGGGCTGTCCCCTGCGCGCTCCTCCACGATCTTTTTTACCCATCCGTCATCCGTACCGTCGGAAACCCCGTCCGACAGCAGGATAAACAGATCGCCGTGCAGCATCCGTAAGGGTATGGGTGTCGCCTCCTCGGGCGACTCCATCAGTCCGATGGGTAAACTCTCTCCTGCAAGGGTGGTGATCCCTCCTCCCGTCTTGAGATAACTGGGCGCCGCACCGCACTTGAGACAGCTCGCCTTGCCCGAATACAGATCGACCGTCAGCGCGTCCAGCGTCACCCCGCGCATGCCCTCGACCCGCATCCGAAACGCCGGCGCAACCGTGCGCAGCGCGTCGTCCACCGTAATGCCTGCCTTTAAAAATCGCTCCATCATGGACAGCAAAAGTCCGCTGTCCCCGGCCGCTTCACGCCCTGTGCCCATCCCGTCAGCCAGCAGCATGCACGCCCGTCCGTCCTCGGTAACAAATGTATGTACGGTGTCTCCTGATACCTGCTCTCCCTCCTTCTGTTTTTGACTGATGCCTGCAATGACCCGGTAGGGTGCCTGCTCGCGCAGCACCACCCGGCTGCCAAGGTCATCGGTCAGCGCTTCGGGTTCGCTCAAACCGCAGCCCAAGAGGGCCGACAGTCCGACCGCAAACCCCTTCCGGTCTTGCAGAATGCGCTCGGCGCCCTCGCCTGCAAGCTCAACCCGGAGCCGTCCGGACACGTCCCGGAACACGGCCACCTTATCAATCTTGCCGAACGCCTGGGCATACGAGCGCACCTGCCGCTCGCGGGCGGGCAGGGATGCCTGATCGGCAGACAAACTGCCGCCCACCTGCCGCAAGATCTCGGTCAGACCGGCGTACTGCTGGGCGATGAGCGCACGATTGTCCAGCGCACGCCGGCGATAGGCGCGGCGCTCATGCAGGGCGGCAAGGCCGCGGTTGATGGCCTGCACGAGTTCGGGCAGGTGCACGCACCGACCCTGAAAACCCTGCGGAAAGTCGCTGGCCTCGGCTCGTCCTCTTTTGAGCATGGGTGCAGCCAGCGTGCTGAATGCGTTCATGGTCTGGACAGACTCCTTCTGCCAGCACGCGCCGCACGCCTCGCAATGCGCGCAGACCGCGTCGGTCGCACGGTCAAAGACCGCCCGCACTTCGTCGCTGCTCTCGGCTCTGCCGTGCTCAAGACCGCTTTGCAGCGCCTCGTACAGCTCGCCAAAGGCCGCAGACGCTTCATTTGCGTACCGTCCCGCTGTCCGCCGGATGCGTCCGATACTCTCGGCTGTGTCTCGCCGCACCGGATTTAAGCAGTCCTTTGCGTACTGCCACACGCCACCCGGCACGGCGGCGTAAATGAGCACAGCAAACACGCCCTCATAGAGTGCGAACACGAAGACCGGGTTTTCCGCGCCGACCAGGGCTGCACCCACGCCTGCGATCAGTGCCGCGACCGCAAAGCCCACCCGCCCTGCGCCCTGGAACGCGCCCGAAATGAGCGCTGACAATCCGTATGTACAGGTGAAGAACGCGCCCTGCCCGGTGTAGGCATCGAGCAGCGCACCCGCTGCCACGCCGGCTACCGTACCGCTCGCGCTGCCGCCGAGGTACGCTGCCGCAAGCACCAAGGCATACAGCAGGATGCGTGCCGGGGCGATCGTCCCCAATATGGTCAGGTCGGAAAGACTGACCAGCGCCGACGCGGACAGTGCCAGAAATCCGGCTGGCCGCATCATCCGCATGGGACGGGCTGGCCCGAGCGCGAAGCCGTAACAGGCGGTCAGGGCGCCGGTCGCCAGCGTCACGCACACAAACCGCGCGATTGGCGCAAGCGTGAACTCTGGGATCAGTACGAACCCGGTCGCTGCCATGCACGCCATCGCACACACCGGCATGAACCATACCTTCTGGCGGGTCTCTCGGTCGAACACATGCGCACACACCACAGCAAGCACACCGCCTGCCGCGGCGGTCAGTCCGTACAGTCCGCCGCACAGCAGGAAGCTGCCCAGCAAAAGCCCCAGCACTGCACCGTAGCCGCCGCCGGCCCCCGCTGCCGCCGCCGTGACCGCCAGTCCAAACGGTGCATAGCCGCCGAACATCGTACCACGCGACAGCACGAACGCCAGCACAAACTGCCGCAGGCCTCCGACGATCACCCGCGCATGGTCGTCGTTCTGCACCCGCTGCGCCAAATTGCCCGCCCGTGCCGCCAGCGTGAACCCTCTCCTCGTAAACACATGCTTGTCCATAAACACGTCCCTCCTTTTGCTTGTGGGAACAGTATACGCCAAACCCTGTGCGCAGCCCGTCGGAAAATACAGCCGGGAATACCCTCGCCCTGGGCTTTTTTTCGGGCGGGAATGGGGAAGCAATGGGACTTTTGACGGTTCGGGTGTGTTTGCTCCCGTCCGCCGTCGAGTTCTGCGACCGATTATAGGGATAAAATCCAATGTTTTTCCTCCTTGCTTTTTGGCCGTTCAGCCGATATCATAGACATATAAGGGAAACGTCCCCAAAGGAGGAATTTTATTTATGGCTCGGAGGAAGCAACAGCCCTTCTGGCAGCGCGTCGCGCTGATCGTGCTCGCTGCATTCGTTATGGCCTTCACCATCAAGAGCTTCGCCCGTCCGGGTGGTATCTTCTCGGGTGGATTCAACGGTATTTCACTGCTGATCATCGCCTGTCTCGAAAAATTTGCAGGCATCTCCCCACCCTTCGCACTCGTCAACTACACCTTAAACCTCATCCCCCTGTACATCAGCTTCCGCTATCTCGGCAAAAAGCTGACCATCCTGTCGGTTCTGAGCGTCGTTCTGACCGGTTTCCTGACCGACGCCCTGCCTGCCTTCCCCATCACACAAGACCCGCTGCTGGTTGCCGTCTTTGGCGGTATCTTCAACGGTCTGGCCGTCTCGCTGTGCCTGCTGGCTAACGCCTCGGGCGGCGGCACCGATATCATCGGCCTGTTTATGGGCGAGATCAAGGGCCGCGACTGCTGGAACGCTATTTTCCTGATGAACGTCGTCGTGCTCGGCATCGCAGGCATGCTGTTCGGCTGGGACAAGGCGCTCTACTCCATCATCTTCCAGTTCGTCTCGACGCAGGTCATCCACACCCTGCACAAGCGCTACCAGCGCCACACGCTGTGGATTATCACCGAACACCCGGAAGAGATTTATCAGATGATCGCGGAGGTCACCAACCACGACGCAACCCTGTTCAAGGGCGTGGGCTGCTATAAGAGACAGGAACGTCAGATGCTGTACTCGATCGTGTCCAGTGATGAGCTGAAACTAGTGTGCGCACGTATCAGCGCCATTGACCCCAAGGCGTTCGTCAATATCCAGCGCACCGAAATGCTCAACGGCCGATTCTATCAGAAACCGACCGACTAACCACCGCACCCAACAATCGGGGTCCAGGGGACGAGTTCCCTGGCGCGATCCAGCCGCGCAGGCTGGTCGAGCCCGCAGGCTCGAAACTCCCCTCTTGAAACCCGGTGTCCGACCCGGGTTTCAATTAAAACAAACAAAAAAAGCGCGTCCGCAGACGCGCAACTCTCTGGCGCGCCAAGCGCGCTCATAAGACCCAACCCGCTGGATTGGGTCTTTCTCTTTGCCCTCACTGCCGCACCATCCCCAAACACACAAAAAGACCGCTCGGCTTCCCGAGCGGTCTTTCTCATTTCTCTTGATTTTATTACGATGCCGGCTTCTCGCCAAAAGACTGGTTCCAGTACGGCGCCAGTGCGTCGTTTCCAACCTCTACCGTCGTGTACTCCTGATCGTCTGCCGCACGGTAGAAGAACACCGCACCGTCATCGGTCAGATAGAACTGTACATTCTCTGCCTTGGCTGCATCCTCGCCCAGCAGCTTCTTGACTGCCGCAACATCGTTAAACGCATTGTCCATAGTGACCTCTGCGCCCGTGCTCACCTGCAGGTTGACCGGAATCAGCGTCTTGACTTCTTTGCCATCCTCACCCTTTACGGTCTGGGTGTACAGCACGCTCAGCATCTGGTCGTCGTTGCGCTTGACCTCGTAGGACATTTCTCTCTCGCCCTGCATCTCCTGAAGCGCTGCCGCCGGAGCCTCAAGCGACTGGTTCATATATTCCATGATCAGCTCGCCGGGTGCTTCGGTCACCTGCGGATAGCGGATGGCATCGGTGATCTTCGCGGATTCCACGTGAACGACCGCATTGTCCGGACTCTCGGTGGTCTGTTCGGTCACGGTGGTGGGTTTGGTGTCCTGCTTTTCTGCGGTCGGCTTCTTTGCGCCGCATGCGGTGATGGACAGGGCGAGCGCCAATGCGAGGGCGATACCAGCGATAGTCTTTCTATTTAATCTGCTCATGTTGTTATCTCCTTTCGCTGCAAAAGCAGCTGTATACTCGTTGTTTTCTTGGATTTGTGCTAGTATACACAACTTTTTATGGGTTTGTCGATAACAAAACAGAAACGAAATAGTTTCAATCAGGTATCATTATTATGAACTTTTAGCGAAAAGGAAACCAAAAGGGTGGGTGGCGAGGTGGAAAATGGGGGGATTTAAGAAAAAAGACCCGATCCGGCGGGTCGGGTCTAATGAACGCGCTTTGCGCGTGGGGAGATTGCGCGTCTGCGGACGCGCTTTTTTGTTTGTTTTGGTTGATTCCGGCTTTGGCCGGAATCAAAGGGAGAGTTCCGCTCGCTGCGGCGAGCGTCTCAGGGCTCTGCCCTGAGAACCCGCGGCCTTTTGAAAAAGGCCGGCGAAAACTTTATTTCGCCTGCCGGCGGGATTCTCAACCTTCAGGGAAAAGAAAAAGAGACACCATTCGGTGTCTCTTTTTTCTGGTGGAAGTTACAGGGCTCGAACCTGTGACCCTCTGCTTGTAAGGCAGATGCTCTCCCAGCTGAGCTAAACTTCCATGTGGTGACCCGTACGGGATTCGAACCCATGTTACAGCCGTGAAAGGGCCGTGTCTTAACCACTTGACCAACGGGCCAAACTGTGGTAGCGGTAATTGGACTTGAACCAATGACCTTTCGGGTATGAACCGAACGCTCTAGCCAACTAAGCTATACCGCCATTTCAACAGTTCCTTCGCGCGGCTCTCTGCCAGCGACGATATTTATTATATGCTATGAGGTGCTTTTTGTCAACACCTTTTTTTATTTTTTTTGAAAAGAATTTTGGAGCGCTTTTTGCGCTCCAAACAGGGTCTTTCCAAGGGCGATTCGATCACACCAGCTTGACGGTGTAATAGACCGCGGTAATGAAGAAGTATGCGCCTGCGGCTACCATGCAGCCGAACGGCATACGGCCGGTCATCATCAAACCAGCTGCCGAGACAGCACCCATGATGACCGGAGTCAGGAACATCATCACGTATGCATTGCGCGAGAAGTCAAACACGTAGCGGCGCTTGTCGCCCAGGCGGATGCGGCCGAGGTCGCTCTTGACCTTGGCAACGCCGATGATCTGCAAAACGTACAGCACCAGCACGCCTGCGAGCAGTACCTTCTCGTAGCCCTCGCCGACCGTGGTCTGGGATGCTGCAATCGCACCCGCTGCCGCTGCGCAATCCATCGCGATGATGAAGAACTCCGGCTGGTACGAGTGGTAGATCAGATACGCGAAGGCGTATGCCGGAAGTGCAACGTACAGGAAGTGAATACCGGTCGCAGCGTTATAGTCCACGATCGAGAACACGATCGCCAGCGCAATGCCGAATACAACCAATGTACTGCCCTTGAACACGCGATAGGACATATCAAATCCGCGCTTTCTCTCACGCAGCATCAGAAGTACGCCGATGACCGCAAGCACGACGCCTACAATGCGCATAACCCCGATTGCCGCGAGGCCGATCTCCCAGTACACCGAGTATCCCAGCACATTGTTGAGAAACATCAGTCCGAGTACACCCAGCAGGCAGCCCGAGAACACCAGAAGCACCTTATTGGTGATGTATTCGCTTCTCTTGGGATCGGTCTTGCCGGGTATCGTCTGTTTGCTATTCTTTTCAGGCATCTGTGCAGCCAAAAAAATCAACTCCTAATACTTTCATAGATTGCCGCTCTCATACAGCACCGCGGTGATCGCAGCCAGAGGCGCGGTCTCACAGCGCAGAATGCGCGGGCCTAAGGATACGGACGCAAGGCCGCCCTGGACAGCGTCTCGGGCTTCCTCGTCCGCAAATCCACCCTCCGGGCCGACCATCAGGGCGGCTGAGGCAAAGGAATGCGCGGTCAGCACCGCGCGCAGGCTGTTTTCCTGCTCACTCTCATACAAAAACAAGGGCAGATCGCTCTCGCTCGCCATGCGCACTGCCTCGGCAAAGGAGACGCACTCCCCTACCTCGGGCACGCGGCCACGGCCGCACTGCTGTGCGGCTTCCCGTGCGATCTTGCGCCAGCGCTCGATCTTCTTCTGCAGCGCTTTTCCGTCCGGACGCGACACGCTGCGCGCACCCACGTAGGGCACGACCCGGCACGCGCCGAGCTCGACCGCCTTCTGGACGATGAAATCCATCTTATCTCCCTTGGGCAGCGCCATATATAGGGTCACGAAAACGTCCGGTTCGCCACGCGAGGCTTCGCGCGCGTCCACGCGGCAAACCGCCGTGCCGCCTGCGGTATCGGTCAGGGTACAATGGTAATCGGTTCCCGCACCGTCGCACACGGTCAGGGCTTCGCCCGGCTTCATGCGCAGAACACGCGTGATATGGTGTGCGTCATCGCCGGTAAGCGTTATCGTATCCCCGTCGCATGCCCCGTCTACAAAAAATCTCGGCAAGGCGATCCCCCTCTCTCTCTTTCGCTATTCTCAAACCATTTTAGCAAACTCCCGCGCACTTGTCTAGGGCAAATTTCGTCGAAAGCAGCCCGAGAACTGCCAAAATCGGTCTTATCGTACCGCGGTAAAGGCTGCCCAGCCGCCCGAAACCTGACGGTCTGTGAGGCGGAATCCAGCCTGTTCGAGTGCCTGTCCGACCTCGTCTGCGCGCTCCTCGATGATACCCGAGGTGATGAGTGTACCGCCCTGATTGAGCTTTTCAAAGAACATGGGCGCCATGCCGATGATGATATCGGCAACGATATTCGCGCAGATAATGTCATAACCGCCGCCGATCTCCTCGGCCAGCTTTTCATCGCGCAGCGCGTCGCCGTGCAGGGTCTTTTTGATGGTCACGCCGTTGCGCTCGGCGTTCTCCAGTGCGCAGGTCAGGCAGTGCTCGTCGATATCGACTGCGACTTCGGGGTTTGCACCCAGCATACCGGCTGCAATGGCCAGAATACCCGAACCGGTGCCCATATCCAGCAGCTTTTCGCCGCCCTTGACCGTCTTTTCCAGCATGGTGATGCACAGCTGGGTGGTGTCATGGGTACCCGTGCCGAACGAGGACGCCGGGTCGATCTCCAGAATCTGACGTGCGCCGGGATCGTCTACGGTCTCCCACGACGGCTTAATCAGGAACTTTTCACCCACCGGGAAAGGCTTAAAATACTGCTTCCAGCCCCATTCCCAGTCTTCCTGACGAGTCACGCTCTGCTCGGTCACCAGTCTGCCGAGTACGTCGTCGGTATCAGTCGCCTTGAGTGCGGCGAGGCGGTCATTGAGCGCTGCAATCTGCGCTCTGCCGTCGTCCGAGTCCTCAATGTATACCTTGAGCTTGGTTTCCTGTCCGCGCAGCTCCTCGCACAGCTTCTCGTCTACATAATCCCAGTAAATCTCGGTATCCTGTAAAAATTCCTCGAAATCCGCGGCATCTTCCAGTGCATAGCCCTCAATGCCGAGGTCTTCAAGCACACCCTCGACCGGGTCAATGCCCGCCGTCGTGGTGAAAATCGTCACTTCAATCCAATCCATGTGGTTTCTCCTTTTGATGTGAGAAGATAAAGGTAAAGAAAAACGGAATCCCGCCCGCAGCCCGTAGGCCACTATCCTCGTTCTCGCGCCGAGCGCGAATAAAACGAGTGTGCGACAATCGGGGTCCAGGGGACGAGTTCCCTGGTCCGTCCAGGTGAAACCTGGTCGAGCCCGCAGGCTCGAAACTCCCCTTTTGATTCCCGGGATTCGGCCCGGGAATCAACCAGTTTCTTTTTTTAGTTGATTCCGGCTAGAGCCGGAATCAAAAGAGTTTTGCGCGTCCTTTGGGACGCGCTTCTTTTTTATTTTTTAGTTGAAACCCGGGTCGGACACCGGGTTTCAATGGGGAATTTCGCCCGTTGCGACGGGCGACTCAGGGCTCTGCCCTGAGAACCCGCAGCCTTTCGAGAAAGGCTGGCGAAAGCTTCCATTATTGGTGCGGTGCTTGTCTTTACATGCAAATCAAGCCGTATTTCTCAGTAAAATACTTCAAAATCCGCTCTTCCTGTTCCCAGGTTCCGTCATACAAAGCAAGACCTGCGTACACGCGCAGCGCCTTTTCCAAGAGTTCGGGCGACTGGGCGCACAGGCACACCGGGCGCGTAATCATATACAGATTCTCTTCCAGTGTGATAACGTCCTCTTCCTCTTCGATGAGCAGTTTAAACGCTGCCGGGGCTTCGTCCTCGAGTTCAATCAGACGCTCGTCCAGTTCGTGATCGCACGGGATCTCGTCCGAAATACCCGTCGTCCAGTCGATAAAGTGTGCGTCTCTGCCATCGGACACCAGTGCCACGTCGTCTACCTCGCGCGGGATGACCGTGCGGCCATGCGGTCTGGTGCGCACCAGATCGGCCAGACGTCTGGCGCGTTCGTGCGGCAGCGGGACGAACAGCTCGACGTTGGGCAGTTCCATATCGCGCAGCAGCCAGACAGCCGGGCATCTGACACCCAGCGAGACCCGCGCATAGGGTGCGATAAGACGCAGTGCGTCGGTCAGATCCTGGGATTCCTCGGCGGTCAGGATGATGGTCGACACGCCGATGCGCTGCAAGACCGCCACGGCGGCCAGCACGTCGGTGCCGTCCTCCATGCGTCCGTCCGCGTCGACCGGCAGTTCGGCCATGAGGGCTGCGCCCGAAAGATCGGTCATCGCCAGCACGGCAGCACGCAGGGCGCGGAAGTTTTCCGCACCGTGCAGGTAGTAAAACGCCGGGCGTTCCTGCACAAACGGCTTAAATGCCGCGCGGCAGGTGCGGATGTAGCGCTCGCACAGGGGTACGTCGCGATCTTCGGGCAGCGGCGGACAGGCCGCCGCCAGTCCCACCGGTACTTCCGGGCAGGTCATACGCATTTTCTGCAGGGTGTCCAGATCGTGCGCCAGTGCGCCGCCGATCAGCGACGGGTCACGCGCAAGCAGGGTGTGATCGTCCGGATTGGTCAGGATAAGCTGTCCACCGGATAAGGGAATGGGTTCCATGGTCTCCTCCTTGGTGTCAGGCGGCGCGCCAGCTGCCATTTGCCTGCGGCTTGTAGCGCAGCGGCTTCTGTGCCGCCTCGGTGCACAGGGCAAGCGCCGTATAATACACGTCATCTATCATGCGTCCGCGGTTCGATGCGCTCTCGCAGGCAAGGCTCAGCGCCTGCAGCGTATCGGTATCCGCGTTCAGGCGGGTGCCCAGTCCGGCATCCGTCTGGAACCGGCGCAGTGCGCCGAGTGCAGGGGTACCCAGTACGTCGGTCGGCTCGGCAAGGTAGCCCAAAGCGTGCAGGCGCTGGCAGACCGCCTTTGCCTGCGCACTCTGCTCGCCGTAGCGCACCGGTTTGGTCTCGTCCAGCGGGGCTGCGTCCTTGAGGTATCCCCGGATGGTGCGCAGCGCGTGCGCTTCCACGTCCGGGGTCAGTCCCTTGCCTTCCCAGCCGCCCGACTTCGGCAGCAGCATTTCCAGGCAGGTCAGCACCAGATAGTCGCCATCCAGCTTCAGATGGTACTGTCCCTGACCCTTGCCGTATGTCTTGCTTCCGACCAGCGTTGCGCCGCCGACCTCGTGCAGCACGCCTGCCATAAGCTCGGCTGCCGAGGCGGTATTGCCATTAACCAGCACGGTGATCTTATTTAATGGCAGACCGCCGCCGGTGGAATAGTAGATTTCATCGCCGCCCTGATCTTCGCGGTAGTGCATGGTGGCGATCTTGGTCTTGGGTTCGATCATCAGGTCGAGCATGGCAAGCGCTGCGTCGATCATACCGCCGCCGTTGTCTCTGAGGTCTAAAATGACCGCTTTGGTCTCCTTTTCGTCCAGTCCGTTCCAGATTTCCTCGAAATCCTCGGCGTCATTCATGGACGAAAACGCGCTGATCGCGATATACTCCACGCCGGGTGCAGCCTGACGGGCAGAGACGTTTTCGTTTAAGATGGTCTCGCGAATCATGGAAAAGTCCAGCTTTTTGCCCTCCCGCTCGACCGTCACGCGCACCGTGCTGCCGGTCTCGCCTTGCAGCAGCGTGCCGATTTCGCTCAGCGGGGTCTGGGTCACGTCCTTGCCGTCAATCGCGATCAGGCGGTCACCCACCTGCATGCCCGCTTCGGCTGCCGGTGAGTGGCGCACCACCTCGCGGATGATCAGCCCGTCATCGGTCTGCGCTACCGCGATACCGATGCCCGCATAGCCCGACAGGGTGGAAAATCCGGCTTGGTACTCCTCCGCGGTCAGGTACATGGAATGCGCGTCCATGCCGCTCAGAATGTCGTTTAAGATGTTGGAAAGCGCGTCCGGGTTGTCTTCCAGATAAACCGCGTCCTCGTCTATGGTTTCCTGCGGAATGGGTGACTGTTCGGCAATCAGTCCGCGCTCGTTGATGATGTCGGCGGCGCGGCGAAAACGCTCGGATGCGGTGAGCGCTGCCGCCTGTCCGGTCAAAATGGTCAGACACAGCACGACTGCCATACAGGTTTGCAGGATTCGCTTCAAAGATACGCTCCTTTCACGGCGGATACCAGAGTTCCTTGGGTGAATCGGGCGCGAAGGCCGCGCCCGGCCTTTGCTTACATCTTTTCGGGTGCGTCTACGCCGATGATGCCCAGCACGTTCTTGATGGTCTGCACGGTCGCCTGGCACAGGCACAGACGTGCATCGCGCAGAGCCGGCTCGGCATCCATAATGCGGCAAGCGTTATAGAATCTGTGGAACTGAGCCGCCAGCATGACGCCGTACTTGTTGAGCTTGGACGGGTCACGCGACAGTGCAGCCTCACGAATCTCCTCGGGCAGCAGGGCGATGGCCTTAATCAGTGCCTTCTCGTCTGCGTGAGTCAACACGGTCAGGTCAACATCGGCAGCCTTGGGCACGGATACGCCGCTCTCGGCTGCGTTGCGCAGTACCGAGCAGATACGCGCATGCGCGTACTGGACGTAATACAGCGGGTTCTCGGAGTCCTGCTTGACAGCCAGGTCAAGGTCGAACTCCATCTGGGTCTCAGCGGCACGGGAGTTGAAGAAGAAACGCGCTGCGTCAACCGGAATCTCGTCGAGCAGGTCGGACAGGGTCAGGCTCTTGCCGGTACGCTTTGACATACGGACAACCTCACCGCCCTGCATCATGCGGACGAGCTGCATGAGCACGATTTCCAGACGGTTCGAGCCGTCCAGACCCAGTGCATCGAGTGCGCGCTGGAGACGAGCGACATGACCATGGTGGTCAGCGCCCCAAATGTTAATCACGCGGTCAAAGCCACGGGTGACGAACTTGTTGCGATGGTATGCGATATCGGCTGCAAAATAGGTGTAGAAACCATTTGCACGGCGCAGAACGTCGTCCTTGTCTGCACCGAATGCGGTGGACTTGAGCCACAGTGCGCCGTCCTGCTCGTAGGTCACGCCTGCGTCGGTCAGCATCTGAACGGTCTCGGCAACGGCACCCGAGTCGTGCAGGGTGGACTCGCGGAACCATACGTCGTAGTGAATCTTGTAGCGCTCGAGGTCCTTCTGCATCTTCTCGATGTTGTGCGGCAGACCGTAGCCGACGATTGCGTCAAAACGCTCCTCGGGGGTCATGTCCAGCAGCTTGTCGCCGTGCATCAGGGCCAGATCGTGCGCCAGCTCGCGGATGTCTGCGCCCTGATACCAGGACGGGTCGAACTCGATTGCGTCCTCGCCCTTGAGCTCCTGAATATAACGACCCTCAACCGAGTGCGCGAACTTGTCCACCTGATTGCCGGCATCGTTGATGTAGAACTCACGGGTCACGTCGTTGCCTGCCCACGCCAGTACCTCGGCCAGGCAGTCACCCAGAACACCGCCGCGTGCGTTGCCCATGTGCATCGGGCCGGTCGGGTTGGCCGATACGAACTCGACCATAATCTTTTCGGGCTTTTCCGCGCGGGTCTTGCCGTAGTCTGCGCCGCAGGTCTCAACGGCACGGACAGCATCCTGATACCAAGCGGGATTCAAGGTAAAGTTCAGGAAGCCGGGGCCTGCAATGTCGATCTTCTCGAAGCAGGTGCCGTCCAGCGACAGATTTTCTACGATTGCCTCGGCAATCTTGCGGGGCGCCATGCGCAGCGGCTTTGCGCACTGCATCGCGAAGGTGGAAGCCCAGTCGCCGTTTGCGGCATCCTTGGGCATCTCAACAGCAACCGGCGGCAGCTCGGCCTGCGGCAGGGTTCCGGCAGCGACTGCCTTGTCGTATGCGGCCTTGACGACGTCGGCAGCTGCCTGACGTGCGGTGTCTAACAGGTTCATAGATAATACACTCCGTAATATTCTTATTTTTTATTTCTTTTTGTATTTACATGGGTTGGGTAGCAACGGTCAGCTCAAAGTGATGGCTGCCTGCAAGGTTGTGGTCGACCTCGACCGTGTAATCAATCGCCAGCTCTCCCCCGTTCTCACCGATCGTGTTGCGAATGCGCGACGTATGGGTGGAAATGGTGACCGACATACCCATCGGGGTCTGGTACAGACCGACGTGGCGCTGGTTCTCCAAAAACAGCATCTCGGACGGGCAGGTGCCGGTGCGAATCATGGAGACCGTCTTACCGTCGAGCTTGAGCGTGGTGCGCGTGCCCTCAAGACCGGTAATCTCGCTCTCGTCGTAGGCGATGTAATACTTACCGTTGCGGCGATACAAACGTGCGGCGGTGACCAGATTGATTTCTTCCTGATCGCAGCCTTCAAAACACTGGGTTGAATGGATGGACAGCCAGACGTCTTTCTTGATATTTTCCATGGTTGTCTCCTCCTCTCTGTGTATGAGTCAAGGGAAAAAAGATAAGGGAATCCCGGCCGCAGCCGAAATCGGGTCCGGGCCTGAGGCCCGGCGCAGTCCAGGCGCGCAGCCTGGTCCGTCCAGGTGAAACCTGGTCGAGCCCGCAGGCTCGAAACTCTCTTTTGATTCCCGGGATTCGGCCCGGGAATCAACTAATTTATTTTTTTAGTTGATTCCGGCTTTGGCCGGAATCAAAAGAGTCTTGCGCGTCCTGCGGGACGCGCTTCTTTTTTATTTTTTGGTTGAAACCCGGGTCGGACACCGGGTTTCAAAGGGGGATTCCGCCCGTTGCGACGGGCGGCTCAGGGCTCTGCCCTGAGAACCCGCAGCCTTTCGAGAAAGGCTGGCGAAAGCTTCAATATTAGGTGCGGTGCTTTTCCTTAATAAGCGTCGATATCGACCTGTTCCGCCGGGAAATCCAGGCTTCCGTTCAAAAATCCCGGGGCGAGCTGATTAAAGCCCTGCGGGTCATCGGACACGAAATACCGGGTTTTTCCCTGTCGTTCCTCTGCCGGAACCAACATGCCGCGGACGCTCTCGGCAGCAGCTGCGCCCGAGTCAATCAGCGTCACGTTTTCGCCCATTTCCGCGGCAACCACTTCGCTCAGCAAGGGATAATGGGTGCAGGCCAAGATCAAAGTATCGACGTTTTGTGCCTTAATGGGTGCCAGATACTCGCGCACCACGGTCTCGGCAACGATATCGCCGCAATGCACACGACCGTTTTCCACCAGCGGGACAAGCAGCGGGCAGGGCTGCATGAACACCGCGAGGTTTGGGTCGGCGGCCTTGAGCATACGGTCGTACACGCCCGAGCGGACGGTCGCCGGGGTGCCGATAACGCCGATGCGGCCGGTCTTGGTGGCGGCGCGTGCGGCGGCGCATGCCGGCCAGACCACGCCGATCATGGGAACGTCGGTCTCATTCGCGACGATGTCCAGTGCGGTGGCCGACACGGTATTGCACGCGACGACGATCGCCTTGATGTCGAACTTGCGCAGAAAGCGCACGTCCTGACGGGTATATTTTAAGATGGTCTCGGCCGAGCGCGTACCGTAAGGCACGCGTCCGGTATCGCCAAAGTAGATGATATCCTCGTGCGGTAAAATCTCGTGCAGGCGGCGCACGGCGGTCAGGCCGCCCACGCCCGAGTCAAAGACCCCGATGGGACGGTTATCCATGTGCTTCCTCCAGCGCCAGCTCGATCAGGCGGTCGATCAGTGCCGGATAGGACAGGCCGGCGTGCTCGAACAGCTTGGGATACATCGAAATGCTGGTAAAGCCCGGAATGGTGTTGATCTCGTTGAACACGATCTCGTTATCCTGATAAGTACAGAAGAAGTCGACACGCGACAGGCCGCGGCAGCCCAGCGCGGTATAGACGCGGGCAGCGTTCTTGCGCACGGTCTCGATGGCCTCTTCAGAGATGTGCGCCGGGATGTACAGCGCCGAAGTCTCGTCGTTATACTTTGCGTCGAAGGTGTAGAACGTCTGGGTCGGAGCGATCTCGCCGACGGTCGATGCGACCGGGTCGATATTGCCCAGCACCGCACACTCGACCTCGTGTCCGTCGATGAACTCCTCGACCAGTACCTTGGTATCCCAGCGGAATGCCTCAGCCAGGCCGGAAACCAGGGTGTCAAAGTCGTCCGCGCGGGCAACGCCGACCGACGAGCCGGACGAGCAGGGCTTAACGAACATCGGATAGGTATTTTTGAGCTTTTCAGCCGCTGCGCGAGCGACTGCCTGTGCGTTCTTCTCGTAATCGGGACGCAGCGCGATGTAGTAATCGGCCTGACGCACGCCGGTGGTATCGACGATGATCTTGGTCAGGCTCTTATCCATAGAGTTTGCCGAAGCGGCAACGCCCGGGCCGACAAACGGAATGCCCGCAAGGGTCAGCAGACCCTGAATGGTTCCGTCCTCACCGCCCATGCCGTGCAGCACCGGGAAGCAAACGTCGATGCGGATGGTCTCACCGGTCTCGGGCAGGATGATGCCGTGGGTCTCGCGGTCGGGCGACAGCACGGCGCGGCGCAGGCTCGGCTCCTTCTCCCATGCTCCGCTCTCGATCTTGTCCGGGTCGGCATTTTCGTACAGGAACCACGCGCCGTCGCGGGTAATACCGATCACTGCAAGGTCATATTTGTTTCGGTCGACGTTCCGCAGGATGGAAGCCGAAGACAACAGAGAAATGCTATGTTCGTTCGACAGTCCGCCGAATAAAACCGCAAGTTTTAACATGTTTTTCCAAACCCTCTTTTACATATTTACTCAGTATTTATTATACGATAAACCAGAAGGAAATACAAACGATTTGCATAAAAAGTCTTCCGAAAAGTGCTCTGTGTCGCTCGCCTCCCTTGTGCACCCTGCGGCACATCTGTGAACGATTTGTAAATCCACTCTATGCCTCTTGACACGCAATATTATATGCCGTATAGTATTATACAACAAGTAAGGAGGTGTGAGCCGTGTCTTTCCCCATCTCTGCCGCCCTGCTCGATGCAATCGTGCTGTCTGTCGTCTCCCGTGAGGGAACTTATGGCTACAAAATCACGCAGGACATCCGCAAGGTTTGCGACGTTTCCGATTCTACCTTATATCCGGTTCTGCGCCGTCTGCTCAAGGCGGGCGCACTCGAGACCTACGATCAGGCCGTCGATGGCCGTATGCGGCGCTACTACAAGATCACGCCCATTGGCCGCATGCAGCTGATGCAATATCTGTCCGACTGGGCAGACTACCGCGACAAGATCGAATCTGTCTTTTTTGGAGGGAGTTCCAAATGAACGCATACGAATACTTACAGGCGCTGCGCGCGGCGCTCGCCGTCCTGCCGGACGACGAAATCGACAGCGCGATGCGCTACTATGAGGACTATTTCCTGGATGCGGGGGATGAAAACGCAGCCCAGGTCATCGAGCAGCTGGGGCCTCCCGAGCAGGTCGCAGAAGCCATCCTGCGCGACTACACCGGCGTTGCCCGCCGTCGTCCCGAGCGCTTTGAGGAGGAAAAAGCGCAGACGGTGGACGGTGTCCCGCTCGGCCGGGACGGCAAGCCGCTCACGCGCAAAAAGGGCATCAATCCCTGGATGCTGGCCTGCATCGTGCTGCTCGCCCTGATCTTCGGCCCGGTCGCCATCACCGTCATCGGCGCCATCATCCTCGCGGTCGTCTGTCTGATCGTCGGCGTTGCCGCCTGTGTGGTCGCCGTCCCGGCTGCTACCCTGATCGGCGGCGGTGCGCTCGTGCTGTTCTCCTTCCTGCTCTGGGCAACCCCGGCTTCCGCCCTCGCGACGCTGGGCGCCGGTCTGGTCGTCGGCGCGATCGGTCTGCTGCTCGTGCTGCTGGTCATCAAGCTGTGCATCCTCTTCGTCCCGCCCATCATCCGCGGACTGGTCGCCCTCATTCGCTGGCCGATCGAGAAAATCCGTAACTGTCTGAAACGAGGTGCGTGAACATGAAATTTTTGGCAAAACTCGCCGTCGTGGTGCTCATCCTCGGCGGTATCCTGTTCGCCGCCGGTCACGCTATGGGCGGCTCGGTCTACTCGGCCTGGTACAATGGTGCGCTCCACCCCTTCCGCGAGGCGTTCAGCATCGGTTGGAGCAGCTGGCAAAATGAACGCGGCGATATCGTGAACGACGCCAAGGACGCGGCCCGCGAGGCGCTGGATGATGCACGCGATGCGCTGGACGATGCGCGGGACGCGGTCGGTCATCACCCGGAATCCGAGCACACCGGCTCCATGCAGAACGGTGAGACCGCCTTTTCCGACAACCGCACCAAAAATCTGGCATTCAGCCTCGGCCGCGGTGAATATACCATCGTGCGCGGTCAGGACGACCAGTTTTCCATCTCGGGCACCGGTCTGGACGCGCTGACCAACTGGGTCGACGGCGATACGTGGAATATTTTTTACGAAGATCGGCAAAGTAAGCAGGAAGACCGCAAGGTCACCATCACCCTGCCCCAGGATTTCCGCCCCGAGCAGGTCGAGCTGAACATCGGTGCGGCCTCGGCTGCGCTGTGTGCGCTGGGTGCTGACGAGATCGAAGTCAACGTAGGCGCAGGCAGTCTGACCGCTGACGCGCTCGACACGCAGGAACTGGAACTGACCGTCGGCGCAGGCTCGGCCGATGTCAAGCTGGGCGGCGGCTGGAGCGACTACCGCTATGACGTCACCTCGGGTATGGGCAGCGTTACGGCAAACGGCATCACGCTGACCGAGGGCATCGCGGGTGAGGTCGCAGCCGGCAGCGGTGCGCGTTACCTGAACCTCGCGTGCGGCATGGGTTCCATCAACCTGACCACCCAAGTTTAACACAACTATCAACGCGGAAAGGAGCGTTTTTCCATGAACGACAACAAAAACAATACCCCAAAGCGTCTGTATCGCTCGGCTGTTGACCGCAAGATCTGCGGTGTGTGCGGCGGTCTGGCAGACTATTTCGGTCTGGACTCCACCCTTGTCCGTCTGGCCTTCATCGCCCTCGCCGTGCTCGGCTTCTCCACCGGCATCATTCTCTATATCCTCGCCGCTGTGGTTATGCCCGATCAGCCCTAACCCACATGTTTCCCCCCAGCCTGCCGTCCTCCTGCGGCAGGCTTTTTTGTCGTCAAAATACCGCGCTATTTGCAATTTGTTGATGATTTTCCCCTTGGTCTATGCTACAATAAAGGCAATCCCCGGAAAGGACGGTTACGAGAGAATGGAAGAGAAAACCCTGAGAGAAACCGACGAGACGGTCGATGCCGCACAGGCGGACGAAATGACCGCACCCGTCGACGATACCCCCGCAGAGCAGGCCGAGCCGACCGAGCAGGCTGTCACGCTGCGTGAGGATAAAGTCCCCGAGAGCGAGGAATACGACGAGGACGAAGAGGATGACGATGAGGAAGAAGACGACGAAGTAGTCGAAGATGAAGTCGACAACACCCCGCCCTACTGCGACAAGGTGTTCGGTGTCTATCGCCTTGCCCTCTACGGTATCTGCTTCGGCTACGGCGGCGGTCTGCTGGTGACCGGTCTGTTCGGCATCATCACCGGCCGTGAGGTCACCACCTCCTCGATTCCCGGTATCGTCGGTGCCGTCATCGGCTACCTGATCGGTGCATACGCCACCAAGCGCCTGCAGGCCAAGGCAAAAGCTGAGGCAGAAGCCGCAGAAGCTGCTGCACAGTCCACTGAATCGCAGGCAGAATAAAAAAAGACCGCTCCATACGGAACGGCCTGACCGGTTCCAATACGGGAAGCGGAATCAAAACATTCATTTCAGTTTCCATGCTGGGAGCCAAAGACGAGGGTACGAACGTACCCTCTTTTTTTGTGTCACGGCGCCTGCTGCACGCCCTCCTGCGCTTCCTTCAGCCAGCGATAAAATGTACCGCGTGCGACACCCAGCAAAGCTGCCGCCTGCGTACCGCTGATCTCGTGCGTCTCGTACATCTGCTGCACCTGACGGAAGGATTCGGGCGACTTGCGCGACGGACGGCCGACCGACTTGCCCGCTGCCTGCGCCTGCTCAAAGCCCTTGCGCTGGCGTGCGCGGAAGCTCTCGCGATTGGCGTCGGCTGCCTGCGCGATCAGTCCCTCGACCACCTCGGAAATCAACTGCTCGACCGTTACCTCGGTGCCTCCGAGTTCCTGCTGCAAGATCGACGGGTCAATGCCCCGCGCTTCCAGCTTCTCGGCCAGTGTCTGTTCAATATCGTTATCTTGAATCTTTTTCAGCTCCGTAAACAGCATAGATACCTCCTACCTGCCCAAATCGCCTCACACGCATCGGGCATTGCCTATCTTCTGTATTTATGATGCCATCTTCGCTTGATTTTTATGGTCTGATTCTTTTACCAAGCATACCACCGATTTTTTCCTGCCGCTACGCAAATCGGTCCCCTTTGCAAACGATTACAAATTGTATAATTTGTTCGTTTGATTATCCCTTTGTCCACATTTCCCACACGTCAGGCGCATATCCCACGGTCGCCTGTTTGCCGTTGCGCACGATCGGTGCGCGCAGCAGCGCGGGTTCTTCGAGCAGTTTTTCTTCCCTGTCCGACTCGTAAGCCAGATATTTGAGCGCCGCTGCTCCCTTGGCTTTCTCGTCGATCAGTGCCTCGATCGATCCAACTGCACGCTTTACGCTGTCGAATTCGCCACGCGACATGCCGTACCGCGCAAGATCGATCGACTGGAACTTAATTCCGCGTTCTTTGAACCATCTCTCGGCTTTTTTTGTGTCAAACGACTTACTTTTTCCAAAAATTTGAATATTCATAAGAGGTCTAACCTCCTGTCTCCCATTGTGTTGTCTCATTATAGCAAATTATTGTTTCAAAAGAAAGCCCTTTTTCGGTTATTTAACCTTTTTGTCACCTTTTTTACTGAAATCTATATAACTTTAACCGATTTGTCGCGTTTCTTGTCTATTATATTACACTTTACTCTGCTTGCTCCGCATGGCAAACACAAAACCCCTGCTGGTTAGCAGGGGTTTGCATTTGTGCTTAAAAATCGAAATCGCTGATGTCGTCGAAGCTGTCCAGCGAGCAGTCGCCGTCTTCCAGATCATCCAGATTTACGATTGCAAACGGAACTTCTTCATCCAGATCGCTTACATCGTAAGATTCATCGCTCTTCGATGCTTCAAAGTAAATGTCCGGATAGTCATCGGTGTCCAGCTCAAAGAAAGCATACTCTTCCTGATCCAGGCTGCCGATCGACTCGACACTATCGTCATCGATATCATATACCTTGAGGCTGGTCAGATCATCATCGGTGTTATTGTAAACGCCAACGATCATCTTGTCGCCGCCATCGGTATATTCCGTGCCGTCAAAGCTGGTGCTGGTCGAGCTGTCGATCCAAACAGCTGCGTAATCGGTCGCGTCGTCAAAATCGACTTCGATCGAATCATACGCATCATCATCGTCATCGCTGTCGTCATAGAACAGAACCAGATCGTAGGTGTCTGCATCCGCTGCTTCGTCAATCACGATACCAGCATCATCTGCCAGACCGTCGCCGTCCAGCAGGTCGTCATAGTCGCTGACATCAAAGTCATCTACGTCATCTACCAGATATGCCTCGACGATCTCTCGGCCCGAGGTGTTGACAAAGGCAACCGACAGTTCACCGCGGCTGCTGGTCTTCTTCTCCTTGGTGATGTCTACGGCCTTCTTGGTAATCTCCAGCGTAGCCGATGCCGGGTCCTTATAGTCGAAGCTCAGGGAGTATTCTTCAATATCCGAATACGACTCAAATTCGACCGTGATGTACCAGCTGGTGTCGCTCTCCAGATCCATGTCGATCTCAACCGACTTGCCGTCCTTGAGCGTGCTGTCCAGCAGATCGTCTGCGTCGTCCAGCTCACTCTTGGAGCCTGCCATGTAGATGGCCTTGATGGTGTCGCCCGACTCGTTCTTAAAGGTGATGGTCGAATCGCCCGACGAGCTGCCCTTGAGCGACAGCTTCTTGCTGCTCGAGAAGGTCAGAGTTGCGCTCTTGACCGTGCTGCTCGAAAAGGTCACCTTGCCGCTGGAGTACTTATCGCCATCCTCATCGACAACCTGGAAGTACCAGGTCTTGGTACCGTCCAGATCGATGTCGATGGTCTCGTCATCGCCTGCGTCGATGGTCTTGTCCCAGATGATCTCGGAGCTCGAGAAGCTGCTGTCCTTGGACATGTACAGCTTTTCAATGTCCAGCTTGGAATTGTTCTCGACCTTGAGTGCGGTGTCGCCAGTCGATACCGTGATGGTCTTGTCGTTTGCCTGCTCGAACTTGCCGTTCTCCTTGAGCACGACAGTGACATAGGCATTGACGCCGGTCAGGTTCAGACCGTTAAAGAACTTGGTGCCCACGCCCTCGGTGTAGAAGTCATACAGACGGGTGGTTGCATTGTCCGGCACCGAAATGTAGAACGATGCGGTGCCGTTCTTCTTGAGGGTGGTAGTCAGAACGTTCTTGCTGTACGAATAGGTGCCGGACTGGCCATAGTACAGTGCATTGATATCTGCGCCGGACTGGTTAATCAGGTCAACGCGGTAGTTCTTGGAAGATACTACGGGGGTATCGGTCGGGTAAGTGACCGTTACCTGCTTGGTTGCCTGATTCCAGGTGCAGGTGGTGTTACCAAACGCCTGGAGCGCACGCACGTGAACCAGCGTGCGGCCGGACTTATTGATGTATGCAGCCTTGTAGGTGCCGTTGTTTGCCAGCATGTCCTTCTGGACACCGTCCACGGTCAGCTTGGTCGAGCCGATCGGTACCTTGATGGTCTGGCCATCCTTTACCATGGTGACGATGCGATTTGCCGCATCCCAGGTCAGGCTGCCGCCCATCGCCTCTACCACGCCGCGCAGCGGCAGCATGGTATAGCCGCCGGCATCCAGTGTCGGCTTGCTGCCCTCGGCGTCAATCGCCTTGGACGTGCCGTTTACCGTCATGGTCGGGCTGTCAATCGTCAGAACGATGGAGCCCATCGTCGTTGCCGCTGACGCGGTTGCGGGCGCAATTGCCGGCAGTGCGGTCAGCAGCAGAGCTGCGCTCACGATCAGCGCACTCAGCCGTTTTCGCAGTTTCATTGTCATTCCTCCTTGTAATCCATCGGACGTCCCTGAATCGTCCCTTATCTAAAAATCCCCCGACCGGTATGGCCGGGGGACTTTTATACCATGTAGGATTTATTCGCCGTCTACATCAGCACTGCTGTGATCAACGTTGAACTGTACGAAATAATCATAATCGCTCAGATCCTCGTTGTCCACGGTGACACAGTAATCATCATACTCGAACAGGAAGTCGTAGTAACCATCGTTCTTCCACTCGTCGTAGTCAAACAGTGCAACCGTGCCAGTACCGCTGGACAGATCGGTCGAAGACCAGATCTTCTCGCCGTCAAACTTTCTGACAGTGTCATCCTTGTCTGCGTCGCCGTCATCGGCATCACGGACATAGACATTTCTCAGCTTGTACTTAGAATCGGAGTTATAAACCGTGAATACGATCTGATCATCATCCAGGTCATCTGCGCCGTCGTCATAGGTCTTGACCGACATGCTGCTCGAAGACAGGCTGGTGATGCAGATGACGCCGATATCCGAGATGTTCTTATTAAAGGTAATGTCCTTCTTGACGAAGTTGTTCTTGCTGGTGAATACAACAAGAGTCAGCTCATTGTCCTTAGAACCGTACAGGTCGAGATCAAAGATATCGTACTCACCCTTGTCCAGATCGCCGATATCGTCGTACTCGTCGTTGAAGTCGTCGTAATCCCAGTTATCCTTGATCTTATCATCCGGATCGATGACGAACATGCCATAGATATCCTGATCGGTCAGGTTGGAGATCAGCAGGCCATCATTCGAGGACGAAGACGAACCCAGTGCAAAGCCGCTCTTCTTCAGATTGATGGTTGCAGTCTTGGGATTGGTGGACGAGAAGGTAACGCTGCCGGACTCGATGACGTCGCCGTCCTTATCGTATGCACGGATGTACCACTTGCGCATACCGGTCAGGTCGATGCTGAACTTATCGGTATCGCCATTCTTGGTGGTATCGATCAGGTTCTTTGCGTTGCGGAATGCCGAGTCGGTGTTGGACAGAGCCATACGCAGCTCATAAACGGTCTTGCCGTAGCTGTTCTTGAAGGTAATCTCCGTGCTGCCGCTGTTGGTCGAGGTGGACGAGTTCGCGTAGGAAACCTGTCCGTTTGCATTGAAGGTTACCATCTGGGTGCCCCAGGACGAAGCCAGATTTACGTTGGTGTAAGTGACCTGCCAGCCGCTCTGATAAGTAATACGGAAGTCGTAATAAGGCTTCGCGGAAGCGTAAGGCAGGGTCATGGTGGTGTAGCCGCCGGCTGCCAGATAACGGGTTGCCAGCTGCTCGTCAGACCATACGCCGGTTGCTGCCGAGCCGTAAACGATCGAGGTGATGACGTTGCCGGTGTTGTTGCGGACGGTCAGCAGAACGCTCGAGTCGGTGCCCGAAGCCAGTACGCCGTCGAGTACCAGAGTCGCAGCATCAGCCGAGGTGATGGTCAGCGAGCCGTAGGTGCCTGCGTTCGAAAAGTCCAGGTTGCGAATGTAGGACTTATAGCCGTAAACGCCGGTCAGCTGCATGTCGTACTTGACCTTTGCGAAGTTCGCGGTGACGTTTGCAATGCTGTTTGCGTACAGCTGGGTAGTCAGGATATTGTTGCCCCAATCCTCGGTGCCGGCGGGAGCAAAGCGGATCTCCTTATAAGCAACGGTCGAGGTGTTGGTGATTTTGAGCTGTACGGGCTGGGTCGCCAGCGTAGAGCCTGCGACCATCGGGTAAACAACGGTTGCCTGACGGGTGTCTGCACGCCAGTCAACGGTCACGCCCGGGAAGAACTCCAGCGAGCGCAGCCAGACGTAAGTACGTCCGTTGTCGGTGAAGGGTGCGACAGACATGGACTTTGCCACGCCGTTTGCATAAGCGGTCTTGGAACCCAGGGTCATGCTGACCGTGGAGCCGTTATACTTCATGGTAATCTGCTGGTTTGCAGCATTCCAGGAAACCGTGCCGCCCATATTCTCGACGACAGAGCGCAGCGGGAGCATGGTATATCCCTTGTAGAGGGTTGCGCGGGAACCCTCGGCGTCAATGGTAGTAGCAGTACCATTGACCGACATGGTCGGGCTGCCGATGGTGAGGGTAATGGCACCGGTGGCCTTTGCGTCAGCGGCAAAAGCTGCGGGAACCATGGTGGCCATCAGGCAGAGGGCGACAAAGAGCGCACCCAAACGCTTGATGAATTTCATTGAGTAAGACCTCCTCATTTCCGGTTTTTTTCGCCGGACGCTGACGGCGACCGGGCGATAAAGGATACCTTGTTATCCCTATTCTATCATAATAGACGAACGGGAACAATGAAAAGTTCCCCTCTTTTGTGAACAATTTGAAAATACTTTATTAAGATGACATTATAGTTACAAAATTCCAGCATTTTGATCGCAAAATCTGTCACTTAAAGATCAGGTTTTTGATAGAGAGAAATAGAAAAAGGGCCCCGCCGAAGCGGAGCCCTTTCGAAACTCAAGTGTGAACTTGAGGGGTAATCACATGGGGTGATTAGTTGGTAGTAACTACCAGACCATCTGCGCTAGCTACAGTGGTGATAGACAGCGTCTTGCTAGAAGTAAACTTCAGCTTATTCAGAGTACTAGCAGAACCGTTTACAACCTCAACCTCAAAATCAGTAGAGGACAGCTTTTTGGCAAGGTCGTCTGCAATCTGAACGCCCCAATCCTTATCCGAAGTAGCCGTCGCGATTACCTGACCATCAACCATTACATTCAGAGTAACAGTACCAGTGTACGCCTGAGAAGTGCCGAACTCAACGGTATATACATTGGTCTCAGCAACCTCAAAGGTTACATCGTTGAAGGTGTAACCGCCCTTGGTAACGCTAACGGTGTAGGTACCAGCGTCAACAGCACCCTGTGCCGTGATGGTAATCTTACCAGTATCAGACAGCTTCTTATCTGCACTGAACTGGCCAGAAACATTAACGCCCTTAGAGTTCTTAATTGCAACGGTAGCCTCCGGAGCAGCTGCCAGAATCTTGTCTGCATCGATGACAACTTCACCGGTACCATCGCTCATAATCTGACCCTTAGCAGTCAGAGCAACAGCAGTGGTATCAACCGGAATTACCTTGATGGTCTTAGTCTCGCCAACCTTATTACCATTAGCGTCAAGCAGCTTAACAACAAACTCGCAAGCCGGAGTGTTTGCAGCTACGGTAACCTTTACATTATTGCCATCGATACTAGCGGTTACACCAGCAATAGTCGGATCAACAACTGCGGTCTTTGCTACCGGACCATTACCAACCTTGCTCCAAGTAGCAACAGTCTCAGTTACAGCATCAACTGCATCAGCCTGAATCTCAGACTTAACGTCCTTTACGTTAACAGTAGTTGCAGTCGGAACCTCGCCCAGGCTCTCATCGAATGCGAATGCAGCAACAACGTCGCCACCAATCTTGGAAGCCAGGTCAGCTACATTGTAATCATCAGCCTCATTGAACTCGTTATCAATGTAAGACTTGGTCAGGTTAGATGCAGTCTCAGCAGTGATCTTCGGAGTGCCATCGAAGCCGTTCAGGACGGTCAGAGCCTCGCCCTTGTAGTTATCAGCCTTATCGTCAGCACCATTGATGGTCGGCAGGCCCTTAACGGTGTAGTAATCTACCTCGTCAGCCAGATCCTTGGTGTCAGCCGGCAGGCGGTCAACAGAGTACAGGTTCTCATCGTCAGCGTAGTAGTAATCAACATCGGTGCTGTATGCAACCATGTCATCCTTTACCTGACCGATTACGCTACGAGATACTTCGTAGTAGTGACCAACAACGGTGTTGCCTTCGCCATCCTTCACATCCATGAAGGTAACCTTGGTCAGCTTGCCATCAGCATTGGTGGTGATCTCAGCGTAAGCAGCATTGTTGCTCAGGTAATCATCCAGATCCTCGCCCTTGAACAGAGTAGTCTTGACTGCGCCGTTCGGCTTGCTGATTGCTACATTATCGCCAGCGTCGGTGTCTGCGCCGCCTACAGTGTAATCCTGATCAGCGTAAGCATAAACAACGTCGTCGAAATCTACATCCTCAGCAGAGGTCAGCTCGGTAACCTCACCCTCGTAAGCAGCCTCAACGGTAACAACACCGTTCTTATCGTACTCAACGTTGGTAACCAGAGCAACCTTGGTAGTAGCATCCTCGAACTTGTTGAAGTTCTCAACGCCCAGAACTGCAGCAGAAGCCTCACCGTTCTTGTTTACCTCTGCAACATAGTTAACAGAAGTCTTGCCAGTATAACCAGCCAGCCAAGTACCAGCAATGTTATTCACGATTGCTGCATCATCAGTGGTATCCTTAGCATCGTCATCGATCTCCGGAATGTCAGCCTGCTTAACAGCCATAACATTGGAGTCATCAACCTTCAGATCGCCAGAACCAGTGATGTAGTTAGTGGTAACAGCGAAGATTACCTTAGCCTCTTCCAGAGAAGCTACAAAGCCATCGGTATCCTTCAGGCGATCAGCGCTCTCGTCGTAGGTGTAATCTTCATCATACTTAGCATTCTTAGAGAACATGGGCTCCATCTTGGTGATGACGCCATCCTCATTCTGCCAGTACTTATAAACGTTACCAACAACGTCCTTTTCAGTCCAAGTACGATCCTCATCGTCGTAGCCAGTCAGTTCCAGATCGGAAACAACCTCAACGTCCTTCTTGACAGAGTTGTCAGCGTACAGAACGTCCATGGTAGCCAGCTTGCGGTCGCCGGTCTTGTCAGAGCCTGCGCCGGTATCCAGAACCATCAGGTAGTTAACGGTCTCGTTAGCGTAGTCAGAGTAAACGATGAAGCCGTTGCGGTTCTCCCACAGAGCGAACTGAGTGCCCAGCTCCTCGTCGTCGAACTTGTCGTAGATGGACGGGTTAGCCGGAACAACTACGTCGCCCTCATCATTGTTCTCAGCGATCTTCTTAACCTCGCCGTCAAAGGTCAGCTCCAGGGTACCCTTGGTTGCAACCTTATCGAGCTCAGCAGTAGCAGACTCAACCTTGGTGATGGTAGCGGTAACAAGCTCCTCATCGTCGTCGGTACCGATGGAGTAGGTAACCTCTACGATGTCGCCCTCAGCCAGATCTTCCTCGGTCTTGAAGTCATACTTAACTTCGCCGATCTTGGTGGTATCGCCCAGCTTCCAAGTCTGAACCTTGGTAGCGGTCTCTTCCATCTCGTCCTTATCGCCGTCGTCCTTCATAGAAGAAACGGTTACGCGGCTGGAGTTAACAGCTTCTACCTTGTAGTAGTTAGCCTCAGAAACAACAACCCAGTCGATGTCGCCGTCGGAATCCCAGTCCATCAGCTTGTACTGAGCGCCGTCGCGAACATTCAGAGCCTTCTCAACGTTCTTGTCAGAAGTAGTGGTGATGCCGTTGTACTTCTCCTGGGTCAGATAAGTGGTCAGATCAGAAGCGGTGTTCTTCTTGTCAGCGATCTTATCAGCGTTCTTTGCTACTGCATCCAGATCCAGAGAAGTCTCGCCCAGCTCGATGGTACCATTATCATCCTTGGAGTCAGCCATGGAAGCGTTGTAATCATAAGCAGCCTGACCCTTTACGGTCTTGATTGCCTTGATGTTCCAATCGTCAGACCAGACATACTGGCCATCGTTGGTGCCCTTCTCCCAAGTCGGCTCACCATGGGTGCCTTCGCCCCACAGCTCTACCTGATAGCCAACAATAGAGGAAACATCGCCAGCGTACTTGAAGGAGTAAACCAGACGATCCTTGTTGTTATCGTCGTAGATGTCGTTGTCATCGTCGTCGATTGCGTAAGCCAGAATGCGGCTGTCGTCGGTCGGATCGTTACCGATAACTACCCAAGTATGAGCGTCGCAGTACTTCAGAGTAGCGTCCTCATCCTTATCCTCGTTCCAAGTGCCAACAGCTGCACGGGTCAGACCCCAAACAGACTCAGCCAGGGTCGGGTAGGTCTCAACAGAGGTGCCATGGGTGGTGTTAACCAGCTTAGCGCCACGAGCGTAGTCGGTGAACAGAGCGTTGTAGATAACCTGAGCGTCCTCACCACGCAGAGCGTCGGTAGAAGCTACCATGTTGGTGCCGTCCAGCAGGCCGATCGCCTGAGCGTTGGACATGTAGGAGAACGGATAGTTCTGCTTCATGTCAGCGGTCTCGTAACCCATTGCACGAACAACCATGGTGATGAACTCAGCATCGGTGATTGCACGGTCCGGCTCGAACTTGTTGTTGCCAACGCCGATTACGATGCCGTTGATGTAGCAGTAGCCGATTGCGGAATCCTTCCAGGAGCCCTTTGCAACGTCGGTGAAGGACTGAGCGCCAACGTACTGAGATACGTTCGGGTCGCCAGTCATCAGACGAGCGATCATTGCGCAAGCCTCTGCACGGGTAATAGTGTCTTCCGGATGATACTTGCCGTCGTCCTTACCCTGGATAATGCCCAGATCGGACAGCATGGTAACAGCCTCGGAGTAATCGGAGCCCGCCGGGACATCCTCAAACACCTTAGCGCCAGCGAACATGCTGAAAGTGCATGCAAACGCCAGTACCATAGCAAGAACCTTCTTCAGATTCTTCATAGGAATATTTCCTCCTTTTTGATCTCGCGGGACATTCCTGCCCCGCCTCTTTTATGGATACATCATAACAGTCTTAAAATGCAAAGTCAATGTGACACCCCGAGACGTAACACAAGTGTAATATTACACAGGTTTTGTGACAACACTTTGTTAAAAAATCCCCCTTGATTACACAGTGACCGTTTTTCATCCGTCACCGTTCAAGGGGGATTGTCTCTTTTGGTTCAGTTTTCCGCGATCGACAGCACGATCTTGGCAAATTCCGCCCGCGTAAAGGCGTCGGACGGACGCAGACCGTTCTCATCGCCCTGCACAAGTCCGGCTCTGACACAAATCGCTGCCGCACGGCGGCGGTTTGCCGGCACGCGCTCGGCGTCCGGGAAGTGTGAAATGTTACTCATGACCTCGTTCGCGCTCATCTCGGTCCCCGCGCGTCCCTGATAGGTCAGCACGTTCGCCAAAAGCTGCATCGCGTCCGCGCGCGTCATCACCGCGTCCGGGTCGAACCAGTACACGTCGAAGCCGTCCAGCAGTCCGGCCTCGTACACCGCGCCCAGCTCGCCCGCGTACCACTTGCTCGCGTCTACACCCGGCATCGTGCCGTCGGGCAGTTCAAGCACGCGCGCCACCGTCGCGCATACCTCGCTCGTCAAGATCGGACTCTCCGGACGGAAGCCGCGCTCGTCGCCCGTCATCAGTCCCTTGGACGAGACCTCGGCTACGTAGTCGAACGCCCAATGACTATACGGCACATCGGCGTACACCGTGCCCGTAAAACCGGTCAGCGCACGGTAGCACGCGCCGTCAAAGTTGATCGCCTCGGCCAGCTGGTCGAACGTCAGATGCATGCTCTCGGTGTACGGCTGCGCCGTGCCCGTCGCCGGATAATCACGGAAAAATGTCACGCCGTCCTTGTCCATGCGCGGCGAGCCGTAGTACGGTGCACTCTGCGGCAGCAGCTTGCTCGTGACCTCCAGCAGCTTATCGTTAAACAAGTCCTTGTCGGCTGTGTAGCGCGCGCCCGTGTTCAAATCCAGACCGATCGACGTGTCCCAGATGGTCGCCGCCTCGCCCAGATCGCTCACGCCGCTCGCCCACACCACCAGCACGTCGCCTTCCACCGACATGCCGTAGGTCGCTGTCAGCGCAATGCGTCCGGACTGGCCGCTCGGCCCTGCCGTGAAAAATGCGCGGATGCTGTCGTTGATGCGCGTCTGCACCGCCTCGTTCTTCATGCCGCTCAGGCGCGGGTACTCGATGTGCCAGCCGTATTCGGTGCCGTCCTCCTGCATGCCCAGATACTTCTCGTAGGTCTCGGTCGTCACGTGGATGCCGCCCTCGAGATCGTATGCGCGTACATTATTATATAAGGTACGGCCATTGTAAATGTTGATGTACTGAGTCGTGCCGTCCTTGTACACCTTGGCGACCGTCTCGGCGACGATCTCCGGCGTCTCAATGCCCGACACCGTCTTTTTCAGACTGCCCGACGCGTTGAAGAACACCACGTCGCCGTCCGCCGTGCCATGCCACGAAATGCCGTATCGGAAGGTCTGGAAGCCGCCCGCGTAGGTGTCCGTGCGGTAAATTTCCTTGCCGTTGTGGTCGATGACCGACGCGCCCGCGTCCACGCCGCGCACGGCGTACAGGCCGTCACCCATATAGCTCATGTAGGGATAAGTCGGTTTGACCGCCTCGGTGCCGACCACGGTCAGCAGTCCCCAGTCGGTGCCCACACGCGCCATCGCACGGTCTTCATGGAACGGTAAAATCTCATCATACGAATAACTGGTCGCAAAGCGCATGTCCTCGACCGAGTACAGCGCGTACTTATCAGCGCGGTTATACAGGATGATGACGCAGTCATTATAAATGGTCAGCGTCGCCGGGTCTGCACCCGCAGGCAGCGCCGCCAGTTCCCGGCCATCGGTGCCGATCAAGTGGCAGTTGCCCTGCAAGTCGCGCACCAGCGCGCGGCCACCCGAAAACTGTCCGGCCTCCAGATACACCGGCGCGATGACCGACGTACCGCTCAGGTCGACGTATCCGTATCGGGCCTCCCTGCCCTCTCCGGTCTTGACGCACACGCGCTCATTGACCGGAAAACCAATCGCGCCCGGATACTCACCGATGCGCGTGCCCGAAGACGTGAAAAAGATCGTGCGATCGGTATACCGGAAGGCTGCGATGCCGTTTTCGTACTCGATCGACTGCGGTGCGGTCTGCCAGCCGGTCAGCACCTTGCCCTGTGCGTCGATCAGTGCCGCCCGTCCGGCGTCATCATACACCGCCGCGACCCCCGACTCGTCAAACGGTTCGGCCGCCGCGTACATACACTCGATCACAACCTTGCCCGTTCCGTCCATATAGCCCCAGCGCTCTACGCCGTCTATACCGGTCTTGGGTACGGCAAACAGAGAACCCGCCGGTGCTGCCGCCAGCGCTGTGCCAACCGTCACAAGCGCAAGCGCACAGAAAAATACCACGATGCGGGATATTTTGCGCAGCATAGAAATGAACACCTCCATTTGCAGATTTTATGCTTATCTCCAGTATAACGAACGCGCATCAAATGGACAATAGGACGGTGGCAAATGAAATATATTTGTAAAAAAAGTCGCCAAACCGGAAATTTTTCCCGGGTTATTGGCGGGAAGTCTGAGCGCGGGAATAGAAAAAGGACACCCCGAAGGGTGTCCTTTTGGATTGGTGCAATAAACTATACAGTTTCTCGCTTACGGATTCTGATTAATCGTCAGGCCGCTGTACTGCAGGTTATCAACCATTGCATTACCATTGACATTCAGAGTAACAGCAGTAATCTGAGCGTCAGCAGCTGCATTCAGAGTCAGAACAATCGGATTTGCAGAGCTATTGATTGCATCAACAGTGCTTGCAGAGCCGCCACCAGTAATGGTGTGGTTACCAGCAGTGCTGTTCAGCGTCAGCAGAGCAACCTGCTCGGTGGTCAGCTGCTGGCCCTTGTACGACAGGGTGATAGACAGCTTCTTGTTCTTATCGCCAGTTGCAGTGTTATCCAGTGCAAAGGTAGCGGTAATCTCGGTTGCGGTCAGCTTCTTCGGGGTAACCTCAACGGATGCCTCGACAGCCTTTGCGCCATCCCAGTAACCAACCTTAAAGGTATCCTTGGTGGTATTGGTGGTCGGGGTGCCCTTTACGGTAACCTTGCCATCCTTAACCTCAACGGTGATACCGTCCTTGGTAGCGGAGGTAGTGCTGGTGTGCTGATCGATGGTATTCTCAGCAACTACAATCTTAGTATTTGCCGGTACGCCAGCCAGATCAACAGAGTACTCTTCGTTTACAGTATCCAGCATGGTTGCGTCAGTGATGGACTTGCTTGCTGCGCCTGCCAGCTTGACAGAAGCGCCGCCGTTTGCGATAACGTCCAGCTTACCAACTTCCTTGCCGTCAACCAGGATCGAGTAGGTCTTGCCTGCGGTCAGGCCAGTTGCCTTGTATACGCCATTGTTGCCAGCTGCAACGGAAACGCCGGATACGTCAAAGCCCTGTGCATCCTTGAAGGTGATGCCGGTGACATTGCTTACTGCGTTGTTGCCGTCTGCCAGGGTGAAGAAGGTTGCGCCACTTGCATCCTGTACAGAGCCGCCTACTGCCTCGGTGGTTGCGTCAGCCATCGGCTTTACGGTGTTAACCTTCAGAGCGTCAGCAGCCTGAACGGTCAGAACGAAGGAACCGTTGTAGTCCTTGCCGTCGATGGTGTAGGTGTAAGAAACGGTGTACTTGCCTGCTGCAACATCACGAGTCAGGTCGATCTTGATCTCGTTGGTGCTCTGTGCGTTTGCAGTGATGCCGTTTACGCTGCCGCCGTTGACCTTAACGTCCTTAACAGCAGTTACGGTCTGGCCTGCCGGAGCAGTAACGGTCAGGGTCTTGCTCTCGCCAGCCTTCATGGTCTGGTCGCCCAGGTTGCTGACAGCCTTGTCAACCTCACCCAGAGTGCCGTCGAATGCGAATGCTGCAACGATGTCGCCGCCGATCTTGCGAGCCAGGTCAGCTACCTGATAGGTATCAGCAGTGTCGAACTTGTCGTTGATGTAGGAGTTGATCAGGACGGAGTCAGACTCAGCCTTGATGCTCGGGGTGCCGTCGAAGCCATTGGTAACAGCCAGCATCTGGTTGTCGTACTTGTCATCATGACGGGTCGGACGGCCGCTGATGGAGTAGTACTGTACATCCTTCGCCAGATCCAGATCGGAAACGTTCAGGCGGCCAACAGAGTACAGGTTCTTGTTGTTGTAGAAGTAAGCATCCTGGTTGCCGAATGCAACGTTGCCGTTCTTCACGCTGGTGATGATGCGGCGGGATACCTCGTAGTAGTGGCCAACAACCTTGTTGGTGCTATCCTGATCCATGAAGGTAACAGCGGTCAGCTTGCCATCGCCATCGGTGGTGATTTCAGCGTAAGCGCCGTTCTTCTTGAGGTAGTCGGACAGCTTTGCGCCACCGAACAGGGTGTTGTTAACGGTAGAGGTCGGGCTGGACAGGCTCTCGTCCTTCTTGGAGGACTTGTTGTAAGCCTCAACGATATCGTCGAAGTCCTTCTTCTCTGCAGAAGACAGGGTCTCAACCTTGCCGTTGTAAGCAACGTCGATGGATACAACCTTGTTCTTGTCGTAGGATACGCTGGTAACCAGACCAACCTTGGTGGATGCGTCGTTGAACTTGTTGAAGTTCTCAACACCCAGAATTGCAGCAGAAGCCTCGCCGTTCTTGTCAACGTTTGCGATGAAGCGTGCACCGTCGGTGTCGTTGGTACCCTTGACGTCCTTCAGCCAGTTGTCCGAAGTGGACTTAACCAGGTAAGCGGTTGCGGTGGTGTTGCTGCCAGTGTTGATGTCCGGGATATCAGACTTCTTAACAGCCATTACATTGCCGGACTCAACCTTCAGGTCGCCAGTGCCGGAAATGTAGTCCTGAGTAACTGCGAAGACAACCTTTGCGCCTTCCAGAGATGCAATGTAGTTATCCTTGCTGTCCTTCAGACGGTCAGAGCTCTTGTTGTAAGAGTAGTTCTTGTCGTTCTTTGCGTCCTTGACAGAGATCAGAGCCTCCATCTTGGTAACAACGCCGTCGCCGTCGGTCCAGTACTTGTATACGTTACCAACGACCAGCTTCTCGTCCCAAGTACGGTCGGACTTGTTGTAACCGGTAGACTTGTCGTTCTTGCTGTCGATCTTGAGGTCGGAAGCGAACTTCACGTCCTTCTTAACCGAGTTGTCTGCCAGCAGGATGTCTGCAACAGCCAGGCTGCGGTCGCCGGTCTTATCGGAACCGTCCTTGGTGTCCAGAATCATCATGTAGTTGGAGGACTCCTTCGCGTAGTCCGCGTAAACGATGAAGCCGTTACGGTCGGTCCACAGGTTGAACTCGGTGCCCAGCTCCTCGTCGTCGAAATCGCCGTAGGTGGTCGGGTTTGCCGGAACAACAACGTCGCCCTCGTTCTTATTCTGAGCAACCTTCATAACGTCGCCGTCGAAGGTCAGCTGCAGGGTATCCTTGGTGGAAACCTTGTCCAGCTCGTGAGAGTTTGCCTCAACCTTCTTGATGGTTGCGGTCACAACTTCGCACTTCTCGCTCTTAACGTAAGAAGTCTTGTAGGTAACCTCGATTACGTCGCCTTCCTTGAGGTCTTCCGGAGCCTCGTACTTCACCTTGTAGTCGCTCTTGTCGTTGAGATCGTCGAGCTTCCAGGTTGCAGTAACCGCATCGGTGCTGGTCTCCTCAGAGTTCTTGGTGGACATGGTGGAGACGGTCAGACGCTTGGAGTTTACAGACTCTACCTTGTAGTAGTTTGCCTGAGAAACAACTACCCAGTCGATATCGCCGTCGGAATCCCAGTCAACCAGCTTGTACTGTGCACCGTTGCGAACGTTCAGAGCCTCTTCTACCTTCTTGTCGGTGGTGGTCTCAACGCCGTTGAAGGACTCCTTGGTCAGGTAGGTGGTCAGGCCGGTCTTGGTGGTGTTTGCCTTTGCCAGATTCTTTGCGTTTGCTGCAACAGACTTCAGATCCAGCTTGCTCTCGCCCAGCTCGATGGTGCCGTTGGTGGACTTGGAATCAGCCTTGGAAGAATCATACTCGTAAGCGGTCTGGCCCTTAACGGTCTTAGCAGCCTTGATGGTCCAGTTGTCGGAGAAGACAAACTTGCCTTCGCCCTTCTCCCAAGTCGGCTGACCGTGCTTGCCCTGGCCCCACAGCTCTACTTCGTAGCCGGTGATTGCCGCAACATCGCCCTCGTACTTGAAGGAGTACGGAACGTACTTGGTGCCGTTGGAAGAATTTCGGCCGGACTCGTAGATCTCGGTCTCGTCGTCAGCGATCGGGTAAGCCAGGATGTTGCCTTCCTTCTGCTTGTCAGCGCCAACAACGACCCAGGTATGAGCCTTGCAGTTGGTCAGGGTAGCGGTCTCGTCGTCCTTACCGGTGTAAGTACCAACGCCTGCACGGTTGAGGCCCCAAACGGACTCAGCCAGGGTCGGGTACTGTTCAACAGAGGTACCGTGTGCAGTGTTGACCAGCTTCGCGCCGCGTGCGTAGTCGGTGAACAGAGCGTTGTAGATGACCTGTGCATCCTCACCGCGCAGAGCGTCGGTGTTTGCTACCATCTTAACGCCGTCCAGCAGGCCGATCGCCTGTGCGTTGGACATGTAAGAGAACGGATAGTTCTGCTTCATGTCAGCGGTCTCGTAACCCATTGCGCGAACGACCATGGTAACGAACTCAGCGTCGGTGATCGCACGGTCGGGCTCGAACTTGTTGTTGCCAACACCAACAACGATGCCGTTGATGTAGCAGTAGCCAATTGCGGAGTCCTTCCAGGAGCCCTTTGCAACGTCGACGAAGGACTGTGCGCCAACGTACTGAGAAACGTTCGGATCACCGGTCATCAGACGCGCGATCATTGCGCAAGCCTCTGCACGGGTGATGGTGTCTTCGGGATGATACTTGCCATCGTCCTTACCCTGGATAACGCCCAGGTCAGACAGCATGGTGATCGCCTCGGAGTAATCGGAGCCAGCCTTGACGTCCTCGAACACCTTAGCGCCGGCGAACATGCTGAACGTGCATGCGAAAGCCAGAACCATGGCAAGAACCTTTTTCAGATTCTTCATAGGAATATTTCCTCCTTTTTGATCGTTGGGGGGCAGCGGCCCCGCCTCTTGTATGGCAGTATCATACCAGAGAGATTTTATCTTTTCAATATTTACAGACAATGTGTAACATAACCGTAATCATTTGTCATTTATTGTGTGTATTTTATTACAAAAATCTATTTTAAACCGTTTATTTGTTCTAATTTTATACCATTCGTATTCTGATATGGATAGTTATAACAGCGAATTTATGATAACATGTGTCACAAAAAAAGACAGCCGCCCGCTCGCGTCGGACGACTGTCTGCACATACTATTATATTTTCTTACTTTTAACTTTCGTTATTCCAGGTTTTCAGCTTCCTTGAGCCAAACCTCGCTGACCGCGTCAGACGGCATGCGCCAGTCGCCTCTGGGCGACAGGGTGACCGTACCGACCTTGGGACCGTCAGGCAGGCAGGAGCGCTTAAACTGCTGGGCGAAGAAGCGGCGGATGAAGGTGACGAGCCACTTCTTGACCGTCGCACGGCTGTGCACACCCTCGAAGGCGCGGCAGGCGATGCGGTAGAGCTTGCGCGGCGGGTAGCCGAAGCGCAGCATATAATAGAGGAAGAAGTCGTGCAGCTCGTAGGGGCCGACCAGTTCCTCGGTCTTCTGGCTGATCTCGCCGTCCTTGGGCGGTAGCAGCTCGGGCGATACCGGCGTGCCCAGCACGTCGAGCAGGATCTCGCGCAGACCGTCGGGTGCACGGGATGCCTCGAAGGAGGTCAGATAGCGCACGAGCGTCTTGGGAATGGAGGCGTTGACGCCGTACATGGACATGTGGTCGCCGTTGTAGGTCGCCCAGCCGAGTGCCAGCTCGGACAGATCGCCCGTACCGATGACCAGACCGCCCATCTTGTTTGCGATGTCCATCAAAATATAGGTGCGCTGACGTGCCTGTGCGTTCTCAAAGGTGACGTCCAGCGTGTCCGGGTCGTGCCCGATGTCGGCAAAGTGCTGGGTGACGGCTGCCTTGATGTCCACGCACCGCAGGCTGGTGCCGTAGGCCTCGGCCAGCTGTTCGGCGTTGGACTTGGTGCGGCGGGTGGTGCCGAAGCAGGGCATGGTGACCGTCTGGATGTTGCTGCGCGGCCAGCCGAGCAGATCGAACGCATGGACGGTGACGATGAGCGCAAGGGTGGAGTCCAGACCGCCCGACAGACCAATGACCGCGGACTTGGCGCGGGTGTGGCGCAGACGGGTGGCAAGTCCTACCGCCTGCAAGTGCAGAATCTCCTCGCATCGTGCGGCCAGATCGCTCTGGTCAGCGGGTACGAAGGGAGTCTGGGCAAAGACGCGGGTCAGCTGGGTCTCGCGCAGGGGCAGATCGAAATAAATGTCGGTCATGCGGGTCTGCGACTGACCAAAGGTGTTCATGCGGCGGCGCTCGTGGGCGATGCGTCCGAGGTCAAGCTCGGTCGTAATCAGGCCGGTGGTGAAGCGCTCGGACTCGGCCAGCATGGTGCCATTCTCGCAGATGAGGTTATGACCGGCAAAGACCAAATCCTGGGTGGACTCGCCCAAACCTGCATCGGCGTACAGGTAGCCGCAGGCCAGACGTGCCGACTGACCGGTCACCAGCTGACGGCGATACGCCGCCTTGCCGATCAGCTCGTCGGAAGCCGACAGGTTGACGATGACGGTTGCGCCCGCCTCTGCCAGCTGGCCGGACGGCGGTGCGGGAACCCAGAGGTCTTCGCAGATCTCGCAGCCGATGACCAGACTGGGCATGGTGCGGCAGCGGAACAGCAGATCGACGCCAAGGGGTACCTGCTGACCGCAAAGGGTAACCGTGCGGGTCACCATGCCAGCGCCCGATGTGAAGTGACGCGCCTCGTAGAATTCGCTGTAATTGGGAATGTTCTGCTTGGGTACGAGGCCGAGCAGCTGACCGCGGCAGCAGATGGCGGCGCAGTTATAGAGTGCGTTGTCTACCTGAATGGGCAGGCCGACGGCGATGACCATGGGCGAGCGTGCCGAGTGTTCGAGGATACGGGTCAGACCGTCCTCGGCGGCGCGCAGCAGGGCTTCCTGCAAGAACAGGTCGCCGCAGGTGTAGCCGGTCAGTACCAGCTCGGGGAAAACGCACAGCGAGACACCGGCGTCCATGGCTTCTCCCATGAGCTCGATGACGCGGGCGGTATTATAAGCACAGTCGGCGACGCGGATGCGCGGGGTAGCGGCGGCGACCTTCAAAAAACCATCTTTCATGTTGTTCCTCCTTCAGATTGACCTGAATGCCTACCTATATTATATAGTCGGCGCGGGCGATGCGCAAGGAAAGCTTACCCATTGCCCTGCCCCATGAGGGCTTCGACCGCGCGCAGTACCTCATCGCGCGAGGCTGCGTCCGGTCTGTCCTGAAAGGCCTTGACCTGACGGAAAACAAGTTCGGTCTCGACGGCCTGCGCCATGCGTGCAGCGCTCTCGCGCACGGCAGTCAGCTCGTCCTGGGTCAGACGGCCCAGCATCTGTTCGAGTTTGTGATTGAGTGCGGCATACTGTGCGGCAAGCTCGCTCATCTCCTGCCGCGCGGCTGCGCTCATCTCCACTCTGGGCGGCAGACTGTCCCGCACCGTCTGGGACGGACGGGGCGCAGCCTGTGCGCTTGTCGCCTCGCCGCCCAGCTCGGACACGTCCACACCGAAGTAGGACGCGACGCGCTTTTTGGTGGCGAGGGACACCGAAATGACCCCATTTTCCCACTGGGAAATCAGACTGCGGGACACACCGGTCTGACGGCTCAGCTCCTGCTGGGTCAGCCCGGACTGTTCGCGCAGCGTTTTGAGCCGTCCGGCTCCGCTGGACTCATACACGTTCTGTTCCTCCTGCGTTCGTTTTGTGTTCCGGTTTTGTTCTCCCCTATCATACCGGATTTGACAAAACTTGTCAATGTTCTGACATTCCGTTTGACATTTTTTGACATTCATTTGACATGTGTTTAAACATTGTCAAATGTCCTATCTGAACATGTCAGAACAAATGTCAGCCCGAACCAAACAGGTTTTTGACGTGTACGCCCGATTTCAGATGGTTTTTGTCAGTCAGGGACGGGGAAACCGGTCGGATTTTGTATCCGTTTTGCCGGTGTTCTCCCCTTCCCCGCCGTCCCGGTCAGTCGATGTTCAGGCCATCGCGTGACCGGTCTTTTTGTGTCATATTGTGACTTTTCTTACAGGTTTTGACTGTACACAGCCTGTTTTGCTCCCGCTTTGTGCCGCGTCCGCCTACCGCACATCACAGGTCATACAGACCGGCGCGGTCGTTGATAACCAGCGCATTGAGCAGGGTGTCGTTGAGCGGCAAGGTGCCGTCCTCCTGCCGTCTGAGGTAATTTTTTGCCAGCAAATAGCGGACGGTGTCCCGACCCCATTCGGGTACCTCGTCGAGTGTGCGGTACTGTGCTTCCATCGCGTTTTCTCTCCTTTCGGTTGTTACTGACCCAGCTTGCGCAGGGCTGCGGCGCGCAGCGAGCGCGCGGTCTCCTTGTCGATGCCGGCTGCCTTGAGCATCTGGTCGGTGGGCATGACACCGGCGTTCAGGAACGCCATCGCACGGGTGTACGCCTGCTTTTCAGCCGACTGCGCCGCCGACTGGCTGAGCTTGTCGTAGTCGTAGGTGCGGTCGTACCAGTCCTGCGCGGCGGTCTGCTCGCGGTCGAGCACGTCCTGATACTGGTTGTAGGCAAAGTCCCGCTCGTCCTTGTAGATCGCGTAATCCTGCGCCAGACGGTCGGTCTGACGGTCGTAGGCCGCCGCCGACAGACCGGCCAGGGTCTCGATCTCACCGAGCAGACTGTTCTGCTCGGACTGGTACATCTGCCACGCCAGCTGGTACAGCTCGGGCACGACATCGCCCACCTTGCTGTTGTAATAATCCCGCGCCTGCGAGGCTGCCGCGACGGCTGCCGTGCTCGCCTGCCCGCCGGTCAGCGCTGCCGCTTCTCCGAGGGTGTTCTTTGCCGCACGGTCACCCTCTCTGCGGTAGGTATCGCGGTAGGACTGGAATACCGGGTCGGATTCCGGGTCATAGGAAAAGGGCTCACGGGACTCCAGACGGCTCAGAGCGCTTTCCAGACGCTCGGCATAGGGATCGGTATACGATGCCGTGCCGCCGCTCACAGTGCCCGTCTGCGCGCCCGTATTGTACAGACCACCGAAGGTACTGTTGCGGTTGATGTAATCGCGTGCGGCGGTGTAGTACGCGTCGTAGGCGTATTGCTCGTGACCGGGCTCAGAGGTCGCCTTGTTGACGCGCTGGCGCAGCACACTTTCGACCTCGGCGGCACTGGCACCAGCCTGCATCATGCGGCGCAGACGATCGGCATAGTCGACCGAGGGATCGTAACTTTGGTAAGCCATAAAAAGAAATTTCCTCCTTTGTGGATTGATTGGGATGAGTCAGCACCGCACCCCTAATGGAAGCTTTCGCTCAAGCCTTTCTCGAAAGGCTTGCGGGTTCTCAGGGCAGCGCCCTGAGTCGCCCGTCGCAACGGGCGAAATCTCCTCTTGATTCCGGCCAAAGCCGGAATCAACTAAAACTAATTCAAAGCGCCGCCCGCAGGCGGCAAGACTCTCTGCGCGCAATGCGCGCTCATGGGGAACCAACCTGCGGGTTGGTTCCCCCCTGCCGCAGCCGCACCAGCGGTGCAGCTTCCGGGGAATCTCGCATGAAGTGCAAACGGAATGCAAAAACGCTGGAGGCGTTTTTGATGAGCGCACTTTGTGCGCGGAGTATTTCGCTCGCTCCGGCGAGCGATTATTTGTTTATTTTGGTTGATTCCGGTCGTTGACCGGAATCAAAAGGGGTGTTTCGAGCCTGCGGGCTCGACCAGGTTCCACCTGGACGGGCTCAAGGGACTCGTCCCTTGAGAATCCCGTTCTCGCACACTCGTTTTATTCGCGCTCGGCGCGAGAACAAGGATAGTGGCCTACGGGCTGCGGGCGGGAATGGGTGCGGTGCTATGGTTTTTTACACCACCTTCTCACTTCCGCGATAGATACCATCCGCGCGGAAGTAATAATCCACGCCGCCTGCACGCAGCTGGATATAATCATCAGCCTTCATGTAGATATGCCCCTGATATCCGGCTTCGAGTGCCAGCTGGGCATCGGCCTGGATGCGGATATTATTGCCGTAACGGCTCTCGATGAACAGATCGGGGTAAGTACCCGAATAGACCTCGATCGCGCCGACGATGTTCTCCATCGCAACGTCGCCATTGTAGAAATACAGGGCACCCACGCCGTCGGATGCGACGTGCAGATCGCCGGTGGTGATGTTATTGCCGTTGATGACGCTTTCACCCTCGCGTTCGAGGGCGCGGAAGGTGACCATGCCGGTAAAGTCGAAGCCGTCGACGGTCTGCTGAAGGCTGGAGTATTTGCCGTTTAAGTCCTCGACGCGGGTCTCGATTTTGTTGGCGGTGACGTTGATCGAAGTCAGACCCATCTCGGTGTTGTAGACGCGTGCGGCAAGGGAATCTGCGGTCTGGGTGAGGGTGGACAAATTGCCCTCAGCCGACTCGACGCGGGTGGTCAGGCCGTCGGCGGTCTGCATGACGGCGGACAGGTCGCCCTCGGCGTTTTCCACGCGGGTGAGGATGCCCTGAGCGGTCTGCTGGATCTGGGACAGATTGCCCTGTGCGTCCTGCATCTCGCGGTTTAGGGTGTCCAGTCCCTGCACGTTGTCCTCGTCCAGATTCATGAGCACAAAGCGCAGCATTTCGGTGAGTGACGTGGTGTAGTCGTGCAGTTTTTTGACCGTTGCGGGCAGGTCATTGGGGTCGTATTTGGGCAGCGCGTCTGTGGTTAAGACTGCCATGAAAAAATCACTCCTATTACAATAAATTTGGACAGGAAAGCCGGGCAGCCAGTTCGGCTTT